>Ga0256834_1001342_pt1 | contig 16865 bp, 14 predicted proteins | sample 4281140metaG_FD_190536 | JGI IMG/M metagenome (GOLD analysis project Ga0256834, IMG submission 190536) | Hydrothermal vent microbial communities from East Pacific Rise, Pacific Ocean - 4281-140 | ecosystem: Environmental > Aquatic > Marine > Hydrothermal vents | place: Pacific Ocean: East...
CCAAACATCGAGATTGATGAGCAGTTTCTCCAACGCATTAAAAATACACTGGTAGAAGAGCGCACCAATATCTACAATAGCGTCAGTCATGGTCAAATAGACACACTCGATGAAGACACCATCGACCTAGTCGGCATGCTGTTTGAATACATGCTGAATGACCCCATTCTACCAAACGTAGCAAAAGCACTCATCAGCTACCTGCACACCCCCTATTTGAAAACCACCATCATTGACCGCACCATGCTGACCAATACTCAACATGTCGCACGCAGACTGCTCGACAGCTTAGTTGAAGCGGGCAGCCACTGGGTCGATGAGAGTAATTTAAAACGGGGCATCTATCCTGAGATGCAGATCATCGTCGATAGAATTCTCAAAGAGTTTAATGAAGATCTCTCACTATACGATGAGCTGTTTTCAAACTTCAGAGAAAAAATGCAGCACTTTAAACAGAAGAGTGATGCGCTAGAAAAGCGTGCCAAAGAAGCAGCCATGGGCAGAGAGAAGCTCAATATTGCTAAACAACGTGCTCAACAGGAGATCAAGGCTCGCCTACATAGCGCTGCACTGCCTCTCCCAATAAAAGATTTTTTACGACAGAGCTGGACCGACAAACTTATCTTCACTCTACTTCGCCACCCAGAGGGCGAACTCAGCTCAGATTGGAAGGATGCTCTGCGCCTTGCCGACGATCTAGTTTGGGTATTTGAGCCTAAAACCACAGCCAGTGAGATGACTGAGCTAGCCAAATTGCTCCCACTCCTACGTCAATCAGTTAAAGAGGGGCTCGCCTCATTGGGTGGTTACAACATCAAGCAAGGCAAGGTTATTTTTGACCTATTAAATAGTCCTGAGTCAGTCACTTCAAGCAGCACATCTCGCCAGAAGCCTGATGAAGATATCATCACAGCACCGACACAAAAAGTGGGCAGCAAAAACCCCTCTGTACCAATGGCCACCAAAGAGAGTGAGTGTGATATTCCTAAAGCTGAACTTGAGATGATGAACAAAATTAGGGAGATCAAATTTGGCACATGGTTTGAAATCACAGGTAACAAACCAGGCACCATTAAGCGCGTCAGGCTCTCTTGGCTTAGCCCTCTCACCGCCACCTGCATGTTTGTTGATCGCGCAGGGATTCAAACCGCCATTAAACCTCTCAACCTACTCGCTCAAGAGCTGATTGATGGTCGTTCAAAGCTGATAGAAGAGAGTAGCGACCCCTTTGTTGAGCGTACCCTGCATGCTATTAGGCGCATGTTAAAAAGCTCACTATCCAAAGTAGATCAGGTCACCTAAGATATGGAATAAAATGCCGCTATCAGGAAAAGCACCATGAACAATAAAAGAAAGCAGATTAGAAAAGTAGCCAATATTGTTTTAGAGACCTCTGATCACCACACAGGGGTATCACTTGGTCAGGTCGTCAATATCACGACAGAAGGGCTGCTGCTAATAAGCAGGGAGCCAATAGCCATTGATACTGTTTTCCAGATGGATGTACACCTAACCGACCCCATTGGCACACTATCTTTTGGAGCGACAGCACTCTGGTCTAGCCCTGCTCGCCAAGAGGGGAACTTTTGGACAGGCTTCCATATTATTGATATCTCTCAGGAGGTGGTCAAAGCCATTGAAGAGATGGTAGAGGATTGGCAGGCAGATAACGGCAACGCTGAAAATTAACACCAATTGAGTGCAAAAATAACGCTGGTTTGAACCTGAAGAACCTGAATAAAAATAGGCTACGCGGTCACCTGTTTTGTCGATAAAAAGTTAGCACTTTTTTAACATAGCGCTGTGTCTCAGGAAATGGAGGGATGGTATTTCCATAGCGGCGCACCGCATTCTCACCTGCATTATAAGCAGCCAACGCAAGTGATAGATCTTGGAAGTGATCAAGCTGTTTCTTTAGATAGAGCGAACCTGCTCTAATATTCTCAACAGGATTTGTTAGATCAGTGATGCCATATTGAGCCGCTGTAGCAGGCATCAGCTGCATCAAGCCAACCGCCCCAGCAGATGAGACCGCTTTGGGATTGTAGGCTGACTCAGCACGAATCACCGCATGCACCAGCGCTGGGTGCAAGGTTGTCTGTTTAGCAATACGATCAATAAGTGGTGAAAATCGGCTACGGTTTCGTTTCAGCCGATCCATTGCGGAGCCCTTTGCCCTAGAGGGTGAGGAGCGCCAAATTAGCGAAAAATCACCCCCCATCCGTTTATCGGTAAAGTGTAATCGACCATTAGCATCACGGTATTTGAAGATCTCTGCACTAGCCGATTGAGCGGCAAGCAGTAATACCAACATCACTACCATCAAATCTATTTTTTGCCATCTCTGCATATTGAACAACCCTATGAACCTCTTCTAAGTTTCGCTCAAAATAAGAAAAACGCAAAGTCCCTATCACTATTCTAGTGCAGAGCTCACAAAGCGGTGATTTTGTTCTGCTGCTCCTTTAAGCGAGTAATGGCAGAACGTAGTTCTTCCATTTTTTGCCGAACTTTATCGACCACAACCGCAGGAGCTTTATCAACAAAGCTTGGATTTTGTAGTTTGCTCTCAGCAGCAGATAGCTCTTTACCCAGTTTTTCAAGCTCCTTCGACAAGCGTGCCAGCTCAGCCTCTTTGTCGATTAGACCCGCCATTGGGATCAGCAGCTCCATCTCACCAACCAGTGCTGTGGAGGACTCAGGCGGTCTATCATCCACTTCGAGAAGTGTGACTGACTCCAACCGTGCCATAACATCAAGATAGTTACGATTTGCTTGCAGCCAGTTACGATCTTGCTCGCTGCTGTGCTGTAACAATATCGGTAACTTTTTACCCGGTGGGATATTCATCTCACCCTTAATTCGGCGCATGCCAAGAATGAACTGCATCACCCACTCCATCTCTTTGATGGCATCGGTATCGATTTTTGACTCATCAAACTGAGGAAAAGATTGAGTCATGATAGTCTCACCAGATTTGGCCGCTAGTGGGGCGACACGTTGCCAGATCTCTTCACTAATGAATGGCATTATTGGATGCATCAGGCGCAACTGGGTTTCTAGCACACGTACTAGGGTACGACGAGTGCCCCGTTTGGCTTCAGCGGTGGCGTTGTCATCATTCAGGGTCGCTTTAGCCAGCTCAAGGTACCAGTCACAGTAGGCATTCCAGGTGAACTCATAGATCGCTTTGGCGGCTTGGTCAAAACGGTAGTTATCAATCGCATCACAGACGGTTTTCTCCGCCTGCTGTAGTTTTGAGATGATCCAGCGGTCAGCCAGTGAAAGCTCAACATCACCACCATTTTGGCCACAATCTTGATCTTCTGTATTCATCAGCACATAACGAGCGGCATTCCAGATCTTGTTACAGAAGTTGCGGTAACCCTCAACACGGCCCATATCAAATTTGATATCACGACCCGTGGCAGCCAGTGCAGCAAAGGTAAAACGTACGGCATCCGTACCAAAGCTTGGGATACCATCGGGAAACTCTTTACGAGTCTGTTTTTCAATTTTCTTAGCCAGTTTTGGCTGCATCATGCCGCTGGTACGTTTGGTGACCAGTGACTCTAGGTCGATTCCATCAATCAGATCAATCGGATCAAGCACATTGCCTTTTGATTTAGACATCTTGTCGCCATTAGAGTCGCGCACCAAGCCATGCACATAGACCTCATGGAATGGCACCGCATCCATAAACTTCTCGCCCATCATGATCATACGGGCGACCCAGAAGAAAATGATATCGAAACCGGTGACCAGAACATTGGTTGGGTAGAAATCTTTCAGACGCTCAGTATCATTTGGCCAGCCCAGAGTAGAGAAGGGCCAGAGGGCAGAGCTAAACCAGGTATCAAGCACATCCTCATCCTGGCGTATTTTGTAATCGGCAGGCAGATTATGCTTCTCACGCACCTCTTGCTCAGAGCGCCCAACGTAGATATTACCCTCATCATCATACCAAGCGGGAATACGATGACCCCACCAGATCTGACGGCTGATGCACCAATCCTGGATATTGTTCATCCACTCATAGTAGGTATTTTTCCAGTTATCCGGTACAAAACGCACCTTGCCACTCTCAACCGCCTCAATGGCTGGTTTGGCCAGTGGCCCTGTTTTTACATACCACTGATCCGTCAATAACGGCTCAATCACCACACCTGAACGGTCGCCACGAGGCACAACCAGTTTATGGTCATCAACCTTTTCCAGCAGGCCCAATTTATCAAGCTCTGCAACAATCTGTTTCCGCGCTACATAACGGTCTAAGCCGATATATTTTGCCGGCAGTAGTTGCCCTTCATCCTCTTCATTGTCACGGATGGCGGCATCGGTGGTGAAGATATTGATCAGGCCGCCATGCTGCTGTTCACTGACCATTTTCTCATCACGGTGACGCATCCAAACAGCATAATCGTTGAAATCGTGTGCGGGTGTGATCTTGACACAACCGGTACCAAACTCAGGGTCAACATGCTCTTCGTCAGCGATGATGGGGATTTTGCGGCCGGTCAACGGCAACTCTAGCAGCTCACCAATCATATGTTTGTAGCGTTCATCATTTGGGTTGACAGCTACGGCGCAGTCACCCAACATTGTTTCAGGGCGTGTGGTGGCTACCACCAAGTGGCCCTGGCCGTTGCTCAATGGATAGCGCATGTGCCACATGTGGCCACGCTCCTCTTCAGAGATCACCTCTAAATCAGAGACGGCGGTGTGCAGCTTTGGATCCCAGTTGACCAGCCGTTTGCCACGGTAGATCAGCCCCTCTTCATAGAGACGAACAAAGACCTCTTTCACCGCATCAGAGAGGCCATCATCCATAGTGAAGCGCTCATTCTCCCAATCGAGTGAGGAGCCAAGTCGACGCAGTTGGCTGGTGATGGTACTGCCAGACTCCTCTTTCCAACCCCAAATTTTTTCAATGAAGGCCTCACGCCCCAGGTCGTGACGAGATTGTCCTGCCGCCTCTAACTGCCGCTCTACGACCATCTGTGTGGCAATACCCGCATGATCACTACCCGCCTGCCACAGCGTTTTATCACCTTTCATTCGATGATAGCGGATCAGCGTATCCATAATCGTGTTGTTAAAACCATGCCCCATATGCAGACTGCCAGTCACATTGGGTGGCGGAATCATGATGCTGTAGGCGGTAGAGGCGGACTCTTGAGGGGCAAAGTAACCTTTCTGCTCCCAGGTCTCATACCAGCGTTGCTCTAAATCGGTGGGGTTGTAGGTCTTTTCCATGGCGGTGATCTATCTGAGGTATGTAGAGGGAAGATGCGCTTTATTGGTAATGAAATAGCCACAAATGAACGCCAATAAACGCCTATTGATTAGAGGCGTTTATTGGCGTTATTCACGGCTATCTTTTAGATCATCAAACTGAGAATGGGTCAGTCAGAACCATGGTCTCTTTACGGTCTGGACCGGTTGAAACAATGTGGATAGGCACACCACACAGCTCTTCAAGCTTATTCAGATAGTTGCGTGCCGCTTGAGGTAGTGCATCAATATTTTGAGCACCTACCGTTGAATCACTCCACCCCGGCATATCGATATAGATGGGCTCACACTGCTCAAACAGGTCAGCACCTGTTGGCGGGCTGGTTATCTCTTCACCCTTCAGGTTGTAGGCAACACAGATTTTTAGTCTCTCCAAACCATCCAATACATCCAACTTGGTGATGCAGAGGCCACTAATACTATTCAGACGCAGGGTGCGGCGTAGTGCGACGGTATCAAGCCAGCCACAACGGCGGGCGCGTCCAGTGGTAGCACCAAACTCATGCCCTTTGTCACTCAAGTGCTTGCCATCATCATCAAACAGTTCAGTTGGGAATGGCCCGCCGCCAACACGAGTGGTATAGGCTTTTACGATACCCAACAGGTAGTCAAGATCTCGTGGCCCAGCGCCACTACCGGTGGCTGCACTGCCTGCAGTGGTATTGGATGAGGTGACATAAGGGTAGGTGCCGTGGTCGATATCCAGCATCGAACCCTGCGCCCCCTCAAATAGGATGCTGGCATCCTCATCCTGTAGTTGATGGATGATGCCAGTCACATCGCCAACCATTGGGCGAATCTCTTCGGCTTGTGCTAAAGCCTCATCAAGCACCTTCTGGTAATCGACGGCATCAACTTTATAGTAATTTTGTAGCGTGAAGTTGTGATACTCCATCACTTCACGTAGACGTTCACTGAAGTGGGCGCCCTCCATCAGCTCACCTAGACGAATGCCACGACGCGCCGCCTTATCTTCATAAGCAGGGCCGATGCCGCGACCAGTGGTACCAATCGCTTTCTTGCCACGTGCCAGCTCACGCGCCTGATCCAATGCAATGTGGTAGGGCAGAATCAACGGGCAAGCATCACTAATGGTGAGACGTTCACGGGCGGGTATACCGCTCTGCTCCAATACGCCCAGCTCTTTTAGCAGCGCCTCGGGTGAGAGCACCACGCCATTGCCAATCAGGCAGCGTACACCATCACGCAAAATGCCTGATGGAATCAGATGTAAAACAGTTTTTTCGCCATCAATAACAAGGGTATGGCCGGCATTATGACCTCCCTGAAACCGTACAACGGCAGCGGAACGATCGGTTAATAGATCGACTACCTTGCCTTTACCCTCATCACCCCACTGAGTACCAATGACTACAACGCTCTTACCCATGACTATTTCTCAGGTTCTCTAAATTGGTTATTTGGTGTCGGCTAGCTGCCAAGCACCCTCTTCACACACTAAAATTTTACTACAACCCATCTCAGCAGCTCCGCCTTGCTGCCCAGGCAGGGTTGATATAACGCAGTGCCCTTCGGCACGCAGTGCTGCAATCTTATTTTTCAATGAAAGATCATCCATTGATGGCGCTAAGATACGCTCGACAGCTGTAACATCTCTGGCAGAGTGGCCTAGCTGAAAGAGCTGTTTCAAATCTGCACTAAAACCCGTTGCTGGACGCGCCCGCCCAAACACTTGGCCAATCGCATCATAACGACCACCACGGGCGATTTCTTGCCCTTGGCCAGGTACAAAAGCTGCAAACACAACGCCGGTATGAAAGTGATAACCACGTAGTTCCGCCAGATCAAAATGGAGCGGTAGCTCAGGCAGAGATTGCTTGATTTGATCTACAACTCGCTGCAGATAATCAAGCGCCTCCTTGACCTCATTACCCGCACTCTCTAGCTGTTGCTTTGCTCGCTCAATCGCATCACCACCATTGAGGCTGGCCAGCGCTATAAACATGTTGCACTGCTCAGCAGTGATATCAAACTCAGCTAATAGTGCATTGATCTCACTCTCAGCTTTACGCTGTAGTGCTTCAAATAGAGCCGCCTCTTGAGACTCACTCAATCCGGCCTCTTTGGCCAAACCACGATAGATTCCAACATGACCTAGATCGAGGTGAATACCATTAACACCGCTCATATCCAATGTGTCGATCATCAGGCTCAAAATCTCGACATCACTCTCAATGCCCGCATGGCCATACAGCTCTGCACCAATCTGTAACGGGCTTCTGGAGCTGGCAAAACCATCGGGGCGGGTGCGTAAAACAGTACCCATGTAACAGAGGCGTGATGGATGATCACAACGCAGTTGGTGTGCATCCATCCGTGCTGCTTGAGGGGTAATATCAGCTCGAATACCGAGCTGTCGTCCTGTTACTTGATCAGTCAACTTAAAGGTCTGTAGATCAAGATCACTGCCAGTGCCGGTCAACAGTGAATCTAAAAATTCAATAAAGGGCGGCATCACCAGTTGGTAACCCCAACTTTTGTAGTGATCTAACAGATCTCGGCGCAGCTGCTCCAGCATTTGTGCCTGGGGCGGCAGCATCTCTTCGATACCATCCGGTAAAATCCAACGATTGTTTTGCATCAATTTACCAAATAGAGCAGGGCGACACCGCCGAGCATGCTAAATAGACCGATAATTCGTAGTGTGCGGTCATCCAATTCTGCAATCATCAGCATCGACCGGCGCATCCCTTTGGGGTCAAGAAAGGGGAGTATCCCCTCAATCACCAGCAAGAGTGCGAGGGCCATCCACAATGAATCCCACATCTAATGTTCCTGCAGCCCCATCACTTTTTTCAGATGATGGGGCTGAGATACTCGGCACTGTAACAATGCCTATTTTCCTAACTGATTTTTGAAGTAGCGGAAGAACTCTGAATTAGGCTCTAACACCATAATATCCTGCCCACCCCGAAAGACGCTTTTGTAGGCGTTCAGGCTGCGGTAGAAGGAGTAGAACTCACGATTAGTGTTGTAAGCATCTGCGTAGACGGCAGACGATCTAGCATCGCCTGCACCACGCTCCTCTTCCGCTTGTTTATAGGCATTTGCCAAAATGACGGTTCGCTCTTTATCTGCCCCCGCGCGAATCTTCTCTGCAGCCTCGGCACCTTTTGCGCGTAGATCACGGGCGACACGTTCACGTTCAGCGCGCATACGCTCATAAACTGATCCACTCACCTCGGCAGGCAGATCGATCTGTTTAATTCGAACATCCAGCACTTCAATCCCCAGCTCAGATGCCTGAGAATCTGACTCTTTGGTCAACAACGCCATAATTTCAGTACGATCACCAGAGATGACCTCTTGAATGGTGCGTTTACCAAATTCGTCTCGCAAGCTGGTATTAATTCGCTCAGCCAACAGTCGACCCGTTTTAGTTGCGCTGCCACCCGTTGAACGAAAATAGAGTGCTACGTTGGTGATACGCCATTTGACGTATGAGTCAACGATCACATCCTTCTTCTCAAGGGTGATAAAACGCTCAGGGCGTGCATCAAGCGTCTGAATTCGGCCATCGAATTTAGTGACGTTATGCACAATAGGCAGTTTGAAATGCAGGCCAGGTTCATAGTCACTATCGACAATTTCACCCAGACGTAACTTCAGTGCCATCTCCCACTGGTTGACAATAAATGTCGAAGAATAGACAGCAACGCCAACAACTATCGCTAGAAAGGGCAGTATGGTTTTAAGGTTCATTATCTGCCCCTCCGGTCACGGTTGACATCTCGGCTGGATGATCTTGATGACGGTGTTATGTCATCAAGCGGATTATTAAAGGTCGAGCTGGTCGCTGATGTTTTGATGCGCCCCTTCTCGATCAATTTATCTAACGGCAGATACATCAGGCTACTACCCTCTTTAACATCCATAATCACCTTGTTGGTACCAGACATCACCTCTTCAACCGTATCGAGGTAGAGGCGTTCACGTGTCACTTCAGGTGCCTTTTCATACTCAGCAAGCACAGCGAGAAAGCGGTTGCTTTCACCCTCTGCTTCAGCAATCACCTTGTCACGATAGGCTTCTGCATCGGCCACTTGGCGAGCAGCTTCACCGCGTGCCTTTGGCAGCACTTCATTAGCATAGGCTTCAGCCTGATTCTCTATGCGCTCCTTATCCTCACGCGCTTTAATGGCGTCATCAAATGCACTCTTAACCTGCTCAGGTGGCTTGGCTGGTTGCATGTTGACACTGGTCACCTCAAGGCCGGTTTTGTACTGCACCAGCAAGGCTTGAACGCCAACGCGGATCTGTTCAGTAATAGAGCTACGACCTTCGGTCAGAACAAAGTCGAGGTTACTTTTACCGATCACCTCTCGAACAGAGGTTTCAGTTGCATCGCGCATGGTTTTTTCAGGGTTTTGGTCCTGAAAAAGATAATCTGCTGCATCTTGGATACGTGATTGCACGGTGAACTCAACATCGATGATGTTCTCATCGCGTGTCAGCATCAGTGCCTTGTGACGGAAGGATGAGATCTGATCAACATCAACCTTGAGTACACTCTCGATCGGCGCAGGGAAATGCCAATGCGGCCCAGGTAGTGTCGTATCATTGTAGGCACCAAAGCGCAGGACAACACCACGTTCAGCCGGCTGAATAATATAGATACCCGATGCCATCCAGCCGAGAAAAATGACCAAAATAACCAGGCCAATACCGATGGATGAGGCGGGGCCAGATGGTGATGAACCACCACCAGAGTCGACGCTACGTGGCCCTTTACCGCCACCACCAAACATGCCGCCTAACTTTTTCTGAATATTCTTTACCACTTCGTCGAGGTCAGGCGGGCCTTCTTGCTTGCCCCCTTTGTTACCACTCCAGGGATCTTTGTCCCCACTACCCGGTTCATTCCAGGCCATATAAAACTCCACGTTTTTAGTTGGGCCAGAGAAGCAAAGTGCGCTCTCTACGCCGTTGTAAGGTCGTACTTCTAACAATAGGAAGTCGAAAGATAAAAAATTCTGAGGGGTGATTTTATGGTGCCTGCTCGCTAGGAGCAAGCACATCAGGTAATTAGACGCTGCTCAAGTAGTACTTCTTGCTGAAGAAGACGATTAAATTCACGACTGGCAAGGGTAACATCCATCTCCCACCCCCCATCTTCGGTCGCCTGATCTGAGATCACTCGTCCCACTTCATACAGCTTAGCCCGCAATCGTCCATCTGTTGACTCAAGACGAAGCGAATGGCGACTCTGCGTCTGTTGGAAAAAACCTGCCAGCACTTGCAACAGCAGCTCAATGCCTTCACCATTTTTAGCCGATAACCAGACACGCACCGCCAAGCCCTCCTCATCCCACTCTATTTTTGGCTGTAACTGCTCATCAGCATCAATTTTGTTATAGACCTCAATTTGCGGCACTTCATCAGCCCCAATCTGCCGTAGAACCGAGTTAACCTCAGCAATTTGTGATGCGCGCGATGGGTTAGCAGCATCGATTACATGCAGCAGCAGATCTGCCGAGGTGGTCTCTTGGAGTGTTGATTTAAAGGCTGCCACCAGGTCATGTGGTAGATCACGCACAAAACCGACTGTATCTGCCAAGATCAATGGCCCCGTCTCTACCGTATCAATACGGCGTAGCGTAGGGTCTAACGTGGCAAATAGCTGGTCTGCTGCATAGACTGCCGAACCTGATAGCCGGTTAAAGAGTGTCGATTTTCCTGCATTGGTATAGCCAACCAATGAAACTGTAGGCATATCGGCCCGTTTTCTTGCACGGCGCCCTTGGTTGCGCTGGGACTCCACCTTCTCCAGCCGTTGCCGAAGATGAGTGATACGCACGCCCAATAGACGGCGATCCGTCTCAAGCTGAGTCTCACCAGGCCCACGTAGGCCGATGCCACCCTTCTGGCGCTCAAGATGTGTCCAGCCACGGACTAAGCGTGTAGATAGATGACGCAGTTGAGCAAGCTCGACCTGTAACTTACCTTCAAAGGAGTCTGCCCGCTGAGCAAAAATATCGAGAATAAGCCCCGTACGATCAACAACCCGACAGCTAAGTGCCGCTTCAAGGTTGCGCTCCTGGCTAGGAGATAATTGGTGGTTGAAGATAACCAAGCCAGCCTCTGACTCAACCAGTGAATCTTTTATCTCATCAACCTTACCCGTGCCGACAAAGTGGCGTGCATCAGGGCGCGCCCTTTTACCAGAGATGACGGAGGTGGGTTGAGCACCGGCTGAAACAGCTAAATCCCAGAACTCTTCAGAGGCTTCTGGGTCAATTCCTTTGCCAAAATCCAGGTAGACAAGAACAGCACGCTCGCCAGATTTGGGGCGCTCAAACATTAGAAGGGCTTATATGAATAGAACTCAAACTATTTTTGAGTTGGTAGCTAACAAGCCACCAATTAACCAACATCTACCATCAAGTTGATCAATGATTGCCAGGGCCTTGGCTTTCATCAACTTGATTGCTTGGCGGTACAATTTTTACATTTCGTGAAGGCACCACGGTAGAGATCGCATGTTTATAGACCATCTGGCTTACCGTATTTTTAAGTAGCACAACAAATTGGTCAAACGACTCAATCTCACCTTGCAGTTTGATTCCATTGACAAGAAAAATTGATACAGGAACCCGCTCTTTACGCAATGCATTAAGAAAAGGGTCTTGTAAACTTTGCCCTTTGGACATGGATATTCTCCTTTATTGTTATACAAAGGCGATTGCACCCGCGGCAAACGCACCATCGACTAACTCATATTATGATAAGAAATTACAGTACATAAGGAAAAACTACTACTTAGTTCACACCAAAAGTAGCCATCCTCTTTATCTGTAAATTTAGATATAACACCAACAAAAGATCTATATGCCGCTTCCATTGAACAATTTCAAGGTCTGTGAAGATAAATCCTCACCTTCTATTAACCAGTGTAGCTCCTTCTCGGCTCGTAGCCAGGTGAATTGACGTTTAGCGAGCTGACGGGTGGCAATGATGCCGCGCTTAATCATCTCTTCATAGCTATATTCACCTTGGATGTAGCTCAACATCTGCCGATAGCCGACTGAGCGCATCGATGGTAGGTCAGCCGAAAAACCCTCATGCCTCATCAGCTCACGAACCTCCGCCTCAAAGCCCTGCTCCAACATTTTGTGGAACCGCTGTTCAATACGCTGATGCAGCACCGCCCGATCATCTGGCGCTCTCACCAACTTCAGCAGCCGGTATGACAACTGCTGCTCACCTTGCCTATTTTGCAGTTGTGACATCGGCTTTCCAGTCAATTCAAACACCTCCAACGCCCGCTTTATTCGCTGTGAATCATTGGGATGGATACGGCTTGCAGCAATGGCATCTACCTCAGCTAGTCGCTTATGTAGTGCAGCCCGACCAAATTCTACTTGAAACTGCTCTAACCGCTCTCTAATGACAGCATCCGCAACAGGTAGTTCAGAGAGACCATACTGCAGCGCTCGAAAATAGAGCATGGTGCCACCCACCAATAGCGGGGTTCTACCTGCAGCGGTGATCTCCGCCATCGCCACCAATGCATCATCACGAAAGCGTGCTGCAGAGTAAGCATCACTCGGATCACAAATATCGATCAACCGATGTGGTGCAAGAGCCAGCAGTTCAGCATCAGGTTTGGCGGTACCAATATCCATACCACGATAGACCAATGCGGAGTCAACACTAATAATTTCACAGGGCCGCTGCTGCACCAACTCAACTGCTAAGTCAGTCTTACCCGATGCCGTCGGCCCCATCAAAAAAACAGCACATGGTTGCTGAGATCTCATTAGCGACCTCTAAGAAAGAGTTTATCTAGCTCAGCCATCGTCAATCGTGTCCAGGTTGGCCGGCCATGATTGCACTGCTCTGAGCGCTCAGTACGCTCCATCTCTCTTAATAGGGCATTCATTTCATCAATGGTCAGGCGACGATTCGCCCGTACAGAGCCGTGGCAGGCCATCGTGGCTAATATGGCATCAATCTCTTGGCGTACCCGTTTGCTATTCCCATAGATCACCAGATCAGAGAGCACATCACGCACCAGCCGCTCAACATCAGCCCCTTGCAGATAGACAGGAATGCTCCGTACCAGCAGAGACTCATTACCCGTTCGATCCAGCTCTAAACCGAGCCCAGCAAAAGCTTCATCACACCCCTCGGCCAACTCCGCCTCTCGTCGACTCACTTGCATTCTAACCGGTACTAATAGCGGCTGACTACAAATCCCCTCCCCCTCAAATGCCACCTTCATTCGCTCATACGTGACTCGCTCATGTCCAGCATGCATATCGACTAGAATCAAACCATCAGCATCTTGAGCGAGGATGTAGATACCATGCAGCTGCGCCAGCGCCAACCCTAATGGTGGTATTGGCTGACCAACCCCACTCTCTGTTTCACCTAATTGCGATGATGGATATTGCATCTGCATCGATGGACGATAAGCCGCTGGGCGCTCAGCTACTCGTAGTGGCATCGTCTGTTGTACTACTGCGGTGGTTGAAGAGTGACTCTCTAATGGCATCGACTTACCACTCGTTGCAACAGGCTGACTAGCTGCTGCGGGCTCTGCCAAAGATTTGTGTAGGGTGCGAAATAGAAAATCGTGTACCAACCGTGACTCACGGAAACGCACTTCATGTTTGGTCGGATGGACATTGACATCAACCATCACCGGATCCAACTCTAAATAGAGCAGATAGGCGGGATGCCGCCCATGATAGAGCACATCTTGAAATGCCTGCCTCACACCATGACTCACTAAACGGTCTCGGATATGTCGACCATTGACGTAGAAATACTGCATATCTGCCTGGCTACGAGAGAAGATGGGGCGTGCCACCCAACCCGATAGCCTTAATCCCACTGCCTCATGCTGAATATAGATAGCACTCTCAAGAAATTGCATACCTAGCAATTTAGTCAGCCGACGCTCTCGGTCAACCTGCGCCTCAGCAACCGGCAGAGTCAGCACTTCGCGGCGGTTATGCTTTAAAGTGAAAGCAACATCAAACCGTGCCAATGCCATGCGCCTAACAACCGTTTCGATATGACCAAATTCAGTCTTCTCAGTACGTAAAAACTTCCGCCGCGCGGGAGTATTAAAGAAGAGGTCACGCAGATCAATGGTGGTACCAAATGGATGGGCTGCTGGCTCAATTGTGGAGATCTCATCGCCATTGCTGGTAACAGACCAGGCGCAGTCCGCCTCCCTCTCATGCGAGGTCAACCTGAGATTTGAGACTGAGGCAATACTCGGCAACGCCTCACCACGAAAGCCCATACTCTGTACGCGCTCCAACTCATCGAGTGAGTTAACCTTGCTAGTCGCATGCCGAGAGAGCGCTAGTGCTAAATCATCCTTATGGATACCTTGGCCATTATCACGCACCCGCATCTGTTTGATGCCGCCCTGCTCAATGTCGATCTCAATTTTTGTAGCGCCTGCATCAAGGCTATTTTCAACCAACTCTTTAATAACGGAGGCGGGTCTCTCAACCACCTCACCCGCAGCGATTTGGTTGATTAATAGAGTCGGCAGAGCATGGATACGCATGGCAATCAGCGTGTTCAGAGGTAGCAATCGGGGTGGGCAGTCTACCTGTTTATCAGGTTTGACCAAACCAAGAAATTAGATAACAGGAATATCCAACACTTGTCCGACGCGAATTTTACTACCTTTTAGTCGGTTAGCATGTTTGAGTCGGTTTAGGCTAACTTGATAGCGCACCGCAATGGAGGAGAGCGTCTCGCCTGGATTGATAGTATGTCGTCTCACCGCTTTGGCAGCCAGCAACGTGCCTGGTGGAGGAAGATAAGTGAAGTAGTTACGAATCCCCCGCATCAAGGCATTAGCAACCTTTTGCTGATGTTTGCCACTCTTCAACCGCCGCTCCTCTTGGCGATTGGAGATGAAGGCCGTCTCCACCAATACAGAGGGGACATCAGGTGATTTTAAGACGACAAAACGCGCCTGCTGAACACGTGGTTTGTGTGTCTTACCCACTTTTTTTAGCTGTTTCAGCAGAAAGCCTGCCGCCTCTGAACTGGCCTGAAGCGTGGCATTTTGGGAGAGATCCAGCAGTACAGAGACCAACACGTCATCTTTATCTTCTAGCTTCACACCGCCGATCATATCGGAGCTATTCTCTTTCTTAGCCAAAAAGGCGGCGGCTTCACTGGTTGCCCCACTACGCGACAGTGTATAGACAGAAGCACCCCGCACCCGCGCATCACTAAAAGCATCAGCATGGATTGAGATAAAAAGGTCTGCCCGTGCATTACGCGCCTTATCCATACGTTTGCGCAGACGTAGAAAATAGTCTCCATCACGCGTCAATACTGCACGCATACCGGGCTCTTTGTTGACTAAAACCGCTAATTTGCGAGCAATCGCCAGAACAACATCTTTCTCATAGGTGCCACTATGACCTTTGGCACCAGGGTCTTCCCCACCATGCCCTGCATCAATCGCCACCACTATTTCACGGTGCTGTTTATCACCTACCGTTTTAACAGGGCGATGTGAACGGTGGTTTGCAGCCCTCTTTTTATTCTGGAAAAGATCAAGCACCAGCCGATGGCCATATTTGTCATTGGGCTTGAGTACGAAGCTTTTTGGACGAACGGCCTCTTTAAGATCCAGTACAACACGCAGATTGTTTTTCCCGCGCTCTGCTACGCGCAGACGTTTGATCAGCCGATTCTGTTCAAGTTTTGGCAGCACATTTTTTAGCGAGGCACTATTTAGGTCGAGCACTAGACGTTGTGGTTTTTTTAGCAGAAAGATGTCGTGAGAGAGCTGACCACTGGTGTCAAACACCAAACGAATATGATCCGGTGCAGACCAAACACGCATACCACTAATCTCTACCTGCTGGGCAAGGAGAGGAAGACTCCACAAAAGTAGTAGTAGCGCAGTAACTGTTCTCATATCAGCTTTTAATTTTAGCGGGCCTTACCGAAGGTATCTTACCCCTAAAACTAGCATGCCATTCATAAATTTTCCAGTATTTACCATGAGGTAGCACATATTCATCTCTTATAACATCATAAGTGAATTGTAACCTACTGTAATTTATCAACTATATTACAACCAATCTCACTCATCGGGGTGAGTGTTAGCAGGCGCCCAACATCTTGATGGGCGATAGTAATCGCCAAATCAGGTGGTGGTAACATACCAGCGCCCCGCTCTGGCCATTCAACCAACAGTATTGCCGTTTCCGGCAGGTCACGAATACCGAGATACTCCAGCTCTTCAGGGTCAGCAAGACGGTAGAGATCCATGTGATAGAAGTCTGCCCCATTCAATTGATAAGGCTCAATCAAGGTGTAGGTGGGGCTTTTAACTCGCACTGCCTCACCAAAGCCATTGAGCAGGCCACGCACTAATGTCGTTTTCCCTGCACCTAAATCACCCTGTAGATAGACCACCGATGGCTGTGGAAGCAGAGCCGCTAAACGCACACCCAGCGCCATCTGTTCCAGCTCTGTTGTGAGGTGAATTTTTAACAATGATCTATCCTCCATTCAGCAGCTGACGAATGAAGGGAAGAAGGTCCGTTGCCAGCATA
>Ga0256834_1001343_pt1 | contig 16858 bp, 18 predicted proteins | sample 4281140metaG_FD_190536 | JGI IMG/M metagenome (GOLD analysis project Ga0256834, IMG submission 190536) | Hydrothermal vent microbial communities from East Pacific Rise, Pacific Ocean - 4281-140 | ecosystem: Environmental > Aquatic > Marine > Hydrothermal vents | place: Pacific Ocean: East...
GCATCATTTCAGTGCGATCTTTTGCACGCTGCTGGCTCGCCTCACGCTCGCCCTCAGTCATAGAATTGACCTTAATAGCATTATCCTTAAAAACCTCAACCGCACGAGCCATATCGCCTAATTCGTCTTTGCGAGTTTTTGAAGGAACTTCTGTTTCAAGTTCACCAGTAGCTAACTTGCCCATTGCACTAACCATTTTGTTAAGCGGACGACCAAGGCGGAAACTTGTAAACCAAATATTAAATGCAAGTAATGCAATTAATAAAGTGCCTGTAACAATTGCAGATATTTCTGTAAAATTAGATTTTTCTTCAACTGCTTTATGAATTGAAGAAGAAGTGCTTTTCATGCTTCCACTTAGTTCGGAGTTAAGGATATTAATGGCCTCAATAGCAGGGCCATCACTAATTTTTACTTTTCCATCAATAAACATTGGCAGCGAGCCATTGGAAGCGTATTTTTCTACTTCAACAAGTGCACTGAGATAGTCATTGATCATAATTTCAATAGTGTTAAGCGCATTCTCTTCTACTTCATTTATTCCAACTGCTCTATATTCCTCAATTGCTGTTAAGGCTGCTTGCCCTTTAGCTTGAACTTTTTCAACTCGTGGCGCATCTTGGCGTAAAACATAATTTTTGAACTGATGAATCATTCCGCCATAACCAAGCGCTGAATTTAGCTCTTGTAGATGAAGGGTTTTTTCTGCTGGACCAGTTTTATAACTATTCCAATAACTTTCAATTTCATTCACTCCACGAATGGTGGTCAGTGAGGACATAATTACTACCGTCGTTACAACTGCCATCATAGCAGAAAACAGCAAACCAATAGTGGTAATCTTAAATTTGAGTTTCATAAGTCTAGATCCTAGGGTTGTTAACTTCGCTTTGCTGAGCGTCCTGTTTTCCAGCATTACAAACTACTACTTAATATAATACCTAAGAATTCCATAAATTTATTAACCTAGTCCTAACCACTACGAAAAAACACTTATATTCTCGCGTAGTTGTTGGATTAATTGTTAAATTCTTCTTTTAACATCTCTAATTCAAGCCAAATATTTTCGTTTTTTGTAAGCTCAAGGTTTAGTCTTTCTAGTTGCTTGCTTAGATCATTAAATTTTTTTGCATCTATTGTATAAAGGTCTGGCTGATTAAGTGACGTTTGAATATCTACAATTGAAGCATTAAGTATGGTTATTTTATCTGGTAGGGTATTTAGTAAATGCTGTTGATTAAACGAGAGCTTTTTCTTATTTGATTTTTTGCTTATGGTGTTAGATTTTGGGGCGCTAGGTTTTTGTTTATTTGATTTTTCTTTTATCTGCTTTGCTAGTAATTTTCTTTGTCTTTGCATATCTGAATATCCGCCCGCATATTCAAGCCATTTCCCATTTCCCTCAAAGCAAATTATCGATGTTGCAACACGATCTAAAAAATCTCTATCATGGGAAACCACAATCACTGTGCCTTCATATTGCGCCACCATTTCTTGTAATAAATCTAGTGTTTCTAAATCTAAATCATTGGTTGGCTCATCTAGCACTAAAACATTTGAGGGTTGAGATAGGGCTTTGGCTAAAACTACTCTTGCTCGCTCACCACCTGATAGTTTTCTTAAGGGAGTGCCAGCTTGCTCAGGAGAGAATAAAAAATCTTTCATGTAAGATATAACATGGCGATTTTGATTATTTATCATCACCATATCTGTGCCACCGCCCGTGAGTGCGTCTTTTAAGCTTAAATTATCAGCAAGCGAATTTCGGCTTTGATCCAGATATGCCAACTCGATATTTGTGCCTAATTTAATCTCTCCGCTATCTGGCTCTAAACCGCCAGTAAGCAATTTTATCAATGTAGTTTTACCCGCACCATTTGGCCCAATAACTCCAACTCTATCACCTCGCATAATGCGAGTAGAAAAATCATCAACAATTACCTTCTCATCAAATTTCTTAGAAATATTTTTCATATCAACAACAATCGCACCAGACGTCTTGCCGCTTGCGGCATCTAGGCGAATAGAGCCTGTTTGTTGTCGTTGATTAATGCGTTTTTCTTTTAGTGATGATAATTCTGCCATTCGTCTAACATTGCGCTTGCGCCTAGCGGTTACACCATAACGAACCCAATGTTCCTCACGCACAATTTTACGATCTAATTTATGGCGATCTTCCTCTTCCTCTTGCAAAGCTTTATCTCGCCAAGCTTCAAAAAACGCAAAACCCTGATTAAGTCGGCGTGCCTCACCTCGATCAATCCAAATTGTTGTTTTAGTTAAATCGCTTAAAAACCTTCTATCATGCGAAATAATCATTAAAGCAGATTTTGATGAAACAAGTTCAGATTGCAGCCATTCAATAGCGGGCAAATCAAGGTGATTGGTTGGCTCATCAAGCAATAAAATATCAGGATTTGGCGCCAAAATTTTAGCCAAAGCCGCTCGCCGTGCCTCGCCACCACTAAGATTCTTAGGGTTTTCAGTGCCTGACAAGCCCAAACTATCAAGCAAATATTGCGCTCTATATTCATCATCACCCGCCATAAGCCCTGCTTTTACATATTCAAGCACATTATCAAATCCGCTTAAATCTGGCTCTTGGCTTAGATAGCGAATTGTTGCCCCCGGCTGAATAAATCTTTTTCCACTATCAGGCTCAATCATTGCCGCCGCGATTTTTAATAAAGTAGATTTACCCGAGCCATTACGTCCAACCAGTGCAATTTTTTCGCCCTTTGCTAGCGAAAACTCACAATTTTCAAATAGAGGATCACCACCAAAATTTAGGGAAATGTCGCTCAAGGTTAATAATGGTGGGGGCATGGGATTTTCTTTTGGTTGAGAAGAGTTGCTAAATTAGGTCTATGCGCACATAACAAGTTTTATGTTGTTTATACAATATTGTTTATGGAGTTGGCCTATAATTATATTAAGGTAAGCATATTGAAAACGCTAGAGCCTTGCTGTTTAATGGCACAGAGATAGTCTGTGAATCCCAAAAATGAAACTAAATAATTCAACTAAATCAATGTGTTAAAAAATCACGTGTCGCAAATTGTGCTACAAAACGAGTCAAAAAGTCATTTTGTGAAGTTATTAATGTAGTAATTTTGTTTTTTTATGAAATGGATAGAAAATAAAATATATTACCATTATGAGGCAAAAGCATACTAACAACTCAATACATTCACCCACCCTTCTTTCCAATATCTGTTTTTGACTGCACTAAAAGTAATTCATCATATGTTTGTGCAATACGAGATATATATTCTGGCAAACCTCTCTCCTTCAATATGCGTATAAAATCTACCTCTTTTAGATGTTGAGTTTTAGAGCAATCATCTGCGTATGTACAAATATAATAATAAGGCTCTCTTGCAAGCCCTAGCCGAAAACCATAAATTGTATTTTCATGCACCATAACATCTTTGACATCAGCCATGATGATTTTATTTTTATTTTGGTCTTTAATGATCTTAACACTATAACGTTGCCCCCAATCATGATCATAGATAAATCCATTGGGTAAATAAACGGGCATAGGTGCAGGAGCTTTATTATTACGCCATAACAAAGCGTAATCACGATATATGGCACGAGTTCCAATTAACGCAGCATAAGCGATATATGCTATAAAACCAAATTTTATCAGCATGAATAATATTTTTTTTATTTTTTTAAACATGCCTATTCAATCAACCTCACTGTAGCATTAAACTTGGTCTGCCAACTACCTATTATGTCGTATGGAGTCCCATATTCATCTGCTAAATCTCCTAAACGTGCAATGGCTTCTTCACGGGTTATCCCTTCTCTTTCCATTAAACGTTCAACCTTACTGGTGGGATCAGTAAACTTATCAGAAAAATTATAGGTAATTACTCCATTAATTACCAAATATCTTTTTTCTCTTCTCACACCTCCGTCAAAAACACCTTTTACAGTAGAGCTGCCAAGACTAAAAAAACCATTTCTACGAATAAAATCCCAATTATTACCAAATTTATACGAATTTTCAAATGAGTAGGTAAAGCTGCCTTCTTCAATGGTTTTAGCTTTATCTATAATTTGCCTGCTTGCCCTATCATAGATACCCAATTTTTTACTATAATGCTCTATCACGCTACCCAAAAGACCTACCTCTTGCAAGGTAACACTTCCTCCAACATTAGACAGGTAGCGTTTAGTAAAGTTAGTGTTTGTCCACTTATAAGGATTATCATTGATAGGTGTAGTTAGAAATTGTCTGGCATACTTGTTGTCACCTATAGGTTCTGCCCAGCAACGGCAATTATATGTTTCTCCTGGATGCCCTGTAAATGGTTTTTTATCCCAGTAAAATATCTTATTATCATTTACAGCATGAAGTGGACGAACTTTCTCATCATCTCGCGTGCGCCATATATAACGCTTGCCTAGTCCAAGCATCTTGTAGCGTAGCAATAACAACTCTTTATCAATATATTGTAATTGCTTTGCTTCTTTTATTCTGCCCAAATCAAGACAGCAGGAAAGAAGAAGATAATTTTTCACTACAAGAATATCTATTGCCTGAATATAATGCTCCATATTTTTTCCATTTTTTGTAGTATGTTATAAGAATAATAAAACACTTAAAAAGGAGGTGGATAGATTGATAAATTATCTAGAAGTAGTTTTTCACCCTCAGGCGGTGTATAAATAATCTCTCCGCTTCTATCATTTTGCAAAGCTGTTCAAATGATAGTTTCAACTATTATCAATATTTTATCTTTGATAATCAGGCTTTTTTACAACATCAATATTAAGCCAGTATCGCGTATGTTTACGCTCACCAGTGCGCACAAGAGCACCCTTCTCAACCAAATCTTGCAAATCTCTGGTTGCAGTTGCCCGTGATGTGCCAGTTATACTAATATAGTTGTCAGCGCTTAAGCCACCTTTAAAGCCCTCAAGCCCTTCTGTGAACATGCGCTCTAAGACTTTGTCCTGACGATCATTAAGTTGATCTCTAAGGCGATCATATAGGCGCATCTTGGCAATCAAAAAATCAATCAATTGTTGCGAATAGATTTGCGCCTCCAAAACAGTTTTAGAAAAATATAAAAGCCAATCTGTGATTTCTAATTCTTTGTTATTAGTTTCCAAATTGTTATAATAATCTTTTTTTGCTCTTTGAATTGTATAAGACAATGCTAGCAAAGCTGGTTGTCCTAAACTCTGTGAAAGTGCCATTTCTGAAATTGCTCTGCCGATACGACCATTGCCATCTTCAAATGGATGAACGCAAACAAAATAAAGATGCACAAGTCCTGCACGAGTTAAAGCTGGTAGTGGGTTTGAGGCGCTTGGGGCGCATCCATTAAACCAATCAATAAACTGGCTCATTTCAGCCTGCATATCTTTTGAAGGTGGTGCCTCAAAGTGAACTTTGCGGTCATAAACTACGCTAGACACAACTTGCATAGCATCTGTATGAGTACGATAACGACCTATATCCACTAAATCACGCCGCCCATTAGTCAGCATTTTGTGCCAAGAAAATAATTTTGAATGAGATAGCGGTTCACCAAATGTCTGATACAAATCAACCATCATCTCTGCTATGCCCTGCTCTGCTGGAGGAATACGGCTATTATCAGTATCAAGCCCAAAGTTGCGCCGAATAGAAGATTGAACCGAATCCCGATTAAGAATCTCACCTTCAATCTCTGAGGTGTTTATAGCTTCCGTGCTCATAAGATCGACAGTAAGATGTAATTTGTCATTCTCACCAATATGCTTCAACGCCCCCTGAAGCATACCAGACTGCCGTAAAAATAAGCTCTCCATCTCGCTTAAAGCAGAAGAATTATAGCAAAAATTAGGCCAGTCATTTTGTTGCCAATTCCATTTCATGAGTTATAAAACACCTTTCTATAACTCACTATATCATTATTTGATGAGTTATAAAAGAAATTTCTATACGTTAATTATGAGTTGCTAATTCAGACCTCAATAGGTCTGAACAACATAAGATTTACCATCAATATCAAGACTTGCAATATCTCCGCCAAGAACGAGATAGCGGGTGATTTGTTCAGGATTTTGATTAGCTGAAATCATATTTATTTCTTTTCCTGTTCCACTATCCACCTATCAATCTCACTCTTGCGAAACCGCCATGAGCCACCAACTTTAAAGCCAGGTATCTTACCGCTAGATGCCAGCCTATAAGTTGTTTTCTCTGCCAATTTTAAATAAACAGCAACCTCTTTAATAGTGAAAATATCATCGTCGGGCATTACTTATTGAACCTTTTTTAAAATTAGGATAGATTGAAAATAAATGAAAATTGAGTAGTGCGCAAGCTTGTTGTTGTTTAACAAGCACGGAGATAATGGAAGAGATCAAATGAAAATTAAAAAATTCATTATTAAGAATTTTAAAGGCATTGCTGAAGCTGAAATTGATATGAGTTCTAGGGTAGACATACCAATTATTACGCTTATAGGTTTGAATGAAAGTGGAAAGACAACAATACTTGAAGCCCTGTCACATTTTGTTACAGGGGATGCAGTGGAGTCAAAAATATTTGATATAGATTCAAATTCCTCAGAAATAATTTCATTAGTCCCAATCCATAAAAAGGCAAATTTTACAGGAAAGATTGAAATAACTGCTATTGTTAGTTTAGATGATGCTGATATGAAATCTATGGCAAATATTGCTTCTGATAAATTTAAGTTAGAATTAGATACAACTAAAATTGATGAAAAATTAGAGATTACTAAACGTTATACATTTGAGGATGGTAATCCAGTTAATGAAAATAAACCTGCATATGTTTGGACTCCTCCAACATTAAGTGTCAAAACAAAACGCGCTCAGAAGTTTAAACCATATAATAGCCCCAATGATGGAGAAGATAATCTGTCAAATTTAATTTGGCTATATGTAAATGAGAAGCTACCTAAAATATCTTATTTCCCGACATTTTTAGTAGATCTGCCACAGAGAATTTATTTATCTGAACATAATGATGAAACAAATGTTAATAGATATTACAGAAATGTATTTCAAGATGTTTTAGATAGTTTAAGTGATAACTTGAGTTTAGAAACTCATATAACACAAAAAATATCAAGTTATAAAGCAAAGAATGAGGATCCCAATTGGTTTTCGAAGTTTCATAGCAGTCCTTTTAAAGGGCAAGTGGACGCAGTTATAAAAAAATGTCTATGGCTATGGGGCGAGAAATTATTGGTAGTTGGAACAAAATTTTTCAACATTCTACCTCAGCAAAATCAATAGAATTAGATTGGAACATAGATACTGAAAAAGATAACTTACCCTATTTAACAATTTACATTTCGGACGGAGAGTCAACATATGCCTTACACGAGCGCTCTTTAGGTTTTCGCTGGTTCTTTTCATTTTTATTATTCACAAGATTTAAGCAAAATACTGATAGGGAGACTATTTTCTTGTTTGATGAGCCTGCTGCAAATTTGCATGCGGGCGCACAAACTGAGCTTTTAAAAAGCTTTGAGCGCATTTCAGACGGAGGTCATAAAATTATTTATTCTACTCATAGTCATCATATGATAAATCCTAATTGGCTCTCTGGAGCTTACATAGTTGAAAACAAGGCAATTGATTATGATGATAATGATGAACTATCTGCATTAAATAATAGAAATACGGATGTTGTAACCCTTTCTTATAGAAATTTTGTATCTCAATTTCCAAATAGAATGAGTTATTTTCATCCAGTATTAGAAAGAATTGGATATGTAAGTCCTGGTATTATACCAGACAAACCAATTGTGATTACTGAGGGAATTTCAGATTTTCATGCTTTCGCTGTTATAGCTAAAAGCAATCCCGACATAAAACTTAAATTTGATTTTTATCCAGGATTAGGAGCTAGCACTAGTGGACCATTAATTAGTTTTTTTATTGCTTGTGGCAGAAAATTTTTAATTTTACTAGATGATGATAAGGCAGGCAGAGATGCCGTTAATAATTATAAAAAGGACTGGTTTCTCGACGATGATAGAGTGTTTACTCTTTCTAAGATAGATAAATCACTAAAAGGGAAAAAGCTAGAAACTATTTTATCTGATGATACGCATAAAATAATATGTAATCATTTTAATAAGAAAAAATCCTATGAAGCATCTAAAAAAGAGATTGGTATTTATTTTGCTGAAAAGAATTATACTACTATTGATAGTAAAGACTTTAGTAATGACACCTCTAGCAAGATAATGCTCATATTAAATTTTTTAAATGAAAAATTTTAATACAGAAGAATAAGTTAAGTGACAATCACTCTAATAAAGTTTTCGAATCTAATACTAACTATAAAGTATTATAGTAAACCACATTTTACTTTAATCCTTGAAAAGTAAAGAATAGTAATCTATACTTTACTTTTTGACAATATACATCAGATAAAGTAAAAAGGACTTAACTATGGCAAGCTTATTGTGGGGGAAAATCTTCTATAATGATTTATTCGCAGGTTATTTGCGTGAAGAGCCTGGTGATCGAATTGTTTTTACTTATGATGATAGTTATATTTCGGCTAATCACCCCGCTATTGCGCACACTCTACCTGTTCGCTCTGCGCCTCATATAAGCAATAATGGTTTGCATCCGTTTTTTGATAATCTTGTGTCTGAAGGCTGGCTTGAACATGCGCAAAGTCGTTTGCTTGGCAAACGACAAGTAAAGCGCTTTGAACTCCTTCTTGCTTTTGGTTTTGATTGTGCAGGCGCTGTATCTGTTGTTGATCCAGAGCCATCAAAACTAACAAAGACAATGCTTGATATTGATGATGCAAAAGAGATGGCTGTTCTTACGAGCCGTGCCTCTCTATCTGGTGTTCAACCAAAGCTGGCGGTGGTTAAAGAAAAGGGGATATTTCGCCCCACACGTATTGATGAACTAAGCACATATATTGCAAAATTTCCCTCTTCCAATCACCCCGATCTAATTGAAAATGAATATTTAACCAGCAAAGCATTTAAAGCCTTGTTGCCTGATGATGATATTGTAGAATTAGACATTGGCAATATTGAGGGGGTTGATGAGCCAGCATTGATTATCAAACGATTTGATAGATCTAACAATGGGCGCATTCATTTTGAGGAGTTTAATCAGCTGTTAGGTTATCGCTCAAATGCAAAATATTCTGGCGCACATAAAGATATGGCAGAGTTTATTTTGCAAACGAAAAACTGTATTCCAACCCAAAATTATCAACTTTACAGACGTATTTTGACAGGATTATTACTCGGAAATACCGATATGCATTTCAAGAATTTTGCAATGCTTCATACAAAACAAGGACTACGGTTTACTCCATCTTATGACCAAGTAGCGGCATCATTATATAAATATAAAACAGTTGCTCTCTCAATTGCTGGAGCTTCTGACCTGCCAATTGGTAACTTAAAACCTGCCAATATTATTAGACTTGGTGAAGAATTTAGCTTGTCATCTGCCGCTATCAATATGGCAGTTCAGGGCATTCAAAAGAATATTGAAGCCGCCAAACAAGCGATATCAGAAGCTAAATTTGGCTCAAAAGGTCTTAAAAATAATATCATAAAACTAATAGAGAAAAGATGGAACAGGATATTTCACAACCTTTGCGCCTAAATTGGCAAAACCTTATCATCGAGGCAATAAAGCGCCGTAAAGAGCAGAATTTAACACAAGAACAACTGGCAATTCTAGCAGGTGTAAGCAAGCCCACGCTTAATAGTTTTGAGCGAGGTAAAACCAGCATAAAATTAGATAGTGCATTAAAGATTTTGAAGACATTAGGATTAGATTAAGCTTGGTAAATTTTAAGTTAAAGAAATATGAATTGAATAACCTCGTGCAAATGTTTAAGAGTTGCGCCTTTGCCATATCTTTCTTGATTTAAAGAATGTCCAAACAAATCACGCCTGATACGATCATCAATACCTGCCGCTAACATTCTATCTTCAAATGCGTGTCTAAGACCGTAAAGGCTGTATTTTGGTGTTTCAAGCAAATCATTAGTTCGCAAATATTTATTTACTGTTGCAGATGGGCTTGGGCTATCACGATAACGGGGAAAGCCGTTCGGACATTGCTGAAAAGCCTCAAGGCTAATGCCAGCTAATGGGATTATATATTGTTACCCCATATTTCTGACGGAGAGAGAAAAAGATCTTTTGGTTTCAATTTCTGACCCAAGTCGTCTTGAGCAAAAAATACCAGTCTGACATACGAAAGCATCTAAAACCTCTGAAAGATCATCGATATAAGTATCTAGTTTTTGCTCAGTATCTTTTCCATATCCAATCAAAATTAACATAGTCAATTTTATGCTTCCCCTCGATATTTAAACGCCTGATGTAGAAACCCTATGGCTTTACTCTTCAAACGCTTGTCCCTAAGCTCTCTAGCCGCTTTTGTTCTGAAATTTTCTACATTTAGTTGCGTAAAGTTTTTTATTCTTCTGCTCTCTCATGCCACCATTTTACACTACCAGATAAATATACATGACAAGCTGCATATGCTTTATTAGATGATTGCGGAGGCTCTCCTACCAAATCAAAAGGAGGAGCGATAAGATTGCTCCTAGATATTGGACTTGCAAGGAACTAGTTTTAATGCACGTAGAGCTGAACACTGGTGTAATGCAAAAAGCAGTTGCTCAAGAATAGTGTTAACTTCATGTTCACGAGCACTTCGCCTACTAACAGAAGAATAAAAATCTTTAGAAAATCTGTAGTTAATATTCTGATTTCTCACGCATAGAGACAGGGATTATGTTGTGGCTTTGCCACAACATCGAAACCGCTAAATTCACTAACGTTCATTAAGCTTGTTTTCGAACCCTAGCCTTTTACAAGGGCTTAGGGTTCTTATCTCAAAATCTAACCATCATTTATAAAAACTCACCTAGGGGTGAATTTTTATAAATGGCGGAGAGACAGGGATTCGAACCCTGGAGACAATTGCTTGCCTACACGCTTTCCAAGCGTGCGCCTTCGACCACTCGGCCACCTCTCCATCAATGTTTTCCAGAGTTAGCCTTAAAAAAGATTTTGAGCAAGCATTTTACACTCAAAATAAATTTAATATTAAAAAATATTTTTAGTTGCTTGTTTTGCTTTTATTTGAAAAAGTAAATAATAAATTTAGGAGAAAGAACCATGGGAATTATTGCTCTAATATTTCGTCTTATTGGATTTATTTCATTATTAATAGGTATTATTGCATTTGGATTTTTAAGTGTAATATTTTTTATGAATAACCACCTATTACAACAAAAACTTGGGCAAGTTTGGTATGATAATGATCCATTCACTCAGATTTTTGAAACTGCTAGCCTGCCTTTTATTGGAGCATTTATTGAGCGTAAAATTCATCCGATATTATGGGATCCAATGGCTTTATTTGTGCTTGATCAACCAACTTGGATTGGCTTGTTAATTCTTACAGCAGTTTTTGGGGGCTTGGGTTGGCTTTTAATGGATATGTTTAAGTCAAATAAAATTAAAAAAAGACAATGAGTATATTTGAGCGTGAAGAATTTGAAGCTTTTATCCTTTCTCTAAAAGCGGTTGAGATTGTGCATCAATGGGGTAATTCTTCAGTTGGTAAAATTGGCGGGAAAATTTTTGCTATTTTTTCAATTTGGAACGATAAAGACCAATGGCAAATCTGTCTTAAGTGTTCAGATATTAGTTTTGAAATGCTGCCCACACTTGAGGGTGTCACAAAAGCAAAATATTTAGCACGGGCGAAATGGGTTGCAATATTGCCAAATTCTGAACTTAGTGAAAAAGAAATAAAAGCTTATATTATCGAGGCACATAAGATTATTGCAACAAAACTCACCAAGAAAAAGCAAGAGCAATTAGGATTGTAAAATGGATTTTGAACAGTTAGAAAAAATCAAAAAATTCAATCCAAATAATCTTATGGCAAGGTATTTTAGCAAGGAATATTTTTTAAGCCTTAGTGCTGACAAACAAATTCGGCTTGAAAAAATCATTGCCTCTGGCATACAAAACCCTAATAGCAAAATGGGTGCTTATGCAATGAATGCTAGTGATTATGATGTTTTTGCGCCATTGCTTGATTTAATGATTCGTGACTATCACGGTATAAATACTAATACAAAAATCAAGCAAACACATGATTGGGATTTCAGTGATATTTTGTGCGATCTTAGTGCGATTGATGAAGAATTAAAATCCGTTTCTATGCGGGTGCGGGTGGCAAGAAATGTTAGTGATTTTCCGCTTCCCGGTGCAATGAATAAGCCGCAACGTTTAGAGTTTGAAACACTTGCAATTAAGGCTTTTGCAAAGTTGAAAACCCATAAAGGATATGAAGGAGAATATCTTTCTATTACACCCAATTCACAGTTTGAAATTACTGCCAAACAATATCAAAACCGAGTAGCTAAGCATCAGATGTTTAAAGATATGAGCAATGATGCTTATCTTAATGTTGCGGGCATTAGCGGTGATTGGCCGCATGGTCGGGGTATGTATATTTCTAAAAAGGAAGATTTTATTATCTGGGTAGGTGAGGAAGATCAACTTCGTATCATGTGTATGCAAAGGGGTGGCAATCTTGGTGCGATGTTTGAAAAATTGCATGAAGGGGTTGAGATTTTAAGTAAAATTTTACCGCCATTTGCCAACTCAAAAACCTATGGAAATTTAACCTCCTGCCCTTCAAATGTTGGAGCTGGCATGCGTGCTAGTCTGCACATGCTTTTGCCCAATTTAACTACCAATGGCACAGATTTAACTCGTCTTAAAACTGAAGCAAAAAAACTTGGTTTGGCGGTGCGTGGTGCGGGAGGCGAGCATAGTGATGCTGGCTCTGATGGCTTGGTAGATATTTCTCCCAATGCTCGACTTGGGGTGAGCGAAAAAGAAATTATGCTACGGCTTTATAATGGAGCAAAAGCTTTGTGGAAAATAGAAAAGTCTATTTAGTGTCGTAAATATTCAATAGTTAAGTTCCTTTGTCATTTAAGTTGCGATCAGATTTATAAAAAGGATTAAAAAAATGAAACTTGGATATACAATTCTATATGTAAAAGATGTGAAGACAACGCTTGATTTTTATATTGCCGCTTTTGGATTAAAACAAAAAATGCTACATGAAAGCGGTGATTATGGTGAGCTGGATACAGGCACTACAACCCTTTCTTTTTCTTCATTAGAATTAATGCGTCAATTAGGTAAAACTCCTAAAGAGGCAGATATTAAATCGCCCTCCTTTGAGATTGCTTTTTTAACTGATGACGTTGGGGCAAGTGTGAAAAAAGCCGTGCAGGCTGGCGCTACATTAGTACAAGAACCAAGCGAAGTGCCTTGGGGTCAGATCATTGCTTATGTTAGTGATATAAATGGATTTTTGGTTGAAATTTGCACTCCAATTGCAGAATAAAATCAATGATAAAATCTAAAAACAAACAAGTGCAAAAATTTCTTAATGACACCAGAGATAGTGATAATGAGAAATATTTAATCTCACAAAATGCCGTGAAATAGTCTTTGCGCTTAATCCAAATATTGATGAGAGGATTATTTATGGCGGTATTATGTTTTCAAAAAATGATGAAGATTTTGGCGGAATTTTCCCCTCAAAAAAACATGTCTCATTTGAGTTCACAAATGGCATTGAGCTGGTCGATAAAAATATTATGCTTGAGGGAAAGGGCAAATATCGCCGTCATCTAAAAATACAATCTATAGCGGATATTAAAGACAAGCAGGTTGAATATTTTATCAACCAAATCGTGCAAGTTGCACTTTAACAATAAGCAGAATTTTTTAACTGTTCTAATATCTCTGGTTCATTATTTATTTTTGCAGGCGTAATATTCAGCCAACGCTTAAACTCTCTATTCATGTGCGATTGATCAGAATATCCAAAAGCAATTGCGCTTTGCGCAAGATTTATTGAGCTCCCCACCACTCGTGCGCTTTTTCTAACTCTGGCAAGACAAAGCCAAGAGGCAGGAGTGCGCCCCGTATTTTTGCTGATAATTCTTTGCAAAGTTTTGTTGCTAACCCCAAGGTTTACCGCCGCATCATTTACGCTGTTAACTCCTGATGCCAAACAATCTAACGCCTGTTTTACATTTACTGAAAGCGTGGTGAAGTCTCTTATTTTTTCTTCAATATCTGCCAAATTATCGCCTGATTTTTCTAATGCTCCAAACAGTTTTGCCTCATCAATTTTTGTTCCAGCTTTTAGGCGAAAACCGTGCAAATAATCCCCTGCTTTAATGTTGGCATAATAGCTTTTTTCATCAAGTGAGGTGATTAATAGGCGAGGGCGTTTGCCTTTTGCAGACCATAAAAGCACATCACGGCAACCATCTGGTATCACCAATGATTGATTATCTATTTTTGTTTTATATTGCCATTGCTCAATTATGGTATTTTCCATTGCTCTATTTTATCAAACTTACTTATTAAGAGCAAATATTTGTTTGATAAATTCTGCGAACACCCTTAAATAAAAGAAAACAAAAATACAAAATAGGAAAAATCATGCAAAAAATCAGTTGGATATTAAATATCATTCTCGTGCTCATCATTGCAGCAATGCTTTATATGTTTTTGGTAAGAGGTTCGGTTGCCCCAACACAAGATGGGCGCACAGCAGTTATTATTAGCAAGAGTGAGCGTACAAAAATTCTTGGCGATATGCGTAAATTTTTAGAGCATGTGCAAACTATGGTTGAGGCGATTGGCGATCAAGATATTGAAACTTTTTCAACTGCCGCATCAGGCGTTGGTTTTATTCAAGAAAAAGCCCCGCCTGCTACGTTGGTTGCAAAATTACCGCTAGAATTTAAGACAATGGGCTTAAATACTCATAAAGCATTTGATGAATTGGCAAAATTGGCTGATGAAACCAAAGATTTTCAGCTTGTAGCTAAGGAGTTGAGCATAATAATGACAAATTGCACTTATTGCCATCAGACTTTTCGACTTGAGGTTGAACAAAAATAATGAAGGCTATTGGATTAACTCATTATCTTCCAATCTCCGATCTCAATTCATTGTTTGACATTGAGGTTGAAAAGCCTGTGCCATCTAAGCGTGATATTTTGGTGGCGATCAAAGCGATTTCGGTTAATCCAGTTGACACTAAAGTAAGAAGCCCAAAGGCGGGAGAAGAAAACCCTGCAAAAATTTTGGGGTGGGACGCAAGCGGCATTGTTGAAGAAATAGGCGATGAAGTTACGCTTTTTAGCAAAGGTGATGAGGTTTTTTATGCGGGCGACATTACGAGGCAAGGATCAAACGCTGAGTATCAAATTGTTGATGAGAGAATAGTTGGCTTAAAACCAAAGTCGCTTTCGTTTGAGCAAGCCGCCGCCCTGCCGCTTACTTCAATTACCGCTTATGAAAGCCTGTTTGATCGTTTAAGGATTGATTTTAATGGGGCAGACAAAGGCAAAACTATTTTAATCATTGGCGGCGCTGGTGGGGTTGGCTCAATCGCAATTCAATTAGCAAAATTAGCAGGATTAAACGTAATTGCCACTGCCTCAAGAGCTAAAACTATTGAATGGGTTAAGCAATTTGGCGCAGATGAGGTAGTAAACCATCGTCAAAAAATGCAATCGCAAATAGCTAAACTTGGATATGATTTTGTTGATTATATTGCGATATTTAATGATACTGATGGGCATTGGTTAGATGTAGTACAAATGATTAAACCGCAAGGTTCAATAGTGTCGATTGTTGAAAGCAAGAAGCCGCTGGAGATGAGCCTAATACGTTCAAAATCTGTCACCTTGATATGGGAGTTAATGTTCACTCGTGCAATGTTTGAAACAGATGATATGATAAAACAGCATCTATTGTTAAATCAGATTGCAAAGCTAATTGATGCGGGTAAAATTAGGACAACTTTAGAAACTATTCTTAGTCCTATTAATGCAACAAATATCAAAAAAGCCCATGTTATGCTTGAAGCGGGAAATACAAAGGGTAAGATTGTTATTTCTGGGTTTTAGCCTTCTTGTCTTGCCTCTTTTATAACATGCAAAAAATCCTCACCATATTGTTCTAGTTTTTTCTCACCCACCCCATGAATTTGGAGCATTTCTCCCATGGTTTTTGGCAATATAATCGCCATCTCAATCAGTGTTTTATCTCCAAACACAACAAATGCTGGGGTTTTTTTCTCTCTAGCAATTGAAAGCCGATGTTTTTTTAACGCTGCTAAAACTTCTTCATTGCAATTTTCTATATTCACTGGAGCAGCTTTTTGTGGGCGTAAAGTTTTTTCTTTGTCTTGAAGAATTTCCTCTCTTAAAGCCACCGTTTTTTCACCTCGCATAACTTGCCAACCCTGCTCGCTAACGAGCCAGCGATTAAAACGAGAAGCATCAATCTGCACCAGACCAATTGCATAAAGCTGGCGAAAAATTGAACGCCATTGATTGCGTGAAATATCTTTGCCAATACCAAAAACAGATAGATTTTGATGATTATGCTTTTGGCTCATTTCAGTTTCATGTCCAAGCAGCACATTTATCACATTCTCCATGCCAAAAATTTCGCCTGTTCTTACAATACTAGAAAGTGCTTTTTGTGCTTCGATTGTGCCATCGCGAGTTTTGATTTCCCCCTGACAAAGATCACAATTTTCACATGGCTCACATTTATCACCAAAATAGTCGAGCAAAACCATGCGCCGACAAACTGGCGCTTCACATAATGATACTAATGAGTTTAATTTTTGTCGCTCAATTATTTTTTGCTCATTTGGGGCATCACTTTCATCTATCCATTGGCGATATTGGCGAATTTCTACCAAACCATAAAGAGTATGAGCGCTGGCAGGCAGATTATCT
>Ga0256834_1001344_pt1 | contig 16853 bp, 17 predicted proteins | sample 4281140metaG_FD_190536 | JGI IMG/M metagenome (GOLD analysis project Ga0256834, IMG submission 190536) | Hydrothermal vent microbial communities from East Pacific Rise, Pacific Ocean - 4281-140 | ecosystem: Environmental > Aquatic > Marine > Hydrothermal vents | place: Pacific Ocean: East...
TCTTTTTTGTTTTTAGGATTTTTTATCTCATAACTTATCTCAAATGTCATATTTTCATAAGAGAGTTTTTTAACTGCCATTTTGGTATACTCCTGATATGGATGATTTTACAAAAATAAAGCTTATTAATTCACTTATTGATGTTGTAAATGAATTTTATGAGTTAAAACAAAAAGAAGATGCAAGCAAAATAAAACATTTAAAAGGGTTTTGTGAAGGATTAGCCTTTGCTTTGACAAAGATGCAAATAATAGAGAGTGATGAAGCTAAAAAAATTTTACAAGGGCTTGGTAAAAAAAGAGAAATTTTAGAAGAAACTCTCAAAGAGCCTTTAAAAGAGGATGTAGATTTTGTTTCAAATGATTTGGAAGTTCCAACTGTTTTTAGGCAGAAAAAAGATTTAACTCCAGATTGAGATTTCATCAAAATTAGGATTATTTTGTAGAATTTCATAAGGTTTATAGTTTATCTTATAATTTAAAGAGTCACAATCTTTAACATAATAACCTAAATATATCCATTTAAGCTCTCTATCTTTAGCCATCTCAATTTGTTTGTAAATAGAGTAATTTCCAAGAGAAAACCTACTAAAATCTGGATCATAATAGAAGTAGATAGATGAAATACCATCATCTAAAAAATCAACCAAATCAACACCAACTAATTTTTGATCACGAATATATAAAATCTCTTTACCAAATACTCCAAAACCTTTTACATAAAGATCATAATAAGAGTCTGAGTTAATATTATAATATTCCCAGCCCTTTTTTAATTGCATAAGTTTGTGGTATTTTTCGTAAAGTGTTAAATGCTCTTTTGAGACAGATGGTTTTCTTATAATCATCTTTGTGTCTGAATTTTTAGAGAGAACTTTTCTAACTGATTTTGTAAAGTTAAACTTCTCTACATTTATGCGAAGGCTTTGACATTTACTACAACTATTGCAATTTGGTCTTGAATAGTAATCTCCAAATCTTCTCCAGCCTCTAGATACAAGATTGGCATTCAAAGATGATGTACAGTACTTAATATATTTGTACTGCATCTTCATCAACTCATCTTTTAGATATACACACTCAGACTCTAATGTTGAAAATTCTACAATATCTCCGTTAGAGCTAAGTGCAGATCTAAGCATCTTTATACAATCCTTTGATAATCCTGTGCTAATGCGGCTTGAAGTTCGTCTGCTAATATATCACCATCTATACAGTTTCCTCTTACAATTGCATCAAATTTTGTTAAAATCTCCATAAGTCCTGCTTCTACATCTTTTGGATCTTTTCTTTTTGCAAGCATAGTCTCATAAAATGAAGATTTTCTAATTAAATCTGTAAGCTCTTTTGTAGCAAGCTTAGAGTCACAACTCTCATTTTTCTTAAATTTTGAATCATCACTATCCATATCATCATCAAGCCCTTTTTTAACCGACCTGATATATTCTTGAATTTTCGCTGAAAAAGTAGCATATGCTTCAAAACTCCCTTTTTTAGTTTCATCTAAATTTTTAGTAACTTTGTTAATATTTAGGTACATAAAATAGGTAACTAAACCCCCAACAAGTACTACTGACATAATATCCATAAATCATCCTTCTATAAAAACCTTATTTTAATACAATATCACTTATAATATCCAAATTTTAAAAATAAGGGAAGAGCAATGAGTAGCTGGGAGTTAAAAAGCTGGAGAGATAAACCGATATTACAGCAACCAACATATAAAGATCAAGAGTTATTAAAGAGTGTTGAGAAAAAGTTGTCCATCTATCCGCCATTGGTATTTGCCGAAGAGGTTAGAAGTTTAAAAAAACAGTTAGCCTTAGCTACTGAGGGGAAAACATTTTTACTTCAAGGTGGTGATTGTGCTGAGAGTTTTTCAGAGTTTAATGCTGACAATATAAAAGATTTTTTTAAAGTTTTTTTACAGATGTCTGTAATTTTAACTTTCTCTGGTGGAAAACCTGTTGTAAAAGTTGGACGAATTGCAGGGCAGTTTGCAAAACCAAGATCTAGTGATTTTGAAAATATTGATGGAGTAGAATTTCCAAGTTATAGAGGAGATATTATAAATTCAATTGAGTTTACAAAAGAGGCAAGAGAACCAGATCCTTTTAGAATGCTTTCAGCTTACAACCAATCAGCAGCAACTCAAAACTTAATTCGTGCATTTGCAAGAGGTGGTTTTGCAGATTTACATAAAGTTCATAAATGGAATTTAGATTTTACTCAAGGTTTAGCATCCAATAAAAGATATGAAGAGCTTTGTGATAAAATCTCTGGGGCACTCTCTTTTATGGAAGCTTGTGGCATAAAAGCTGAAAATACACCAAGTATAAATCAGACAGTTCTTTACAGCTCACATGAAGCACTTTTGTTAAATTACGAAGAGGCATTAACAAGAGAGGATAGTTTAACGGGAGATTGGTATGATTGTTCTGCTCATATGCTTTGGATTGGAGATAGAACAAGACAAGTAGATGGGGCTCATGTTGAGTTTTTAAGAGGTGTTTCAAACCCAATAGGAATAAAAGCAGGTCCGACAACTAAGCCTGAAGATTTAATCTCTCTTCTTGATATACTTAACCCTGAAAATGAGTCTGGTAAAATGAATGTTATAGTTAGGATGGGAGCTGATAAAGTTGGTGATTATTTGCCTACTTTAATAAAAGAGGTTGAAAAAGAGGGCAAAAAAGTTCTCTGGTCTTCAGATCCAATGCATGGAAATACTTTTAAATCATCAACAAATTATAAAACTAGAGATTTTGATAAGATGTTGCAAGAGGTTAAAAACTTTTTTGAAATTCATAAAAGTGAGGGTACACATGCTGGTGGAATTCATCTTGAGATGACAGGAAAAGATGTTACAGAGTGTGTTGGCGGTGGACAGAAAATTAGTGAAGAAAACTTAGCATCAAGATATCATACTCACTGCGACCCTAGACTAAATGCTCATCAAGCACTAGAGCTTGCTTTTTTGATTTCAGATATATTGAAAGTAGAAAAAAATTAATATCTCCACAGAGTGCATAACTTGCATTTTTAACCAAGCTCATAGAGTTACAAAAGAGCTTGGTTTGGATAAAAAAAGTAGCAAAAAAGTTTTAGATGAGAGTGCTAAAATGTTACCTAACTTCTCTCTTTTAAAAAATCCTCCACAAAATGCCACTCCAATGTATGAGATGATTTCAAAACTCCTAAAAAAACCAGATCTTTATAAAGAGTTAAAACAAAACTCTATTAAGATGGCTGAAAAATTTATACCAAAATGTAAAGAGGAAATTAAAAAGAGTAACAATCCATTTTTAACCTCTACAAAAATTGCAGTAGCTGGAAATGTTATCGATTTAGCTAGTGAAGTTAGATTTGATTTAAAAGATGAACTTGCAAAAGTTTTAAAAACTAATTTTTCAATTGATGATACCGATAAACTATATGAGAGATTAAAAAAGAGTGAGATTTTAGTATATTTAGCTGATAATGCTGGTGAAAATGTTTTTGATAAGTTGTATATTGAAACTTTGAAAGATATTTTTAAAGATATTGAAGTTTACTATTTTGTTAGATCAGCTCCAATTATAAATGATATAACATATGATGAGTTAAAAAATGACTCTATAAACGATATAGCAACCCTGATAGATAGCGGAAATAAAACACCAGGGCTTGTGATAGAAGATTTAAAAGATGAGGCAAAAGAGCTTTTTTATAAAGCTGATTGTATTATTTCAAAAGGTATGGGAAATTTTGAATGTTTGAGTGAAAATAATCAATTTCCGATATACTATCTTTTAAAGATAAAATGTTCAGTTGTAGCAAAAGAGCTTAAAAGAGAACTTGGAGATATTATCTGTAAGAGTTCAAAGAGGTAGGGGATAAGAGATGTTAAGATTTTTTCAAGATTTTTTTTTAAAAAATAATGTTAAAAATTGTAAATATCTTGTAATCCCTGATATTCACGGAACATACTCTGTTTTTAAAAAAGTTGTAGAATTTATTAAAAGTGAGTGTGAAGAGGATAGGGTGATTATCTTTTTAGGTGATTATATGGATAGAGGAGAGAGCGGAGAGGTTTATGGAAAAGAGTTTATAGATGCTGGAAGTTTTCATACATTAAAAGCTCTGCTTGATTTAGATAAATGGGCAAAAAAAGAGAGTAGAGAGTTACATTTTTTAAGAGGAAATCATGAGATATTTTTTGAGGATCATTTTTTAAAAGAGAGAACTTATGCTTATGATACATATCCATTTTTTAAAGAGAGTGTAGATGTTTTAGAGTTTGCATTTAAAAATGACTATACACTTTTTGCTAAACTTGAAGAGTTTTTAGAAAATCTCTTGCCGTACTATTTAGATGAAGAGAATGGTTACCTTTTTGTACATGCTGGAGTTGATTTTAAAATTGGTACACTTGAAAATCAAACTAAAAAAGGGACAATTTATTGGATAAGAGAGAAATTCTTTTATGGAGATGAAGAATTACCTTTTAAAGTTATTTTTGGACATACTCCATTTAATGAAGTTTTTATAAGAGAGAACAAAATCGGTTTAGATAGTGGAATTTATAATAGTGGATTTATAAATCTTTTAAAAATTGATGGAGATAACCATAAGATTATTAAGCTCTAAAAGAGCTTAATAATCTTTACTCTGTTATATTTAAATCACTTGCGTCTTCATTTGGAAGATAACTACTTGTTGTAGTATTTTCATGTCCATCTGTAAATCTAACTGTTAAAGATACATCTATTTTTACAAATTTATTTGCATCTTGACTCCAATCGATATATTTTTTACAAGAGAAAAACTCATGAGTTCTTGTAGTATTGTCTTCAAAATATCTTGTCACATGCCATAAATAACCTGTTGTAAGTGCATCTAAAGTTTCTTCTTTTGCAACATGTGGACTAAAATCTTGAATACCACAAGCATCAAAAACAAAATCATCATCATCTCTATATGGATCAGGAAGTTGTATGATTGGAATTGGATGAACTGATGGTTCAGGTTTTGGTTCAATTGGTGTAGGCTCAGTTATCGTAACTTTTTGACAAGCAGACCCTGTTGCATCTTTATCATCTGTAACACTCAAGCATACATTGTAGACACTTTTACTATTTTGACAAGGTAAGATATTTTCAACACTACTATTAGTAGATATTATCTCATTGTCAACACTCCAAAAGTAAGCTGTTATATTTCCATCCTCATCACTGCTACTTTCACCACTTGCATTTGCACTAGTACAATCGTCAGTTGTTTGTGGCAAGTTAGTTATTCTTGCTACTGGTGTAATATTCGGATCATCTATTGTCCCTACAACTTTAGATTGTCCCAATGGTTTTTCAATACTTTTCTCACAACAAGCACCTCCTCCACATCCCGTTAAAAACAATGCGGAAATTACTGATAAATAAAACAAATTCTTCATAATATTCCTTTCTTAATTCTTAAAAACACTTTATAATAACAAGATTAATTAATAAAGTCAAGCTACAAGAAAAAACTATTGAATATACTTAAGTTTTGTAAAATATTTTAAAATATTGTATCAATTTTACTCAATTAAAATATATCTCATTTTTAAAATTAAACAAAATATAAACAAGATTTTAAATTTTTGTTCAATTTAATTAAATAATTTTTTTTATCTGTCGATTTAGGTTTATCCGAAAAAAGTCTTTAAATTTAGACTTATAATTATAAATTTAAAAAGGAAAAATATGGCACAAACTCAAATTGATAAAAAAAATTTAAAATTAGGTGATGATACTTTGCTTGAGCTTTCACTTCTTGATAAACAGCATCGTTTTACTACAAATATACAAGTAGCACTTTTTTCTGATCTTGAAGATATTAAAAAACTAAACTATTATCTATTTGCAGATGTTAAAGATATAGATTATTATACTATTGACAATTTAAGTGAGTCTGATATAGATGATGTTGATGAGATGGATATTATAGTCTTTAATAAAGATGATGAGAAGTTAAAAGAGCTGCTTCTTCACAACATAAAAGCAAAAAACTTATCTACTAAATTTTTTGTAATCACAAACAAAAGTTATCTAAGACAAAAAGATATTTTAAGAGAACATATAGATGGTGTTGATAAACTTTTAAAGATGGATTTTTTCTTGGAAGATTATATTTTATCTATGGAGAAGTATTTAAGAAGTAATTTTTATTCTAAAAGATTGTTAGCTCATGAAGATGAAAAAGATATAATCATCACAGACAAAAAATTATTTGAGGAGAAAAAAACTATACTTCTTGCAAAAAAGATATTTTTCTCACTCTTTACTTATGACTTTGATTCTGAGATTGATATAAACTCATACAATATTAAAAAAATTGTTAGAGAGTGTGATCTTATATTGGTAGACAAAAAAAGAAAAAAAATTACATTTTTACTCCTTAATGTCATACCTGAATTTGGTTCTGAGCTTATTAAAAAAAGAATTAATAACTTTAGTATAACTTTAAAAGAGAGAAGCAAAATCTCATCATTTGATTTAATATATGAAAAATAGGATATAATACCTACAAAAAGTAGGTATTATATGCAGTCATTTTTCGATATATTTATGTTGACAGCCTTTGTGTTTTTTATGGTTTTTATGGTAAGAGGCTTTATGCTTCAATCAAAAGAGAAAAATCGTGATGATATAGAGAAATAAAACATTTACCACCTATTTGTTACAATCAGCACAAAATTTTATAAGGCTTTTTGATGATAGATGAGTTACTAATTGAAATAGGTGTAGAAGAGCTTCCTGCTCTCCCATTTTTAAAAGAGTTACCAAACATAAAAGATAAATGGGACAAAATACTCAAAGAGAACTCACTTGTTTGTGATTTTGAATTTTATTATACCCCTAGACGATTGGTTTTTATAAGTTACTCATTTTTGCAAAAACAGCCAGATTTTAAAAAAGAGTTTTTTGGAGCACCAGCTCAAATCTCTTTTAAAGATGGCAAACCAACTCCTGCTGCTTTAGGATTTGCTAAAAAGTGTGGTGTTGGAATTGATGAGATAGGAAGAGCTTATAAAAATGAAAAAGAAGTTTTGTATTTTGAAAAGAGTGTTTTAGGTTTATCTTCAAAAGAGCTTTTACCATCAATGATTAAAAGTTTTTTAAAAGAGTTAAATTTTGGAAAAACTATGAGATGGGGAGACAATAAAGAGAATTTTATAAGACCAATTCGCTTTATATCTTGCTTGTTAGGTAGGGAAAACATACCTATGAACATCTATGGAGTTAGCTCAAAAAAAGAGACTTACGGGCACAGAACTCATACATACGAAGCACTAAGATATGACTCAATTAGCTCTTATGAAAAACTTCTATCAGAAAATAGTGTAATTTTAAATCAAGGTAAAAGAAGAGAAAAAATTTTAAAAGAGTTTGAAGAGATTGAAAAGGCTCAAGATATAAAAATTGAGATAGATAAGGATCTTTTAGAGGAAGTTGTAGCAATTACAGAGTATCCAACAGCTCTTTTTGGAACTTTTGACAAAGAGTTTTTAAAACTCCCTCCAGAGGTTGTTATAACTTCAATGAAAGAGCATCAGAGATATTTTCCAGTTTTTAAAGATAAAAAACTCTCAGAGCATTTTGTTTTTATATCAAATGCTGATACAAGTTCATACGAGCAAATTATAAAAGGAAATGAGAAAGTTTTACATCCAAGACTTAGTGATGCACTCTTTTTTTATAAAAATGACATTAAAAATGGTCTTAAAAATGAGGGGCTTAAAAATATAACATTTATGAAAGGCTTAGGCTCTATCTATGAAAAGTGTGTTAGAGAGGAGAAAATTGCTCAATATCTTCTAAAAGATGCCACTAAAAAAGAGCTTTTACAAAGAGCTGTGATGTTTGCAAAAGCTGATCTTTTGAGTGATATGGTTTATGAGTTTACAGAGCTTCAAGGGCTTATGGGGTATTACTATGCAATAGAGGCAAAAGAGGATGAAAATATCTCAAAAGCTTTTAAAGAGCAGTATCTTCCAGATGGTGAAAAAAGTGAATTACCAAGTAGTGATTTTTCAGCGATTGTAGCACTCTCTAACAAGATAGAGACTCTTTTGGCACTATTTTCAAAAGGTAAAATTCCAACAGGAACAAAAGATCCATTTGCTCTTAGAAGAGCAGTTTTAGGAATTATTAGGATAGTGATAGATAGAGAGTTTTCTTTTGATATAAGAGATGATTTACAAAATTTAGCAAAACCTTATGATGATTTTGACTTCAAACTTTTAGAGAATTTTTTTCTAGAGAGACTCTCTGGATATATAAATGCAAACCCATCTGTAATAAATGCTGTATTTAAAAGTGGTGAGAGAGATATAATAGAGATTTATAAAAAAGTTTTGGCACTTAACCAGATAGTAGAGCAAAAACATTTTAAAGAGTCATTTAGTACATTTAAAAGAGTTGCAAATATTATAAAAGATATGGAGTTAGAAGATAAAATAAGTGTAGATAAAATGCTTTTTGAAAAAGTGGAAGAGGGTGAACTATATGAAGCGTTTGTTCAAGTTTTTAACAAAGAGTATAAAAATTATAGAGATAAACTAGATGCACTTTTTGGATTAAAAAAAGAGATTGATAACTTTTTTGATAAGGTTATGGTAAATGTAGAAGATGCAAAAATCAAAAATAATCGAAAAAATTTGATTGCTTTAATCTATCAAGATTTTAAAAGTATTGCGGATATTAAAGAGATTTCTATCTAAAAAGTAACAGTGAAAAATATACTTAATGAAAAAAAATATACCTTTAAATTCCTTTTTAGCACAATTTAACTAGAATGTATTTTAATTTATAATTAATTTTGGAGAATTACAACATATGAAAGATAGAAAACTTATAGCTTTAGGCTTTATCTCAACATTTGCAGCATCTGCTCTCTTTTTATCTTCATCACTTTTTGCTAAGAGTGATGTAGTTTTAAGTGAACAAATTGGAGAGAGTAGACTTAATGCCTTGGCAAAATATACAAAGGTGATACAGACAGTAGAGCAGTATTATGTTGATGATCAAAATATTTCAGATATTGTTGATAAATCTTTAGAGGGTCTTTTATCAAATTTAGATGCACACTCATCATTTATGAATAAGAAGAAATTTAAAGATATGCAGATACAAACTGAGGGTGAGTTTGGTGGACTTGGTATCACAGTTGGCATGAGAGATGGTGCTTTGACTGTAATCGCTCCAATTGAAGGTACTCCAGCTGATAAAGCAGGTTTACAAAGTGAAGATATAATTTTAAAAATCAATGACACTTCAACTCTTAATATGACTATAGATGAAGCTGTTAGTATCATGAGAGGTAAACCAGGAACTAAGATTGAACTTACAATTGTGAGAAAAAAAGAGAGTAAACCTCTAAATATTGAAATAATTAGAGATATTATAAAAATAGACTCTGTTTATACTAAAAAAATTGAAGATAGTGATGTTTTGTATGTTAGGGTTACAAGCTTTGATAAAAAAGTAACAGACGAGGTGAAAAAAGCACTCTCTAAAAACAAAGGAGCTATGAAAGGTCTTATTTTAGACCTTAGAAATAACCCTGGAGGGCTTTTAAACCAAGCTGTTGGCTTAAGTGATCTTTTTATAGATGATGGAGTTATAGTTTCACAAAAAGGGAAACTAGAGAGAGAAAATGAAGTTTATAATGCTACTAAAAGAGGTACATTTAAAGATGTTCCTATGGTTGTCCTTATAAATGGCGGAAGTGCCAGTGCTAGTGAGATTGTTGGTGGAGCTTTGCAAGACCATAAAAGAGCAGTTTTAGTTGGACAAAAAACTTTTGGAAAAGGTTCAGTTCAAGTCATACTCCCAATAGGACAAGAAGAAGCTCTAAGGCTAACTGTTGCTAGATACTATCTACCACTTGGAAGAACTATACAAGCAACTGGTGTTTTGCCTGATATTGAAGTTTATCCTGGTGAGGTTATAGTTGATGAAAATGATTTTTCTATAAAAGAGAGTGATCTTAAAAAACATTTAGAGGGTCAGCTTGAAGAGTTAGAGGGAAAGAAAAAGATTGAGAAAAAAGATAAGAGTAAAAAAGATAAAAAACTGATTACAAAAGAAGATATCTTAAAAGATATACAGCTTAAAACCGCTTTAGATACTATCAAAGTATTAACAATTACAAATGGATTTCACTAGGAGTGATAATGGAAAAAAAAGAACTTTTATATGAAGGTAAAGCAAAAAAACTTTACACAACAACAAATGAAGATGAGTTAATAGCAGAGTTTAAAGATGATTTAACAGCTTTTAATGCAGAGAAAAAAGGGAGTGAGCAAGGAAAAGGAGCATTAAATTGTAAAATTAGTACAGAACTTTTTGCACTTTTAGAAGAGAGTGGTTTAAAAACTCACCTTGTAAAAACTCTTGATGATAACCATCAGTTAGTTAAGAAAGTAGATATTATTTTAATCGAAGTAGTTGTTAGAAATACAGCAACTGGGTCTCTTTCAAAAAGATTAGGCATTGAAGATGGAAAAGTTTTACCTTTTACTCTTGTGGAGTTTTATCTAAAAGATGATGATTTAAATGACCCTATAATTATAGATGACCATTGTATAATATTGGAGCTTGTAAAAGATAGAGCAATACTTGATATATTAAGACAAAAAGGTCTACATGTAAATAGAATTTTAAAAGAATTTTTTGAAAAACGAGATTTAAATCTTATCGATTTTAAAGTTGAGTTTGGAATAGATAAAAATGGTGAAATTCTTCTTAGTGATGAGATAAGTCCAGATAGTTGTAGATTTTGGGATATGCAAAGTGGCGAAAGTTTAGATAAAGATAGGTTTCGCCAAAATATTGGAAATGTAAAAGTTGCATACGAAGAGGTTTTAAAAAGGATTTTGGGAGATGCCAAGTGAAGATGGTTGTAAATATATCTCTTAAAAGTGGTGTTTTAGATCCAGCTGGTAAAGCTGTGCATCATGCTCTAGGCTCTTTAGAATTTTCAAATGTAAAAGATGTGAGAATTGGAAAACAGATAGTTATAGATTTAGATGAAGATGATGAAAAAAAAGCTAAAGATTCTCTTGTAAAAATGTGTGAAGAGCTTTTGGCAAATACTGTGATAGAAGATTATGAGATAGGAATACTCAAATGAAAATAGCTGTTATTGTATATCCTGGTACAAACTGTGAAGGAGATACAAAATATGCTTTTAATATATTGGGAGAGGATGTAGAGTTTGTATGGCATAAAGATGAAAATCTGCCAAAAAATACTGATTTGGTGATTCTTCCTGGTGGTTTCTCTTATGGAGATGCATTAAGAAGTGGGTCTATTGCTAAATTTTCTCCTATAATGAAAAGTGTTATCTCGTATGCTAAAAGTGGAGGAAAGCTTTTGGGAATTTGTAATGGATTTCAAATTCTTTTGGAAGCTAGCTTACTTCCTGGTGCTATGAAACACAATGAAAATGTACATTTTATATCTAAACATCAACACTTAAAAGTTGAAAATTGTGACAATGACTTTTTAAAAGAGTTAAATGTTGGTGATATTTTAAATATTCCGATAGCTCATGGTGAGGGAAATTACTATGTAGATAAAGAGTCTCTTTTGAAACTTCACCAAAACAAACAAGTTCTTTTAACCTATTGTGATGCAAATGGAGATAAAGATAATCCAAATGGCTCACTAGATTGTATCGCTGGAATTTGTAATGAAGATAGAAATATTTTTGGTCTTATGCCTCATCCAGAGCGTGCTATGGAGTCAATTTTAGGGAGTGATGATGGTATTAAAATGTTGAAGGGCTTGATTAGTTGAAGTTAAAATGCTTTTTATCTTTAACTTTAATATTTTTTGCATTAAATGTACAAGCTAGTTTTCTCTCAGATTTATTTGGAACAAGTGATCAAAAACCTCAAATCACTCAAGAAGATGCACATATAATCGAAGAAGAGATTATGACAGCTGATGAATATATGGACAGTGTTGATGAACCAACTGATATTGAAGTCTTTTCAACGACTGATGACTCAATGGCTTTTGATGAAGATGAAGAATTTCTAAATGATGATACTCATACTCCCTATATTCGCTCACAGACTGTTTTTCTATCCTTTTTAACTAAAGTAGAGAAGATTTATCTCTCTCAACACTTAAAAGTAAAGATAAAAGCGATTGTTACACATGAAAATGTAAACACCTTAAAGACAACTTTTTTAAATGCAAAAAATGTACAAATATTAAACAAAGATGCATCTTGGAGAAAAACAGGTGCTAATAATTATGAGATAACTTATATCTTAAAAGCACTCTCAACAAAAGCAAGACTTCCTGATTTCAAAGTTACAGCAGAGTCTAAAAGAGGTGAAAGTAGTGAGATACTTTTAGCACCTAAACCCAAAATTGTTGCTCTAAGAGAGGATAGAGAGTTCTCTTTAGTGTTATCAGAAGATTTTACATTAACAAGCCATCATGCAAAAAAATATGATGAAAAATCAAATATTGTACTTTTAGAGATAAATGCAACTTCTGCAAACTTAGAAGATTTTCATCTACCATTTGCAATAAGAGATGGAATAGATAAGATAGAAAAAAGTGGATTACAGCAGAGTATCTTTTATTTTGCGATAATTCCAAATGATATCAAAATATTTAAATTTAAATATTTTGATCTTTTAAGCAATAAATATAATATAGTCTCATTTGATATGATTTTAGAAGATACTACAGTTAGTACACAAACAGATTTGAATCCACAAAAGAGCAAGCTTGCACTTTATAAAGCTGTAGCATTAATTGTTTTAGCTTTTATAGTATTTCTCTTTTTTCTAAGAAGCAAAAAGCTATATCTTTTAGTGATTGTTTTTATAGTTTTGGCATATGTTGTCTATCTGCAAATTCCCATCTCAAAAGTTGTGCTTGAAAAAGATATAGATTTAAAAATACTACCTACAAAAAATTCAACTATCTTTTATACAACAAGTGAACCTACTAAAGCGGATATATTGTTAGAAAAAGATGGTTATATAAAAGTGTTATTAGAAAATAAGAAGATTGGATGGATAGATGAAAATCTTACAAAAAATTAAAGCAAGTTTTACTTTTGTACAGTTTGTAATAACTGTATCAGCTGTTCTATTTTTAATGTTAATTTTTAAAAAACATAATCGAAAAATTAGACAGAGTTGGGCTAGGTTACAAAAGTATTTACTTAATTATGAGTTAGAGGTTATTGGAGAAGCGGATAAAGAGGCTAAAATGGTTATCTTAAATCATCAAAGTTTTCTTGATATTATTTTATTAGAGGCAATTTACCCTAATGATTTGGCTTGGGTTGCTAAAAAAGAGATAGAAAATATCACCTTTTTTGGAAATATAATGAGGCTCTCAAAAATGATTTCAATAGATAGAGAAGATAAAAAGTCACTTATGCAACTTTTTGCAGATTGTAAAGATAGAGTTGAAGCAGGGCGAACTATCGCTATTTTTCCAGAAGGAACAAGAGGTGATGGGAAAAACATGATGGAGTTTAAAGGTGGTGCAAAATTAATAGCTTCAAAATTAAAAACAAAAGTTCAACCTATTGTAGTAGTAAATACAAAAAATGTTTTAGATTCTAAAAATTTTAAAGCAAAAAGTGGAAAAGTAAAATTGATATATCTTAAAAGTATAGATATAACTAAAGATAAAAATTGGTTTAAACAGATGCAGATAGATATGCAAGAAACATTAGATAAAGAGCAAATCATCCAAAATTAGGTTAAGTTTTTTTAAATTTGTCCGATTTAGTTAATATACTTTAACTAAAAGGCTCACTATGAATAGAAAAAATTTAATTTTAAAATCTGCCTCTATTGTGCTTCTCTCATTATTATTTACATCTTGTGGTAAGGTTGTTGATGAAAGTGAAGATACTCCTAAAAAAGATAATATTATAAAAGATGAACCCCAAACTCAAAAAATTCCAAAATTAAAAGAGCCTGACAAGTATGATTTAGAGTATAAAGAGCTCTCTTTTTATGAAAAAGTAAAACCTTATTCAGAGTATAAACTTGAACTTTTAAGTGATAGTGATTTTAATTCATTAAGCGAAGAAAATAAACTTCAAGTTGCAAACAAACTTTTAGAGACACTCTTTTTTGGATATGAGTATAATATGTTACAGCAAAAAATTGACTCTGGAAATTTTATAAGCACACTAAAAGACAACCTTAATAAAAATATATCAAATAATGAAGAGATTGAAGAGATATTAGCAGATAGAGAAAAATTTTATTATACAACTTCTGATTATGTTCCCTTAGAAACAAATAAGATATTGAGTCGTTTTTATGTTATGCAAAATCTTGATAATCACTTTTTAAAACATTGGATATCTTATATCTTGACACAAACTATTATGTTTTCACCTGCACAAGAGTTAGACTCTTCTCAGATGCCTAATATCGCTAGTGTTTATAATAGAATTTTTACCTCTTTAAAAGATGAAGAGGGGATGAGATATATGACATATATCCACATGATGAGTGAAGATAACTGGAGAAGATTTAGAAGTCCTGAAGATAATGGAAGAGAGATGTTTGAGCTTTATTTAAATGATCTTGATGATAATAAAGTTCCATTAGCAGCTCGTGCTTTACAAAACTGGAGATTAGATAGAAGAAGTTTTACTCTTGTTGTTGGATTAAATGTAAATACAAAACCAATTGAGCTTTTTGATACAACAATCTATAGTGGAGATGATTTTTATAGGGAACTTGTTAAGTCTGACAAATTTGCAAAAGGAGTAACTATAAGATTGGTTGATTTTTTCTTTCCAAATGCTAACTCTTCAAAAAAATCTACTATAGCAGATACAATCGTCTCCTCTTCTCCTGAGACTTGGCAAGATATACTACTTCAAATAATCTTTTCAAAAGAGTATCTTATACATACAAATAGAGCTAAAAGTGCTGAAGAGTCATTTTTTTCATTAACAAAAAAGATAGATTATCAACATTTTAGACACACATTTAATACTTTTAGAGGTGAATTAGAGAAGATGGGACAAGCTAGTATGAAGTATAAGCTTGGAAAACTAGATAGAGTTCCTTTAGATACTTTATCTTTTGTAACTTATCATACATATATAAGAAATAGAGTTCTTTTACTTGCTTCAAATTCTGATTATAAAGATGATTATAGCTCTTGGAGTAGGCGAGGGTGGGGTAGCTCTTTTGTAGATAATAAAAACTTTACATTTGATGAGAGTGATGAAGTAAAAAGTTTGGAATCATTTGTAAATCATATCTTTTTATCTACTTTATCGAGAAAAGCATATAAAAAAGAGTTAGATCTTTTTAAAAACCATATGCTAAAAGATGCAGAGCTTACTTATCCTTTTGATATGTTTTATTCAAGTGAAGATAAACAAAGAGAACTAGATCGTAGGTTAAGCTATAAGAAAAATATTGCACTTGTAGTTTTAAACTATATTTCAAGATTAGATAGTCTATATTTATTTAAAGAGGTGAAGTAAAATGAGAAGAAGAGGATTTTTAAAACTGTCGTTAATTACTGGTGTCGCTTTGCATCTTCCAACTGCTGTCTTAGCCAAAAGGTTAGATTTAAGTAAAGTTAGGTTTGATAGTGGGGTTAATAGTGCAAATCAAGCTCAAAGTATTATCGTCTTTTTAGCAGGAGGAGCTAGTGAGCTTTGTGGAAACTTAACAAATCTTGATGAGATAAGAGAGAAATCAAAAAATAGCTATAACTATTTTGGAACAATCACAAAAACACCAAACAACTGTTGGGGTGAAGCTGGTGGTGAAGAGATGGAGGATCTTTTTGCAAATGGAGATATGACTCTTTTTAGAACTTGTTATTCGCACAAAAGAGAAGAGAGCCGAAACAAAGCCCACGGTCTTTGCACAGAACAAAATCAAAAAGGCTCATATGATGCTGAAAGTTCAGGAATTATTACAAATTTAGCTCTTATTTTAGAAAAAAATGGAGTTATAAATGAAAATAGTATGCTTCCATTTATAACACTTGATGGAGAGAACTCTTTTTATGATAGAGAGTTTGTTTCTGTAAAGCCATTTTTAAAGCCAGTTGGAATGGATAGAAATCTCAATAATCCATATAAAAGGTCATATCAAAGAGATTGGAGATTGTATACACCTTCTGAAAGAAGTATCCCAAACTACAATAGAAGTGACCAAGATGATGGATTTGATCCAAGCTTAGATGCAAAAATGGAAACTTTAGCACAATCATTAAATGGTGAAAATAAAGTAAAAGAGGCTTTTTCAAAAAGAGCACCAATAGCATCTTTTATAGAAGATATAAAAAATGCACCAATACCAGATTTGGGTGATGAAGCATATAGCAATAACCATTTTTCACAAAAGATGCAAACAGCTATCAAAATTGCTACTAACAATCCAGACACCAAAGTTATAACTTTGAGTACATCAGGACTTGGTGGTTGGGATGACCATGGTAATGCATTAAATTATGTTGAGAGGATGAAAGGACTCTTCATTACTTTAAAATCTGCCTTAGCCCATCTAAAAGCAGAAGGTAAAGAAGATAGCATAAATATAATGGTTTTTGGAGAGTTTGGAAGAAATGTAAATCTAAATGACTCCAATGGCTGGGACCACGGTAATTTACAAAATCTTTTTATTTTAGGTGGAAAAAGATATTTTTCTCACCAAGGTGTAGTTGGAGAGACTGCTTTGGGTGGAAAAGGCGGTTTAGTAAATAGACTATACTTAGAACCAAAAAGTGGAACATATGAGTTTGACCCTTTAAGCATAGCTAGTACACTTTATAAAATATATGGCATTGAAAACCCTGA
>Ga0256834_1001345_pt1 | contig 16852 bp, 13 predicted proteins | sample 4281140metaG_FD_190536 | JGI IMG/M metagenome (GOLD analysis project Ga0256834, IMG submission 190536) | Hydrothermal vent microbial communities from East Pacific Rise, Pacific Ocean - 4281-140 | ecosystem: Environmental > Aquatic > Marine > Hydrothermal vents | place: Pacific Ocean: East...
ACACAACCTTCAGAAGCCGAGGAAACGGTTTTAGCATATTTATATAATATTCCTTTTTTATGTTTTAATTCCGGTGCTTTCCAATTAGACTTTCTTTCTGCCAATTCCTCATCCGTTAATTTTACATTAATTGTTTTGTTTTCTGCATCAATAACAATTGTATCTCCATCCTTTATCAATCCTATAACTCCTCCAGATTGTGCTTCTGGCGTAATATGGCCAACTACAAATCCATGTGTTCCTCCTGAAAAACGACCATCTGTAATTAAGGCTACTGATTTTCCTAAACCAGCTCCCATAATCATAGATGTTGGCTTTAACATTTCTGGCATTCCAGGACCTCCTCTCGGACCAACATATCTAATTACAACAACATCTCCTCTAGATACTTTTCCTTCTCCAATACCTTTGTTAGCATTATCTTCACCGTCAAAAACAACTGCTTTTCCTTCAAATAAATTTCCTTCTTTACCGCTAATTTTTGCAACAGAACCTTCTTCTGCTAGGTTTCCATAAAGAATTTGAAGGTTTCCTGATGATTTTAAAGCTTTTTCAGTTGGATGAATTACTTGTTGGTCTTCTTCAAAACTTAAGGCTTTTACATGTGCTAAATTCTCTGCCAAGGTTTTACCCGTAACCGTCATACAATCTCCATGTAAATATCCTTTTTCTAGTAAATATTTCATCACGGCTGGTGTTCCTCCAACACCGTGAACGTCTTCCATTAAATATTCTCCACTTGGTTTTAAATCTGCTATTAGCGGTGTTCTATCACTTACACGTTGAAAATCTTCTAACGTAAAATCAATTTCTGCAGCATGTGCAATAGCCAAATAGTGCAAAACAGCATTGGTTGAACCTCCTAAAGCATTAACCAAAGCCACCGCATTTTCTAATGATTTTTTGGTAATAATATCTAGTGGTTTTAAATCTTGTTCCAACAAGTTTTTAATTGCTGAAGCTATTCGTTCACTTTCACTTTCTTTATGAGGGTTTTCAGCAGGAATAGATGAGTTATAAGGCAATGCAAATCCCATAGCTTCAATAGATGACGCCATGGTATTTGCCGTATACATTCCACCACAGGCTCCTGCTCCTGGAATAGCATTCTTAATAATTTCTTTGTATTCTTCTTCTGAAATATCTCCAGATATTTTTTGCCCAAGAGCCTCAAATGCAGAAACAATATTTAGTTTTTTGCCTTTATAACGTCCTGAAGCAATAGTTCCTCCATATACCATTAACGAAGGTCGGTTTAAACGTAACATTGCTATAATTGCTCCTGGCATATTTTTATCACATCCTACAACGGCTACCAATCCATCATAACTTTGAGCATTCATAACTATTTCAATAGAGTCAGCAATAATATCTCTAGATGGTAATGAGTAATTCATTCCTGAAGTTCCCATTGAAATACCATCACTTACACCAATAGTGTTAAATATTAACCCAATCTGATTCTCTTTGTTAACCTCCTCTTTAATTTGAGAAGCCAAATTATTTAAGTGCATATTACAAGGGTTTCCATCAAAACCAGTACTTACAATACCCACCTGAGGCTTTTTCATATCTTGTTCTGAAAGTCCAACTCCATATAACATTGCTTGTGCTGCTGGTTGTGTTGGGTCTTGCGTTACTCTTTTACTATACTTATTTAATTGCATTTGTTTTAGTGCTTTTTAAATTATTTTAAATTATTTTTAAAACAATCTACTTTTTATTTGTTTTTTTCAATAAAAAGCAAATTTAAATTAGGGATTTGTTTTATGTTTTTTTTGTTTTCATGTTTTACAATATCCATTGTAGTTTTATTTCACTTACACCTTTGTTTTCCTGATAGTTACATCTTGTTTTTTTACAATGATTATCCAATAAAAAAACCTGTATCGGTTTACTGATACAGGTTTTATTTTTTTCAATATAAATTTGTATCAAATCATTCGCTTTATACTAATGACTTGAATTAAAATGATACTATTTAAATTAATTAGTTGCACAATTACTCTTTTTAATTAATAAAAAAAACCTTCCTGAAAATTTTAGGAAGGTTTTTAATTTTTATAAACAACAATAACATTCCTAGCCTACTTGTAAAATAATCACAAAGACGTTGATAGAAATAATATTGATAATTAATGTTTTCATATTGACTAAGCAAATATGCTATTATTTATTTAATAAAAAAATATTTTTATATTTTTTATTTTATTAATATTTGTGCCTTTTGTTTAATTATCTCTTCAACTGGTACATTTTGTATTTTACTTTCTAACCATGACAAAATATCCAAATATAAAAATGAGCGTTTCTCATAAGGATGATTTTCATACTCTTTAAGTTCCTTATGCAATTTCACAAATGCTTTGTGAAGATCTTGAGGGTATATGGCACTCAAATTTTTTAAAAATGAAATCATTTTGCGCTGTACCTCATGCAAATCATTCATCTTAAGTAAAAATTTATAGGTTGAAATTATTAATTTATCAATATTATAATCTAAGCCAGCATCGTAATGTGCAACTAAATTCAGCACACGCGAAAAGCACAATAAATCTTCACGCATCTTTAAATTTTTATTGTTTATAATTTTTTCTAAATAAAAAATACACTCTTCATTTTTTCCTGCACCAAAATACATACATGCAATTTTATAGTAAAAAACCATGATATGATGTGCATCAATTTTTGTTTCATAATTTTTAATTTCATTTAATAATTTAATTACAAAATGAATTCCCTTATGAAACCGTCCTTCTAAAAAATAAAGGTTTAATTTATTTTGATAGTAATATAAAAACGTTAGGGTGTTGGTATTTTCGTTTATAGCTATATTTTTATTTTGTATATCAAAATTTAAATCTTCAAGGACTTTATTAAATTTTGTTTTATGTTTAATCAAGTAAAGTGATTCTAATAAATAATTAACTCCTTTAAGATAAAAAACAGAATTTTGTTTTTTCATGTTTGGATTTTCCTCAAATAAATTAACCCATTTTTGAGAATATTTATAACTCAAAACAAAATCTTGCATAATTAAACTATGCCATAAATAAGCTTTGTATAAAAAAAGTTTTTCTTTAAACCCCAATTCAGACAATTTATACTTGGGTAATCTTTTTTCAAAATAAAGTTTAACTTTTTGAGCATCAACATCATCTTTTACGTATCCTTCTTTCAATAACAAACTATATAATTGAAGTGATAAATTAGATAATTTACTAGTTCTTGTATTTCTTAAACTCAACTCTTTTGCCTGTACTGTAAGTTCTTCTGCTCTATTACTCAAACTTCTTGTAATATACTGAGATTCAATAACTTTTTCAAATTCAACTATTTCAAAAGCTAAATTATTTTCTTCATTACTTAGAGCTACTTCCTTTGCTTTCTCTAAAATTTTCAAACTCTGTTTATACAACCCTTTACTATATAATATTGCTGCAAAATCAAATTGTTCTCTAACTTGTGACCTTACATTTTGATGTACTGGATTTAAACGTAAGCTCACTAAAATTTGTTTGTATAAATGTGCTTTAGTATTCGATATTTGTTGCTTTTTTATATTTGTTTTCTTTAAAATTAAATCATCATTAAACTCGTTTACTTTATCTAATAAATTAAATAACGATATAAAATTAGCCTCGGTATTTCCTCCCAATCTACCAACATATAACTTAAATTGTCTCTTTTCAGATTTTGAAAGCGACTTTATTAACGTAAAAAGCACATCTTTTTGTTCAATAGCCATTGTAACAAATTTATTTTTATTTTATTGATTTTTAATACTTTATAAAAAATAACAATCATTTGAATATTGTAAACAATCCTTTTATTGAAATTTATAGAAAAGGTATAACGTTATTTTTGATAATTCAAATGTGATAAAAAAAAACTAATAATGAGTAATAATAAAGTCCAAATTTTTGATACAACCTTAAGAGATGGGGAACAAGTCCCTGGATGTAAGTTAAATACTGAACAAAAATTAGTCATTGCAGAACGCTTAGACATATTAGGTGTTGATGTAATTGAAGCTGGATTTCCTGTATCAAGTCCGGGTGATTTTACTTCCGTAGAAAAAATTTCAAAATTGGTAAAAAATGCGACAGTTTGTGGACTAACAAGAGCGAATAAAAAAGATATTGAAATTGCTGCTGCGGCATTAAAATACGCAAAACGACCAAGAATTCATACAGGAATAGGAACATCTGATTCTCATATCATTTATAAATTTAACTCAACGCAGGAAAAAATAATAGAGCGTGCAGTACAAGCTGTTACCTATGCTAAATCATTTGTTGAAGATGTTGAATTTTACGCTGAAGATGCCGGTAGAACAGATAATGAGTTTTTAGCAAGAGTTTTGGAACAAGTTATTAAGGCAGGTGCTACTGTGTTGAATATTCCTGATACAACAGGCTATTGTTTACCTGATGAATATGGTGCCAAAATAAAATATCTTAAAGAAAATGTAAAAGGAATTGACAATGTAATAATTTCTTGTCATTGTCATAACGATTTAGGGTTGGCAACTGCCAATGCAATAGCAGGTGTTCAAAACGGTGCTCGCCAAATTGAATGCACTATCAATGGAATTGGTGAACGTGCTGGTAATACCGCTTTAGAAGAAGTTGTGATGATTTTAAAACAGCATCCTTATTTAAATTTAGAAACAGGAATAAATAGCAAGTTACTATACAGTACAAGTCAACTTGTACAAGAAAGCATGGGTATGAGAGTTCAGGCAAATAAAGCTATTGTTGGTGAAAATGCTTTTGCGCACAGTTCTGGAATTCATCAAGATGGCGTAATTAAAAATCGTGAAACTTATGAAATAATTAATCCCGCTGAAGTTGGCGTAAATGAATCTTCTATTGTATTAACAGCAAGAAGTGGTAGAGCTGCCTTAGCCTACCGAGCTAAAAATGTTGGTTATGATTTGACTAAAATAGAACTAGATGATTTATATCCTCAATTTTTAAACTATGCTGATCACCGAAAAGAAGTAAATGATAAAGATCTTCATCATTTAATGGAGTTAAACCATGTTCACAAAACAGCTGTTAATTTCTAAATTAAAGATTACTTTGTAAGTTTTTATGTTATTTTTGAAATTATAACCTAAACACATGAAATTAAAAATTGCTTTATTGCCTGGTGACGGAATTGGCCCTGATGTAATTCAACAATCAACAAAAATATTAGATGCTATTGCTGAAAAATACAATCATGTTTTTGAGTATAAAACAGCATTAATTGGAGCTATAGCAATTGAAGAAACAGGAGATCCTCTACCAAATAAAACATTAGATATCTGCTCCAATGCTGATGCAATTTTGTTTGGAGCTATTGGAGATCCAAAATACGATAACAATCCAAGTGCTAAAATTCGCCCAGAACAAGGCTTATTAAAGCTTCGAAAAAAATTAGGGCTTTTTGCAAACATTAGACCTTTGACAACATATGATTCTTTAATTCATAAATCCAATTTAAAAAAAGACGTAATTAAAGGAACTGACTTTGTTATTTATAGAGAACTTACTGGTGGCATCTATTTTGGTGAAAAAAAATTAAGTGCTGATGGAAATTCAGCCTCAGATAATTGTAGCTATACCGCAAATGAAATTGACAGAATTGCACATTTAGCATTTAAAGCAGCTTCCATAAGAAAGAAAAAACTAACCTTAGTTGATAAAGCCAATGTATTAGAAACCTCTCGTCTTTGGAGAAAAAGAGTCCTTAAAATAGCGAAAGATTACCCTGCCATAAAATTAGAATTTTTATTTGTTGATAATGCTGCAATGCAACTCATTTTAAATCCCAAACAATTTGATATTATTTTAACTGAAAATATGTTTGGTGATATTCTTTCTGACGAAGCTAGTGTTATTTCAGGCTCTATTGGTTTACTGGCATCAGCATCTATTGGTGAGCATACTGCCTTATTTGAACCCATTCACGGGTCATACCCACAAGCAAAAGGAAAAAATATTGCCAATCCTTTAGCTGCAGTTTTATCGGCTGCAATGCTTTTAGAACATTTTGACTTATACGATGAAGCTGAAGATATTAGAAATGCTGTTGAAAAATCAATAGATTTAAACATTTCAACTCCAGATTTAAATACAACCAATCATTTCTCAACAACAAGTGTTGGTAATTTTCTAAAAGACTTCATTTTAGATGAAGAAAATACATTTTACAATAAAAATAATATAGATTTAGGTCAATCTACAATTATTTAATCCTGTAATTTTAAAATAGGTAATCACTAATTTTTGTTTAGTTTTACGTTCATGAAAAACAATACAACTCTTATGGATGCCATTAATTACCGTAGATCTGTTAGGGTGTACGATGAAAACAAAGAAATTGATTCTGAAATTGTAAAAAAATGTATTCAACAAGCTACACTTGCTCCAAATAGTAGCAATATGCAATTATGGGAATTTCATCATATTACTTCAAAAACTATTTTAAATAAGTTAGCTATTGCTTGTTTAGGACAAAGTGCAGCAGTTACTGCCAAAGAAATGCTAGTTGTAGTTGTTAGAAAAGACTTATGGAAGAAAAGAGCCAAAGAAAACCTTACATATTTAGAAAAATTATTTGGAAAAAAACCTAAAGAAAAATATACTGGTCGTGAAAAATTTGCATTAAACTATTATAAAAAAATTATGCCTTTTGTTTATGGCGATTTTTTTGGAATATATGGTTATATTAAATACCTTATCTCCTGGTTAACAGGGCTTTTCAGACCTACTTACAGACAGCTAAGAAAATCTGACATGAGAATTGTTGCTCACAAAAGTGCTGGCTTAGCTGCACAAACTTTCATGCTAAGTATGGCTGCTGAAGGGTATGACACTTGCCCTATGGAGGGAAATGATTCTCTTCGTATAAAAAAAATACTAAATTTGCCTTCTAAAAGTGAAATTAATATGGTAATTTCTTGCGGAATTCGTAAACCTGAAGGTATTTATGGTGAACGCTTTAGAATTGCTTTTGAAAAAGTTTACAAAAAGTGGTAATTATTTTATAAAAACTATCAAACATTTTATGTCTCTAAAAAAAGAAATAATACATAAGATTATACTCAATAAAAATAGACCTCATTTAAATTTCAGTCTAAAATATAAAACTGAGAAATTTACAAATAACCTGTTTTACACACTCTTTGATGCTGAAGCCTGTACTACAAACAATATTGAGAAATTAGAAAATAATTTTGAAGAAATTTACAAACTTGCATGCCAAAATAATGGCTGTTCATACCAACCTATTTGGAATAATTTTTTAAATAAACTACCTGCAATTTTAGAAAATTTACATTTAGATGCTCAGGAATTAGTTAATAATGATCCTGCTGCAAAAACAATAAAAGAAGTTTACCTCGCATACCCAGGGTTTTATGCAATCGCTATTTATAGATTTAGTCATGAATTATTATTATTAAACACACCTCTCATTCCTAGATTAATGAGTGAATATGCCCATGGAAAAACAGGAACAGATATTCATCCCGGAGCAACTATTGGTAAATCCTTTTTTATTGATCACGCTACTGGTACGGTAATTGGAGAAACCTGTATTATCAAAAACCACGTAAAAATTTATCAAGGAGTAACTTTGGGAGCTTTACAAGTTGAAAAGAATATGAAAAACACAAAACGGCATCCTACGGTAGAAGATAACGTTACCATTTATGCTAATGCAACTATATTAGGAGGTGATACAATTATAGGTGAAAACACTACAATTGGTGGTAATGTTTGGTTAACAAAATCTGTCCCTAAAAACTCATTAGTATATCATACGACTGAAACTAAGCTAAAACCTAAATTTAAATTGTGAAGAGTAAGTATATTTTTGATTTTATAGGAAACACTCCATTAATAAAAGTTCAACATTTATTAAGCAATAAAAACGTTTCATTATTTCTTAAACTAGAAGGAAATAACCCTGCTGGAAGTGTGAAAGATAGAGCTGCATTTAATATGATTTCTGCTGCTTTTGAGCGAAAGGAAATAAAAAAAGGAGATTATTTAATTGAGGCAACAAGTGGGAATACGGGTATTGCACTAGCTATGATTGCCCAACAATTTGATATAAATATAGAACTAGTTATGCCCGAAAACTCAACCATAGAACGTGTACAAACAATGCAAGCTTATGGTGCTAAAGTGACATTAACACCCTCTGAGAAAGGTATTGAAGGCTCTAGAGAATATGCTGAAAAACAAGTTTTGGAAAAAGGGTATTATATGCTTGATCAATTTGCAAATAATGACAATTGGAAAGCACATTACAAAACTACTGGTCCTGAGATTTGGAACGATACTTTAGGAGAAATAACACATTTTATTTCTGCAATGGGTACTACAGGCACTATTATGGGGGTCTCAACTTATTTAAAAGAAAAAAATCCGAATATTCAAATTATTGGAGCACAACCCACAGATAATTCTAAAATTCCTGGTATTAGAAAGTGGTCAAAAGAATTTCTCCCCAAGATATTCGATCCTAAAAAAGTAGATGCAATTATAGAAGTTAGTGAAGAAGATGCTAAAAAAATGACTAAAAAATTAGCAAAAGAAGAAGGCATTTTTTCTGGGATGAGTGGAGGTGGCGCTGTTGTTGCTTCCTTAAAATTAGCCAAAAAATTAACTAAAGGCACCATAGTAACCATTATACCTGATAGAGGAGATCGTTATTTATCTTCTAATTTATTTGACTAAAACATTCTGGTAGTTAACTACATTTAAGATTGTATGTCAATCGCTTTTATTGTATTTTTGTAAGCTAGATTACTTAATCACTAAGCATGAAAAAAATACAAATGGTTGATCTACAAGGTCAATATCAAAAAATAAAAAATCAAGTAGATTCAAAATTACAAGACGTTTTAAATTCATCTGCATATATAAATGGACCTGAAGTTCATAGTTTTCAAAAAGAATTAGAAAATTATTTAAATGTAAAACATGTAATTCCGTGTGCAAACGGTACAGATGCACTACAAATAGCAATGATGGGTTTAGGGTTAAAACCTGGAGATGAAGTTATTACAGCTGATTTTACATTTGCAGCAACTGTTGAAGTTATAGCCCTATTACATTTAACACCTGTACTAGTAGATGTTGAAAAAGATACATTTAATATTAATATTGAATCACTAAAAAAAGCAATTACTCCTAAAACTAAAGCTATTGTTCCTGTTCATTTATTTGGACAATGTGCCAATATGGAAGCTGTTTTAGAAGTAGCTAAAGAATTTAACTTATTTGTAATTGAAGATACAGCACAAGCAATTGGTGCAGATTACACCTTTAAAGATGGATTAAAAAAGAAAGCCGGTACCATTGGGAATGTTGGTACTACTTCATTTTTTCCTTCAAAAAATTTAGGTTGCTACGGTGATGGAGGAGCTATTTTTACAAATGATGATGAATTGGCACACACACTTAGAGGAATAGTAAATCACGGAATGTATAAACGTTATTACCATGATGTTGTTGGTGTAAATTCTCGTTTAGACAGTCTCCAAGCAGCTGTTTTACGTATAAAACTACCTCTTTTAAATAGCTATTGTGATGCTAGAAGAAAAGCTGCTGAATATTATACAAAAGCATTTTCTGCAGCTGAAAATATTACAACACCTGTAATTAGTAATTTTACTACTCATGTATTCCATCAATATACAATTCAAGTAAAAAATGTAGATAGAAATGCACTACATCAACATTTATTAGATAGTGGAATTCCAAATGCTATTTATTATCCAGTACCATTACACAGCCAAAAAGCGTATATGGACACACGTTACAAGGAAGATGACTTTAAAGTTACTAACGAGCTAATAAATACTGTTTTATCTTTACCTATGCATACAGAATTAGATAACGAACAACTAGATTTTATTACGTCAACCGTACTAAATTTCATAAAAAACTAATGAAGAAAATTTTAGTAACAGGAGGCTTAGGTTTTATTGGTTCACACACTGTTGTTGAGCTTCAAAATGAAGGCTTTGATGTACTAATAATTGATAACTTATCAAATTCAACTATAGATGTACTTGATAAAATTACTTCTATAACAACTCAAAAACCTAAGTACTTTAATATTGACCTAAAAAGTAAAAGTGCTGTTCAACATTTTTTTAAAGAAAATAAAGTGGATGGTGTTATTCATTTTGCAGCCTCTAAAGCTGTTGGAGAAAGTGTTGAAAAGCCACTAGAGTATTATGAAAATAATATTTGCTCATTGATTTATTTATTACAAGAAATGAGAGCTAATAAAGTAGTTAATTTTATTTTCAGCTCATCTTGTACTGTCTATGGTCAGGCAGATGAGCTTCCTATTACTGAAAATGCACCTATTAAACCTGCAGAATCTCCTTATGGAAACACAAAACAAATTGGAGAAGAAATTATAAAAGATACTTCAAAAATTTCAGACATAAAGGCAATTGCTTTACGTTATTTTAACCCTATTGGAGCTCATGAATCAGCAAAAATTGGAGAGTTACCAATTGGTGTTCCTCAAAATTTAATTCCATTTGTAACACAAACCGCCGCAGGTATTCGCAAAGAATTAGCTGTTTTTGGAAGTGATTATAATACCCCTGACGGAACTGCTATTCGTGATTACATTCACGTTGTAGATTTAGCAAAAGCTCATATTGTTGCACTAAGAAGATTACTTGAAAATAACAATAAATCTTCTTTTGAAGTTTTTAATATTGGTACAGGCAAAGGAAATTCAGTGCTTGAAGTTATTCAATCTTTTGAAAAAGTTACTGGTAAAAAGTTAAATTATAAAATAGTTAACCGTAGAGAAGGCGATATAACTGCTGCTTATGCAGATACAACTATTGCAAACAATGAATTAGGTTGGAAAGCTAAATCCACTTTAGATGAAGCCTTACTGTCTGCTTGGAAATGGCAAAAAACATTAAAGTAAGTAGTACTTTTCAAAATTTGTTAAGAACAAAAAAGTCATTTTAAAGAAATATTAAAATGACTTTTTTAATTATAAGTTGTTATCTAAACAGTAGCACCACTTGCTGTCACACTTCTATCTATTTTTCGCATTAAACCTTGTAAAACTTTTCCAGGTCCAACTTCAATAAATTCTGTACCTCCATCTGTAATCATTTGTTGAATGGACTGTGTCCAACGAACAGGTGATGTTAATTGCTTCATCAAATTCTCTTTAATCTCATCAGGGTTTAGAACTGCTTTTGCCACTACATTTTGATACACAGGGCATATTGGCTCTCCAAATGTTGTATTCTTAATAGCTTCAGCTAATTCTTCTCTTGCAGGTTCCATTAACGGCGAATGAAAAGCACCTCCAACTGGCAATTTTAAGGCACGTCTAGCTCCTTTTTCAGTTAAAAGTTCACATGCTTTATCTATTGCTGTAATTTCTCCTGAAATGACTAGTTGACCTGGACAATTATAATTTGCTGCTACCACAACCCCATCAACGCTAGCACAAGTTTCTTCTACCACTAAATCATCTAACCCTAAAACTGCAGCCATTGTAGATTCTTGTATTTCACAAGCCTTTTGCATTGCCAAAGCTCTTTGGGATACTAATTTTAATCCATCTTCAAATGTTAAAACACCGTTTGCTACCAATGCTGAAAACTCACCCAAAGAGTGACCTGCAACCATTTCTGGTTTAAAATTGTCACCTAAAATTTTCGCCAATATTGTAGAATGTAAAAAAATAGCTGGCTGAGTAACTTTTGTTTGCTTTAATTCTTCAGCCGTTCCTTCAAACATAATATCTGTAATTGAAAATCCTAAAATTTTATTGGCCTTTTCAAAAAGCTCTTGAGCTTCTGGAAATTTTTCATATAAATCTACTCCCATTCCTGAAAATTGAGCTCCTTGACCTGGAAAAATATACGCTTTCATTTATTTTATTTTTTAATTTATTTAAAGAGCGTAAAAATAAGAATTATTTCACTTCTATTATCACTTTATAGCCTTCACTATTTCTAATATTGAAAACGGTGTTATCTTCAAACAATAAATACTGTCCTTTTACCCCTATTAATTTACCTGAATAATTAGGTGTTTTTTCTAGGTTTAACGATTTAACTTTTATTGGGTATTGAAGAACTGGATACTTAATTTCGGTAATTTTCCCATTATTTTCCAAAAAATAAGGTTGTGCTTCATTGGGGATAAATACTTTTAATTTTTCTCTCTCTTCAATTAAATCAAGGTCTAAGATTTCATTTTTTAACATTTTTTGCCAATTCGTTTTATCAGCAACATGTTCTTTTAAAGCAACTTCTGTTATTCCAGCTAAATACCTGTTTGGAACCTCAACAATTTCTATGGCTTTTGTAGCTCCTTGATCAATCCAGCGAGTTGGTATTTGCGTTTTACGAGTTACTCCAACTTTTACATTGCTTGATAAGGCTAAATAAACAATATGTGGCTTTAACTGAACCTGTTTTTCATACGTTAAATCACGATCCTCAATTCCTAAATGTGCTGTACTTAATTCAGGCCTCATCACCCAATCACCAACAGCTGCACTTTTATAAAAACATTCATAACAAAGCCCTTGCCTAAATATTTTTTTTTCTTTTTGACAACTTAAACATTGATAACCTTCAAAACTAATTCCAATTTTTCTGTTTAGTAATTGATTTAAGTTTAGAAAATCATTTTTAACATCTAAATAATAATGTACCACATCATTTAACTCTGTCATCATTTTTTTTAATACAGCTTGGTATTGCATAGAAAGTTTTTAGTAAATTTAACACGATAAAGATACTCAATAAAAAAATGCCATATCAAATAGTTAATTCAATAATTTCTTGGTTCTTAAAAAAAAGAAGGCATCAGGTAGAGTTATTTTTAAAATATCCTGTTGATGTTCAAAACGAGCTTCTTTTTAAGTTACTTCAAACAGCAAAATATACTGAAATTGGCAGACAGTATCATTTTTCAAGTATTAAAACGTATAAAGAATTTAAAGAAAGAGTACCCATTCAACAGTATGAATCTATTGAGCCACTAATTGAACGTGCCAGAAAAGGAGAACAAAATTTATTTTGGCCAACGCCTATTAAATGGTTTGCAAAATCTAGTGGAACAACCAATGCAAAAAGTAAATTTATTCCTGTTAGTGATGAAGCACTAGAAGATTGTCATTTTAAAGCTGGTAAAGATATGCTTTGTCTTTATTTTAATAACAATCCTGATTCTCAACTTTTTATTGGAAAAGGTTTACGCTTGGGAGGAAGCAGTGCTATTTATGAAGACAATAATTCTTATTTTGGTGATTTATCTGCTATTATTATTGAAAACTTACCTTTTTGGGCAGATTTTAGTAGCGCTCCAAAGCAAGAAACTGCTTTAATGAGTGAATGGGAAAGTAAAATAGAGGCTATTATAGAAGAAACCATAGAAGAAGACCTTACCAGCCTAGTAGGTGTTCCATCTTGGATGTTGGTACTGTTAAACAAAGTTTTAGAAAAAACAGGTAAGAATAATATTCTTGAGGTTTGGCCAAATTTGGAAGTTTATTTTCATGGAGGTGTTAACTTTAATCCGTATCGGGAACAGTTTAAAAAAATAATCCCAAAAAAAGATTTTAAATATTATGAAACTTATAACGCTTCTGAAGGCTTTTTTGCTATTCAAGATTTAAATAATTCGTTAGACTTATTATTAATGCTTGATTATGGTATTTTTTATGAATTTATTCCAATGAATAAATTTGAAGGTGAAAACTCTGAAGCAATCCCTCTTTCTAAAGTAAAATTAAACAAAAATTATGCGCTCGTAATTACTACAAATGGTGGTTTATGGCGTTATTTAATTGGAGATACTATAAAATTCACTTCATTAAACCCTTACCGTATTCGAATTACAGGAAGAACCAAGCATTTTATCAATGTTTTTGGTGAAGAATTAATTATTGACAATGCTGAAACTGCCCTAAAGCAAGCATGTTTAAAAACTGGTGCTGAAATTTGTGAATATACTGTTGCTCCTATATTTATGAATAATGAAAAAAGTGGTGGACATGAATGGATGATTGAATTTAGAAAACACCCTAATAATATTAATTTTTTTACTGAAATGTTAGACAATGCTTTAAAAGCAATCAATTCAGATTATGAAGCCAAACGCTATAATAATTTAACTCTCTCTATGCCTAAAATTAATATTGCCAAACAAGGGCTGTTTTATAATTGGTTAAAACAACAAGGTAAATTAGGTGGACAACATAAAGTACCAAGGTTGTCAAACTCAAGAAAATATTTAGAAGAATTGTTAGAATTAATGTATGTAACTTAAATTTTTCGTTCAATTACATAGTTAACCATCATTAATAGGGAGTCTTTGTATATAGATTTAGGATAAGTTTCTAAAATTTGCAATGCTTTAGATTGGTATTCTTGCATTTTAGTTATTGTATATTCAATACCCCCATTTTCTTTTACAAAAGTAATAACTTCTTTCACTCTTTTTTTATCTTTATTATGGTTTTTAACAGAGTTAACTAACCATTTTTTTTCTTTTTCAGAACAATTATTTAAGGTGTAAATTAATGGAAGTGTCATCTTCTGTTCCTTAATATCAATCCCTGTTGGCTTACCAATTTTTGCATCAGTATAATCAAATAAATCATCTTTTATTTGAAATGCAGTTCCTATTAATTCACCAAATAAACGCATTTTTTCAATTTCTTCCTTATCACTTCCAACAGAAGCCGCCCCAATACCACAACATGCAGCAATTAGCGTTGCTGTTTTTTGGCGAATAATTTCAAAATATACTTCTTCAGTTATATTTAACTTCCTGGCTTTTTCAATTTGTAGTAATTCTCCTTCAGTCATATCTTTCAATGAAACTGATATTAATTTTAACAAATCAAAATCATCATTATCAATAGAGAGTAATAAACTCTTAGAAAATAAATAATCTCCAACCAAAACGGCTATTTTATTTTTCCATAGAGCATTAATAGAGAAAAAACCTCTTCTTCTATTACTTTCATCAACAACATCATCATGAACTAACGACCCGGTATGAATTAACTCAATTAATGACGCTCCACGATAAGTTCGCTCACTAAAATTACCATTAGAAACCATTTTAGCTACTAAAAAAACAAACATAGGCCTCATTTGTTTTCCTTTACGTCTAACAATATAATGGGTAATTCTATTAAGTAACGGAACTCTTGTAGCCATAGCTTCTCTGAACTTACTCTCAAAGAGTTCCATTTCTTGAAGTATGGGTTGTTTTATTTGTTCTACTAGCTTCATTAAGAAATCAAAAATAAGAAAAATAGTTTAACTTTTGTTCGCTAATTGACCACAAGCAGCATCAATATCTTTTCCTCTACTTCTACGAACATTTACAATAATATCATTCATTTCTAAGATACTAATATAATCACTTATAACTTGTGGTTTTGCTTGTTTAAAATCTCCATCATCAATCGGGTTGTATTCAATTAAATTTACCTTGCAAGGCACATATTTACAAAACGTTACCAATGCCATAATAGCTTCTCTAGTATCATTAATCCCATTCCAAACAACATATTCATACGTAATTCTACTACTAGTTTTTGCATACCAATATTCTAAAGCTTCTTTTAAATCTTTTAAAGGGAAATTTTCGTTAAAAGGCATTATTTTTGTTCTTACTTCATCTATTGCTGAATGTAAGGACACTGCTAAATTAAATTTTACTTCATCATCTGCTAATTTTTTAATCATTTTTGGCACTCCTGAAGTTGAAACGGTAATACGTTTAGGAGACATTCCTAAACCTTCAGGTGAAGTTATTTTATCAATAGCTTTTAACACATTATTATAATTCATTAAAGGTTCTCCCATTCCCATAAAAACAATGTTAGATAGCTTGTGATTGTAATACAATAAACTCTCTTTATTAATAGCAGCCACCTGATCATAAATTTCATCAGGATTTAAATTTCGCATTTTTTTTAAGCGTGCTGTTGCACAAAACAAACAATCTAAACTACAACCCACTTGGCTAGATACGCAAGCGGTTGTTCTTGTTCCTGTAGGTATTAAAACTGATTCAACAATTAATCCATCAAACAGGCGAACTGCATTTTTAACTGTTCCATCTGAACTGCGCTGCATGGTATCAACTTCAATATGATTGATAACAAAGTTATCTTGTAGCATTTGGCGTGTTTCTTTTGAAATATTTGTCATATCTTCAAAAGTATAAGCACTTTTACTCCATAACCATTCATATACTTGATTCCCTCTAAATGCCTTATCTCCATTTTCAATAAAAAAATCTCGTAGTTGGTCTTTAGTTAAAGCTCGTATATCTTTTTTTTGATTCATTTTGATGTTAACCTTATAAAGAGATTCCCGCTAGTGCGGGAATCAAATTACTAATAAATTATGTTTTTTACTAAATAATCAACATTGCATCTCCATAAGAGTAAAATTTATACTCTTCTTTAACGGCTTCTTCATAAGCTTTCATTAAAAAATCATACCCTGCAAAAGCTGCAGCCATCATCATTAAAGTAGATTTTGGTGTATGAAAATTTGTAATCATACAATTTGCAATGCTAAAATCATATGGAGGAAAAATAAATTTATTTGTCCACCTATCAAATGTATTCAAATGCCCATTTGAAGAAACTGCACTTTCTAGAGCTCTCATAACCGTTGTACCTACCGCGCAAACACGTTTTTTATTGTCAATTGCACTATTTACAATTTTTATGGTTTCATCTGTAACAATAGCCTTCTCTGAATCCATCTTATGTTTGGATAAATCTTCAACTTCTACAGGATTAAAAGTTCCTA
>Ga0256834_1001346_pt1 | contig 16849 bp, 16 predicted proteins | sample 4281140metaG_FD_190536 | JGI IMG/M metagenome (GOLD analysis project Ga0256834, IMG submission 190536) | Hydrothermal vent microbial communities from East Pacific Rise, Pacific Ocean - 4281-140 | ecosystem: Environmental > Aquatic > Marine > Hydrothermal vents | place: Pacific Ocean: East...
CATTTATATATATATGTTAGTACAGATTATGGAAAACTTATAACTACGGCAGCAAAATTTGACACTCGGTATGAGTTAAATGTAGGCATTCAGTTTGCAAAAAACTTGAGAGCTACTATTGATGCTGGATATGCAAAACTTGCTCCTCCAAATGCTATTGAAAATGGCACTTATACTTCATCGGGTAATTATTATAGAGTTGGATTAGATTATATGTTAAATATTGCACCAAAAACATATTTGTCATTTGGAGGGATGTATGCCCTTTCTAATTTTAATGATGAAGGAACTGTAGAAACCATTAGTGAGATTTGGCCTTCGTTAAACCAGAGTTTTGTGCGAAATGATTTGAACGCTAGTTGGGCTGAATTTGTAATTACCTCAGAAGCGCCAGTTTTAAATAGAAATACAGGCTTTTTCAATAATTTGTATTGGGGAATAAAATTTAGATTTCGTTTTATGATTGAAAGACCACAGCCGGAAAATTTTGACGTTTATGCTATTCCTGGCTATGGAAGAACTTTTAATAATTTGGTTCCTGCGGTTAATTTCTTTGTTACTTATAAATTTTAAGAATTCTGGTGCTTAAGCCTTGAATAAGTAAAAACTGAGCAGAAATATAGGAACTCATAATTAAAAACCTACTCGATGTGAATGACTCTACAAACTTATCGTAGGCAACCATAGAATCGGAGATTAAAAACAATACCACTCCAATTATAATCAGGTTATTCACTTTTAAATTTTGAATAACACCAACTGCCCCCATAACGGTAAGCACAAAAGCATATAGTAAAACGGGTATAGTCATCTCTGCCAAACCTGGCCAAAGTAAATAGAGTAATCCTGCAGTGTAGCACATAGATATTATAATAATCACAAAACTCCACCCATTATTTATCACTCGCTCAAACTTCCGAAATACAGAAATATAGGCTATATGGGCTAAGAGAAAAGAACCCAAGCCCAAGATAAAAAACATCGAATTACTTTCTTGAAACATTAAAAATGTATCTCCGAACCAAGAGCCAACTAGGGCAGCAATTACTAAGTATTTTAATTTATTATTTTGATTACCAACTTTTGAAACAAAATAAACTCCTAATAAAACCATTAATAATGGCTTTGTAATCAGGTTTAAAGCAGGCATTGAGTAAACAGTAGTTGCCAAATGCAAAATGGCATCCAACAAAAACAGTCCCAACCAATTATTAGCTTTCATTTTCTTTTCGTTTAGCTTGAGATGGAAGATAATAAAATTCTAAATATAAAAAGGCAACACCTGCCAATAAGCCTCCTAAATAAAACGTATAGGGTATTCGTTCAAGGTTATCACCAACTAAAAATCCTGATACTAAAGCGCCTAATCCTATACCTACCTCCATCGCTATATACATAGTGGCCATTGCTCTTGCACGCCTCAATGGGTCGCTTAAATCAATAGTCCAAGCAAAAATGGTTGGAGAGTTCATTCCAGCAGCAATTCCCAATATGCCACCATACACCAAAAACATAAACGAAGATTGTGCTGTACCCACCAATGTCATAGCTACCATCACGCTTAATGTTGAATATCTAAGCACAGATGTTCTACCATATTTGTCCGAAATCTTTCCTGCAAAAACTCGAACTAAAATAGACGTAGCCGTAAAACTGGCAAAGAAATAACCCCTATTCTCAACCCCTAATAAATCACTAAAATCTGGAATAATAGTAAGAACAACACCAAAAGAATAGGCACTTAAAAACATGATAATAGAAGGAGGCTTTACTAAAGGCTCAAATATATCTCCTCGGGTAATGTATAATTGATGCCATTGAAACTTCTGTTTATCTGGCAAGGTTTCCTTCATACCCATTAGTATAATAACCGATAAAATAGCTGATGCTGAAGAGGTATAAAACATAATATCGGTGGAATACAGATGTGCTACAAACCCTCCAACTGCAGGGCCAGCTGCAATTCCTAAACTTCCGAACACTCCCAAAATACCCATAGCCTCCCCTCTACGGTTCATAGGAACTACATCGGCTACATAGGCTGATGTACCTGTGGGTTTAAACCCAGTAGAAAACCCATGCAATAACCGTAAAAGAAGGAAACCTGCTACCGTTGTTACCATTGGATATACAAACCCAATAACAAAACAAACGCCTGCCCCAATAATCATAATGGGTATTCTACCAATAGTATCCGCTAGTTTGCCGCTAAAAGGGCGACTAAGAGCTGCAGTAAGTGTAAATAATGAAATTATAAAGCCTTTATACTCAGCACCACCCAAGGAAGTTAAATAACTTGGCAACTCTGGAATAATCATATTAAAGCTCGAAAAAAATAAGAACGAACTTATACATAATAACCAAAATTGAAGGCTAAAGGCCGATGTGGTTTTTACTGTTTCGATATCTATTTAGTTTTTATCTTATACTCTTTTAACTTTCGGAAGCCAAGAAATATTTATAGTAACAATGTACAGATTCCTGCCTTCGCAGGAATGACGGTAAAAAAAATAGCGTTTGTGCTAGTTTCTATTTGGGATATTCTAATTGTCATTGGCAGTATCTCCTGCTGATTGCATTAAATAGGCTTTTATATAGCCCATTAAGTCTCCATCAAGCACATTTTGCACATCCGTACGTTCCATGCCTGTACGAGCATCCTTAATAAGTTTATAAGGATGTAATACATAGTTTCGAATTTGTGCTCCTCCAAAATCAATACTGCCTTTAGAATCTTCCACCAAGTCTCTTGCCTCATTTTGCTTATCTATCTCAATTTGGTATAAGCGAGATTTAAGCATTTTCATAGCTTTATCCTTATTTTTTATCTGAGATCGCTCTTGCTGGCATTCTACAATTAATCCTGAAGGCTCATGGTGTAGCCTCACTGCTGTTTCTACTTTATTTACATTTTGGCCACCGGCTCCTCCTGAACGAAAGGTATCCCATCGAATGTCGGCAGGGTTAATATCTATGTTAATAGTATCGTCAATTACTGGATACACATAGGCCGAAGCAAAAGAAGTATGTCGCCTACCGCCCGAATCAAAAGGGGAGATACGCACCAACCTATGCACACCATTTTCTGATTTAAGATAGCCATAGGCGAAATCACCAGTAATTTCGAGTGTTACAGATTTGATACCTGCAGCTTCTCCAGCTTGATAACTCACTTGTTTAACCGTGAATCCTTGCTTCTCCCCCCACATAATATACATTCGCATGAGCATCTCAGCCCAATCCTGGCTTTCTGTACCGCCAGCTCCTGGGTTAATTTCAATCATTGCGCTCAACTGATCTTCCTCATTACGAAGCATTCTCTTAAATTCCAGGGCTTCTACTTTCTCTAAGACTTTTGTGTATTCCTTATTTATCTCTTCTTCGGATACATCTCCTGTAACCAAAAACTCATAGAGTGTTTCTAAGTCTTCAAAAGCTGCATTAACATCCTCAAAGCTGTTTGTCCACAGCTTTTTAATTTTAATAAGCTTCATCGATTTTTCGGCCTCTTTGGGGCTGTCCCAAAAGCCAGGTTGAGCAGAAAGGAGTTCTTGCTCTTCTATTTCTTCTAATTTCTTGTCGTAGTCAAAGGTATCCCCGCAATGCTGTTACGCGGGCTTTTAAATCTTTTAGCTGATCTGTTGTCATTTGTATTTGTAAAAAGGAACAGCGCAAGCGAACGCTAGCACTCGTGTTCAGTATTCTAGCAAAGGTGAAAAATGGCTATGTAAATAAGAAGAGATTGAGTGGATTTAGTTTCTTTCATCCTAACCCACTTTAGTAGGCTATGATAGCACTAAAATTTAAAATCTACTTTTCATCAGTTTTGCCTAACCAATACATTTTCATCTGTATGGTTAAACTTTTTATCATAAATTTCTAAGGCCGATTCCTGAAAATAAGTTAGCGTATCTCCTTTAAGTTTAAACTCACGTTTAAAAGAAGTGGTTTTTGCTTTTTTCATCATAAATGGAGATTGTACAATTCCCCAATGTGGATCATTAATCTCAGCCAACACATTAAAAATAATCTCGCCATTAGGTAATTTTTTAAAACCACCTCCTGCTAATAAACTTACTCCCCTAGGAATTGAAAAAGCACAAATAATAGTGTCATCATTTTTATTCCAAATCCAAAATCCAGTTTCGCTATGTGAAACCTCATCATTGGCTTTTTCTCTCACTTCTTGATGGTAGCGAATCGCAATTAACTCTTGCTCTTCTGCGTTTTCAATATCAATATCTACCGCTTCAAAAATCAGGGTTTCGTAATACGGATTAGATTCATCTACCTCAGGCTTAGGTGCTAAATCTAATCCTTTATCTCCTTGCCAAGTGCCAATTAGGCCAATTAATGGATTGACTTTAATTTTATTACTCATATTTCTAGTCTTGTTTAAAAAATGTACTTACAGACTTAAATTTACAACATTATTGATTAAATATTAACCTGAGTTCGGGATAAAGAATGATGCCATATAAACATGTTATAAAGAGCAATTATAAAACACCTAATACCTAATATCCGCAAGACCTGACAGGTTTTTGTTGATAATCACTAAGTTATAGCCATTTTCGGATCACTTAATTGGGGGGAACCTGTCAGGTCTAATCGACTACAAATCAGAAGATTACAAATAGGGTTGCGGATTTTAGGTAATAGTTATAATTCACAAATTAATTTACTCTCTTTACTATGATTAATTCTTCCCTAAAAACACTCCTCCGATTAGAAGCCCTAAAACAACAAAAAGAAGTAACAGAACTCCAATTAATTTTAAAATACCAATAAGCGTTTCTTTCCTATTATCAGCCAACATTTGGGCTCTAAGCTTTTCAAGAGACTCCTTAGAGGATGTCTTTTTAAATGAAACATTCGTGTTTTTTAATGCAGAGTTGTACGGCTTCATTCGGTCAAACACATTAATCTTTTTGATAAGCCCTCTGTTATTCTTTAAGGTCTTATTCATAAAATCTAATGCACCAAATCCACTCATAATTCTTAGTTAATTTCGGTCGGTTAACCGAAGAGATTGCCTTATCTTATGTAAGGCAATGACGGAATAAAAATCAGCCCCCTCTTCTTTTCACTCGATAGCCAAGGCCTTCCAAAATACCAACAACTTTTTCTCTATGGTCGCCTTGAATAAGGATTTCTGCATCCTTTGCGGAACCGCCAACGCCACATTTAGATTTTAAGGTTTTACCAAGGTCTTTAAGGTCATCATCTATACCAATAAACCCAGAGATTAAGGTTACTTTTTTACCTCCTCGAGCTTTTTTATCTAATTCTATGTAAAGCAATTGCTCTCTAGGCTCAAGCGTTTCTTCCCCTCCTTGGCCATCGTAAGAGTAGTCATAGTCGTCCCCCGTAGAAAAAACAACTCCTTCTCTACCCTTCCACTTATTTTTTTTACTCATAGAAATTTTACTCTTTCATCGAAACTGTAAGCACGGGTCGAACAGCGTGGTTAATCATATCTTCTGCTATACTACCTCTAATTAATCGACTTAAACCAGTATAAGAATTAGTGCCCATTACAATTAAACCAGCATTCATATACTCAGCAAAATTTCGGATACCATCTTCGGCTATTATATCACTATACACATGTGTTGAGCAATTTTTTAAGCCATGCTCAGAAACAAACTTATCTAAAAGAGGCCTTGTAGTTGCGTCTGACTTAAAGTCGTTCGGTGTATTAATCCATACTAAATGAATTTTCGAATCAAAATCAGCCTGTACATCTTTAACAGCACTTACAACATCCCCTTCATTATCACCAAAATTAGTTGCATATACAATGTTTTTAAAATTATGCTCATTTAAAGCTTCTTTAATAGCAAGTACGGGGCATTTTGCTTTTCGTGCTACTTTTTCAGTATTGCTCCCAATAATTATTTCACTCAAGCCAGAAGCACCTTTAGTTCCCATCACAATAAAATCTATATTATGATCGTCAATGGCACTAAAAATATGCCTAAAAGGATTGCCCAATTTAATTTCATAACTTGCCTTAACTCCTTGAAATTTTGACACATCTACGAGCCTTACCATTTCTTGTTCTGAGCGTTTAATCGATTCTTGGATTAAAATTCCATCAGCAAAAGAAGCACCTGCGGAAGCACCTCCAGTTGTATTTAAGGATTCTCCACTATTAATTTCAATTACATTTAAGAATAGTATTTCTGCGCCATTTTTTTTGGCAAGTAATCGGGCCGTTTCAATAGCATTTTCTGCTGTTGGTGTAAAATCGGTTGGGACAAGTATTTTTTTCACGTGTATTGGGATTTAGTTTTGAATAGCTCTTATTATCAATGCTCAAGTTAGCGTATTTTAACGATAAAAAAAACGAATTAAATCATATTCAGCAAAGAATACTTACTGGACTGCCAATCCAAACAAAACCATAAATAATAAAGAAGATATTGCTAACTGCTTTAAATAAGGGTCAAGCTCTTTAGGCTCTTTTTTATAAATAACGGCTTTTGCATTAATAAAGAGAGGAACCGATGCAATTAAAATAAGTAATCGAGAATAATTAAAGGGTAATAATGAAATGAATATAATTGAAGTGCCATACCCAGTGATAAGTAAAGTCAGGTGATAATACACGGCCTTCTTCCGCCCTATTCTAACTGGAATTGATTTCTTTCCTGCTGCTTTGTCAGATTCAATATCTCTAATATTATTTATATTTAATACAGCCGTTGCAAAAAGACCCATGCTTAATGCAGGCAATACATTTAACCAGTTAAACTTTAACGTATAAAGAAAATAAGTGCCTAACACAGCCAACAAACCAAAAAAGAGCAATACCGAAATATCTCCCAAACCTGCATAGCCATACGGATTTTTACCTGCGGTATAAGAATAGGCAGCAGCTATACTTACCAATCCAAACCCTAAGAATATATAAAATGTCATGCTCCCTAATCCAATCGAAATATGAAGCAGCATTAATCCACTTAAAAAGGATAAAACCCCTAAAATAACAATAGCTATTTTCATTTTAGGCATAGAGATGGCACCTGATTGCACAGCCCGAGTTGGGCCCTGCCTTAACTCACTATCAGCCCCATGTTGAGTATCGCCATAATCATTAGCTAAATTGGAAAATACCTGCAAAAAGATGGTAGTTAACGAAGCCCAAACAAGTATATCCCATCTGAATTTATGATGAGAGGCTGCCAAAAAACTACCCATGCCGATACTAGCTAAAGCAAGAGGCAATGTTCTTAATCGAAAGGCAGAAATCCAGGCTTTAGTATTCATTATTCTTTGATGGCATTTAGTATTTCATCGCTCATGGGCTCAATAGCAGAGCCATAAAAAGCTAGTAAATTACCATTTTTATCAATTAGGTATTTGCAAAAATTCCAATTGGGAGCATCTTCGTTCCAGCCATTTTGCTCTTTTTGGGTTAACCATTTATAAATGGGAGCCATATCATCTCCTTTTACTGAAATTTTAGAGAATACAGGAAACGTAACTCCATAATTTTCTTTGCAAAAAGCACCTATTTCTGCATCAGAACCAGGCTCTTGCCCTCCAAAATTATTGGCAGGAAACCCTACAACTGTAACCTTATCACTGTACTGTTTATACAGTTTTTCTAGTCCTTCGTATTGGGGCGTATAACCACATTCAGAAGCTGTATTTACAATCAATATCTTTTTGCCTTTTAAAGAGGCAAAGGATAATGAATCACCCGAGAGTAAAGGCAAGTCAAATTCATAAATAGAGGTTGATGGTGCTTGGTTCATATCGGCAGGTCTTGTTTTTACTTTGCTTAGTCCGCAAGAAGAAATGATAAATAGTAATACTACATAAAGAATGGAGAGTTTTATTTTCATTTATTTTATTTTTTCTAGTTTGTTCAAGCGTAAGCAATTTTTTACCCAAAACGCCTAATATTCATATAGCTTATCCAAAGAATTAGGGTTCAAAATGATATTCTATTTTTAATAAACTAACAGGATTACATCCTTTCCGGAACCGCTATTCCTAATAAATTCATCCCTCTATTAATTACATCGGCCACTAATTTAGAAAATTGTATTCTAAACTTCATTAGCTCTTGGTTTTCTTCATTAAATATGGATAGCTCTGCATAAAACCGGTTATACTCCTTGGCCAAATCATATACATATTGAGCGATAATGGCTGGAGAATACTCTGATCCTGCCTCTTCAATTCTTGCCCCAAACTGACTGAGAAGAAATATCCCTTCCCGTTCAACATCTGATAATGTCAGCCCTCCAGAAATAGCATTCGAAACATCTATATTATCAGCTTCTGCTTTTCTCAAGATAGAAGAAATTCGAGCGTGTGTATATTGCACAAATGGCCCTGTATTTCCTTGAAATTGAATCGACTCTTCAGGGTTAAACATCATTCGTTTCTTAGGATCTACTTTCATCAAAAAGTATTTTATGGCTCCTATTCCTAATGTTTTGTATAATTCATTGGCTTCCTCTTCAGAGAACCCATCGATTTTACCTAATTCTTTGGTATGAGCCTCAGCTGTATCAAACATTTCCTGCATAATATCATCTGCATCCACTACAGTGCCTTCACGAGATTTCATTTTACCTGTAGGTAAATCAACCATTCCGTAACTTAGGTGGTGGCAGTTTTTAGCCCAGTTGAACCCAAGTTTTTTAAGAATGAGAAATAACACCTTAAAATGGTAATCTTGCTCATTACCCACGGTATATACCTGACCCGTAATAGCAGGGTAATCTTTAAATCGTTGAATGGCTGTTCCAATATCTTGTGTCATATACACAGAAGTACCATCCGCCCTTAAAAGTAGTTTTTGATCTAGTCCATCATCGGTTAAATCTACCCAAACAGAACCATCTTCTTTTTGGTAGAACATACCAGACTCAACTCCTTTCATTACTTCGTCTTTGCCCAATAAATAGGTTTCAGATTCGTAATAGAGTTTATCAAAATCAACGCCCATTGTTTTATAGGTGGTTTCAAACCCACTATACACCCAACCATTCATTTTCTCCCAAAGGGCATAAACCTCTGGTTCTTTTTGCTCCCATTTGAGCAACATTTCTTGTGCTTCTAATAATAAAGGGGCTTGCTTCTCCGCTTCTTCTTTTGTTTTTCCAGACTCTACTAACTCTGCAATCTGCTTTTTGTATTGTTGGTCAAAAATTACATAATATTTGCCCACCAGCTTATCTCCTTTTAAGCCTGAAGATTCAGGAGTTTCGCCCTCTCCGAACTTTTGCCAAGCTAGCATCGACTTACAAATATGAATTCCTCGGTCGTTTATTATTTGTACTTTATGCACTTTGGTGCCATTGGCTTTTAAAATGCGAGCCACAGAATTACCTAAAAAATTATTGCGTAAGTGCCCAAGGTGCAATGGTTTGTTCGTGTTAGGAGAAGAATACTCCACCATTATCTCACTCCCATCCTGACTCTTGAATCCATAATTATCAGCACCAAGCATGTCATTAAAAGAGCTTACCCAAGCAGTATCGGTAAATTCAATATTTAGAAAGCCTTTCACCACATTAAACCCTTGTACTAATTCTGAATGCTTTAATAGCTCTTTCCCTATTTCTTCCCCTGTTTGCTCAGGCCCTTTTTTACTGGCTCTTAAATACGGAAATGTAACAAATGTATAGGCTCCTTTAAACTCTTTGCGAGTAGGCTGCACCGTAATTTCTGCATCTACATCGTACAAACTTTGCAATGTGTTTTGCAGTATATTTTCAATTTTTGATTTGAGCATTATTAAAATCTTTTCCCAATGGTATTAAGGATGCAAAGAAAACGTTTCTAGTACCAAATAGAAACTGAAATCAAGTCTTTAATTTAGTGTACCAGGCAATACCGATTGTCGGAACTACGACATTTGTTTTTACGTTAACCAAGTAGCTTTGATTAAAATTTGCACCTATTTAGGTTTCAAATCAATGGTATCTCCAAAATTAACCGCAAAGCACGCAATGTGCTCGCTAAGAACGCTAAGAAAAACATCGCGAACTTTGCGTAAACCTTAGCGAACCTTGCGGTAAAGGGATGAAATATGCCTGAATAGGTACTAAAATTAAATGACTATGAAAAACAGAATTATATTTACATTGCTATTGGCAACTACCATAGGGCTTCAATACTGCACCGCACAATCTAATAAAATGGAAGATAAAGAGTTTAAAGTAACAAAAACAGATGCTGAATGGAAAGCAGAACTTTCTCCTGAAGAGTATCATATTTTAAGAGAAAAGGGTACTGAAATTGCGTTTACAGGCAAATATTGGGAGAACCATAAAGATGGCATTTATTATTGTGCAGGTTGCAATACCCCTTTGTTCAAATCCGATACTAAGTTTAAATCAGGCTCAGGCTGGCCAAGTTTTTGGGAACCAATAAATAACACAAATGTAAAAGTAGTTATTGATAAATCGTACGGAATGGTAAGAGAAGAACTAATTTGTTCTACTTGTGGCGGCCATTTAGGACATATATTTAATGATGGGCCCAAACCAACAGGTTTACGCTACTGTATTAATTCGGCATCGTTAGATTTTGAGGAAGAAAAAGATAATTAGCTATCGTAAAGAAAGCTATTTACATTGTATAAACTGCTGCGTTAATATTCATACCTGCACCTACGGAGGCAAAAATAATTTTATCGCCTCTATTAATCGCATGGCCTTCAACCTCTCCTTTCAATATTAGGTCAAGCAAAGTAGGAACGGTAGCTACAGAAGAATTCCCAAGCCATTCAATGGTCATAGGCATAATACCATCAGGAATCTCTAAATCATACAGTTTATAAAGTCTTTCGATTATAGCATCATCCATTTTACCATTGGCTTGATGGATTAATATTTTTTTTATTTCACTTAAATCAGTATTGCTTTTTTCGAGGCAAGCTTGAATAGCCACAGGAACAGTTTCCAGTGCATATTGGTATAACTTTCGGCCATTCATTTTTAGGTAAGGGTTGCCTACACAGCCGTTGGTGTTATTATACGATTTACCCATAAACAACATATTGGCATACTCAAATGTATCTGATCTTGTTTTGTGCGCTAAAATTCCAATAGGCGTTTCACTTTCCTTGGCTTCTAAAACAACAGCTCCAGCTCCATCAGCATAAATCATACTGTCCCTGTCGTGCGGATCACACACTCTGGAAAGCACATCCGCACCAATGACCAATATTTTTTTTGCATCCCCAGATTTAATGAAATAGTCAGCTTGAATCATAGCTTGTAACCATCCAGGACAACCAAAAGGCACATCATACGCTACGGCATAAGGATTCTTAATCTTTAATTTTTGCTTTACTCTGGCAGCCAAACTAGGCACAATATCCAGTTGTTTGTTCTCATCGGTTACATCACCAAAATTATGAGCAACAATTACATAATCTAACTCTTCCTTGTCAATGCTAGCTGATTCAATGGCAGCTTCGGCAGAAAATGCAGCAATATCAGACGTAACCTGATCTTTAGTTACGTAACGCCTTTCGGCAATGGTTGTTATTTCTTGAAATTTAGAAATCACATCCTTATTGTCTTTGGTAAGTTTTACACCATCTTTCTCATAAAACTCATACGACAGAAAATCTTCGTTTTTAATTCTTCTGGATGGGATATAATTACCCGTACCAGTAATCACACTGTAAATCGACTTAGCCATGCTAATTAGGTTAAACTAGTAAGAGTGCTTAAATTGAATACTTTTTTAGAAGTAGTGCGAATTGAACTAAACCAGTACCAAAGGAAAAATAACACATTAGCGAAAGTACGCTAAAGCGATTAACATACGCCAATCCAAGCCAGAAATTAGCAAAATATCAACTAATGCTACTAGTAATTCACAGAAAAAGATAAATTTAATTCTCCTTGAGAATCATTTTGATAAATTCATTTGTAAACTTATACAAGTCTCCTGGCCAGCGTGCGGATATGTAATTTCTATCCTTTACAACAAATCCTCGACTAAGTTTTGAAGGCGAATCTCTAAAAACAGAAGGAGGCCCCTTAATAAAGTTTTCTTTTTTTTCCAGCACAGAAGTTACTTCGTCTTCCACGGTAATTTCAGGATAGGTTAAATAATAATCGCCCATCCAAAGTCTGGTCATATTATAGCCCAATAATTCCTGTTTATTAAGCAAAGATGTTGTTTTGTATTGATGAATAACCGACTTACCAGTGTCCGCTTGTTTACTTCTAGCCACTAGTACAACTCCATGGCATATAGCCCCTACAGGTTTGGTCTCCTTAAAAAAGCCAGCAATACTATGCTGTAATTTGTTCGATTCTAGGTATTCTTTTACAGGCTTATCGTGCCCTCCAGGAAGATAAATCCCATCAAAATCACCCTTCTGTATGTCATCATACGAAATTGGGTTTGCAAAGGCTTGCGACTTTTCTACTTCTAAATACGCTTCAACAGCATCCTTTCTAGCCGCTAAAACAGATTTCCATATCCCTAATCCTGCACCAGTTAGCATAATTTGATCTGTGGTTGCTTTCTTTCCAGTGGGAGTTGCAAAAACAATTTCAATACCTGCTTCCATCATTAGTTTACAAGGAATACCCACTTCGGATGGGTCGCACCCGTTGGAAGGAACAGGAACCAAGATTCGCTTTTTTACCATGTGCTAAAAATACAATGGATTTACAGTTTTCGATATCAATGAATAGTAATTTTTCTTTAACTTGCCTGCCAAATGCAACTCAAAGAAAAATACGATTACATCATTATTGGATCAGGGTTTGGAGGATCCGTTTCTGCTCTACGATTAGCAGAAAAGGGATATTCTGTACTGGTAATAGAAAAAGGCAAGTGGTACAAAGGAGAAGAGTTTCCTAAAACCAACTGGGATGTTAAAAGGTGGCTTTGGGCACCAGGAATAAAGTTATTTGGCATTTTAAAACTTAGCCTATTCAGGCATGTTACCGTACTTTCGGGCGTAGGTGTTGGAGGTGGCTCATTAGTTTATGCCAACACATTACCAAAACCTAAAAGCAAGTTTTTTAATCATGGTTCTTGGGCAGGGTTGGCTAATTGGGAAAAAGAATTAGCTCCATTTTATGAAAAAGCATGGAGAATGCTGGGCGCATCTGAAAACCCTTTATTAGATGAAGCTGATTTTGCCATGCAAAATTTGGCCAAATCCATTGGTAAAGAGAAGGCTTTTAGCCCAACCAAAGTGGCCATTTACTTTGGAGAAAAAGGCAAAACTGTTGATGATCCTTACTTTGATGGCAAAGGCCCTAACCGTACAGGGTGTACAGGCTGTGGTGCTTGCATGACAGGCTGTAGATATAATGCAAAAAACACTTTAGACAAAAATTATTTACACCTAGCCCAGCAATTAGGGGTTGACATTCTTGCGGAATCAATCGTGGAAAATGTTGAGGTTGTAAAACCATCTGATGGTTCAGATGGGTATAAAATTACTTTTAAAAAGTCAACTTCCTGGGTAGCAGCCTCAAGTTCAATTATGTCAAGCGGAGTTGTTTTCTCAGCAGGAGTTTTAGGCACAATCCCTCTATTACTTAAAGTGAAAGAAACGACTTTACCTAACCTAAGCGATATGGTTGGAGACGACATTCGAACCAATAATGAAGCGCTCATCGTAAACGTAAGTTTAGAAAAAGACAAAGACCTTTCTAAAGGAATTGCCATTGGATCCATTATAGACTTGGATGAAAACAGTCATTTAGAACCTGTAAAGTATGGAGCTGGTTCTGGTTTTTGGCGTATGGTAATGATGCCTATGGTTTCGGAAAGAAACTTCTTTCTAAGGATTCTTAAGTTGTTAATCATTCCATTTACTGCCCCAATTCAATGGCTCAAAACTATTTTTGTAGATGATTTTGCTAAACGAACTTCCGTATTGTTATTTATGCAAAATCTAGACAGTACTTTGCGCTTAAAGAAAGGTTTTTTCGGAGTTGGCACAAGAATAGCCAAAGGAAAAGCTCCATCAGCATTTATTCCTGAAGCCCATGACATTGCTAATAAACATGCAAAACTCACCAACTCTAAATCTGTGGTAATGCTTACCGAAACCTTAACAGGCATTCCTTCTACAGCCCATATTTTAGGGGGAGCTGTAATGGGAAAAGATAATACACAAGGAGTAATTGATAAGGACAATAAAGTGTTTGGCTACGAGAACATGTATGTGATTGACGGCTCTATGATTTCAGCAAACCCTGGAGTAAACCCATCATTGAGCATTACGGCTATTGCAGAAAGAGCTATGAGCAAAGTAAAAGATAAATAAAAAAGCAGTTGTCTTATTTAGCCCAATGAACTTTTACTTGGTATCTTTCCTTTTTAATTTAGAACCAGTAAACAATTATGTTTTCTTCAGGCAGAAGCCATTATATACGTAAACAATACTATATCGAAATCCCTTATTGGATTTTTTTATTATCTCTGTTTGTAATAATTAGGTTTTCTGGTCTCGAAGATGCATTTCCTACAGTTCAAGTATATATCGACAGAAACATTGGTCATCAATTAATAATTGGATTAGTATCTGGCTTTCTCACAGGTTTTTTAATGGCAACAGCCAGGGTTTATTTATTAAAGAAATCTTGTTCAACGATGTCTGTTGGTAATGTTATCCTTATTCAAACAGCTACTGGCGTTGTTCTTTTTACTTTATCCAATTTTCTTGTATCTCAGTTTTACCTACTGCAATTCAATTATAGTACAGAACAAATTGAAAATTTTCTGGTTCACGATTATACTAAATCGAGCATATTAATATTATACGCCTACATAATTTCAGCCAGTTTATATTTTAATTTACTATTAGAAGCAGATAAAAAACTAGGGATAAATGTCCTTAAAAACTTAATCCTGGGAAAGTATCATATTCCTACAGAAGAAGAGCGCATATTTATGTTTATGGATATGAAAGACTCCACTGGAATTGCCGAAAAATTAGGTCACTTGAGATACAGCCATTTTTTGCAGGATGTTTTCAAGCTTTCAACCGATATTGTCATTGATAAAAAAGGAGAAATATACCAATTTGTTGGAGACGAAATGGTAGTAACCTGGCCTTCTGCCCTAGGCTATCAAAATAATAATACCCTACAGTTTTTTTATAAGTTTCAGGCAATACTTGAAAAAAATGAAGCTTCTTTCATGAAAACTTATGGTGTAATACCCTTATTTAAAGCAGGTATTCATATTGGTGTAGTTTCAGTGGCAGAAGTTGGTGAAATTAATACACAAATTGCTTACCACGGAGATGTGGTAAATACAACTTCACGTATTCAAGAGTTATGCAATAAATTCCATACTAACTTACTCGTATCCGACAGTTTTATAAAAGGTATAGAAGCCCCACTTTTAAACTTTCAAGAAAATGCTGCAATTATTAATTTGAGAGGCCGGCAGCAGCCTATTACTGTATATGCTCTTGATGTATCTATGCCTGATTAAATCATAACAGGGTTTTTCCAATAAACGGACACCAAAAACATTAAAATACTAATTACAAAACCAATCATAAAGGTTGTATAAGCAAGTCGGAGGATTTTATACTTTCTGCCCAACACTTTTCCCAAGAAAAAAATATCTCTGGTTAAGCTACTATATAAATAATCAGGATCCTTCATCATTTCTGAAACGCCCCATTCATAATCCTCCATTTTCATTCCATGAAAATTACCAAAAAACAATAAGTTCGTTTTTTTAGATAAAATATCGTCTTTGGAAAATTCACCCTTGCTAATTTGAGGGCGGGTGGCTAATACCGACAAAACTATGGTAGCTAAGCACACCAACACAAGGGTAATTACAGGTAATATCAAATCAGGGTAATCGCCAATTTTAGCAGCATAAGCAGAAATAACCACTGAAATTACAATGGTGTTAATCGAAATCATAATATTAGCCTTGCTATCAGCCATACTACTTAATTGAAGGTGGTTTCTGGAAGTTATCCTGAACATAGTTTCAATTCCCCTAGACGGCCTGTTTTCATTTTTAAACACAGCCTTTTCAAGCTTCGCTTCTAATTTTTTAATTAACCTATCTTGCTTATCAAACTCCTTAATTTTTCCTCGTAATTGTTTAATATTTTCTTTTTTAACAGGCTCATACTTTTCGATAGCATACGCTGTAAAATAGCTATGCTCTTGTAAAAAGTAATATGTATCTATATTCCATTTTTCTTTACTAATGGCAGTATTAGTTTCGTTTTCAAGTTCTTTTTTTAATTTCTTAGATGAATCAAAAAACAATTCAGTTCCCAAATTATGCAAATCGGCATCACAAAGAACTTGCTCTAACAAATTTTGGGGCTGTTGAGGAATTTTAGTACTCAAAATCAAATTATGAATAATTGAAACTTCCTTATCTGAAAAATCACCCTCTACTCTCACTCTATCAAAAATGCTTACACTTTCAGCTTCGTGCAGCTTATTTTTTACTGAATAACCCGCATCATGAAACCAAGCCGCTATCTGTCCTAATTCCATTTCTTTTTCCGACAGGTTCATTCCTTCTCCTATTTCAACAAATGCGCTTACCACAGATCGAGTGTGGTCAATTGTATGATAAATTAGCCCTGATTTTATCTCCTTTGTCAAAATTGTTTCAGCAAATGAACGATATTGCTTTACTTTCTCGTTTTCCATATTCATATTTGAATTGAATTATTGTGTTTGTCTATGCTATTCTAACAACTATAATTCGTTATTGATATACCTATGTTTCTAATTATACATTTGCTCAATCTTATATCAGTTGTATTTTTCAACTCAACTAATGATCGAGCCATTCCTTTTAACATCTCTAATCCAGAACTAAAAATAGAGCTTTCTAAAGAATT
>Ga0256834_1001347_pt1 | contig 16847 bp, 16 predicted proteins | sample 4281140metaG_FD_190536 | JGI IMG/M metagenome (GOLD analysis project Ga0256834, IMG submission 190536) | Hydrothermal vent microbial communities from East Pacific Rise, Pacific Ocean - 4281-140 | ecosystem: Environmental > Aquatic > Marine > Hydrothermal vents | place: Pacific Ocean: East...
AAAAACAAAATGGTAAGCTCGCTAACGACTCCCTACGTTCGTTCTAATAATCGAGTTATCCATTTTTAAAAAACAAAATGGTAAGCTCGCTAAAAATACAATTTAAACCCTATCTTATTCAGCCAAGTTTTTTCTTGCAGTAAATCGGCCTCTAAAAGCGCACTATTTTTTACATCATCGGGTAGTTTGAGATGTAAGCTATCAGTGCTGGCTTCAACTTCTGGCAATATATCTTCGTCGAGTCTAGCGCGGTTTAGTAGTACTGCAAGGCGTAATAAAATACTGAGATAACGAATATCTTGTCGCTCATCTTCATGCAGCGTTTCAAAAATATCAGCGGGTAATTTTTTGCGGTGTGTATTAACAAGAACGGCAAGCCAATATTGTCTTCGACGAGAAAACCCGGGTATGTCGGCATGTTCTAAAATATGCGAACCTTGAAGGTGGTGTTTATCGTGGGTAATGCTAAGCCCTAGTTCGTGCAAATCAGCCGCCCACGCTAATGTGTGGCGCCTCTTTTTACGAATTTCCCATTCTTTTCTAACCTGTTTAAAGCAATGTAAAGCCGTTTTCTTAACGCTGGTTGCATGGTTTACATCAATATTAAAACGTAGCATTAAATCTTGCACACTGCGATCACGCACGTCTTCGTGTTGGATGCGCCCGAGCATGTCATAGAGCAAACCTTCGCGCAGAGCGCCATCGGATACCGTCATCGTTTCAATTTTTAAAGACTCAAAAACAGCGATTAATATTGCTAAGCCACCTGCATAAACGGGCGCACGGTCATCTTTAAGCCCGGGTAAATCGATAGATTCAATATTACCAAATTCAATTAAATGGTCGCGAAGTTTATAGAGGCTTTTTAAAGTAATACCAAACTGCTCTAAACCTAGCTCTATAATGATGGCGCGTGTTGCCTTGATGGAGCCAGATGAGCCTGTTGCACGCTTCCAATTACCCGATGAAAATGCTCTTTGGATAGGCATAATTTCGAGGCGCAGGGCGGTATTTGCGGATTGCCATTTTTCAGCACCGAGATCACCATTAGGGAAGAATTTTTTGGTAACACTGACCGAACCGATATTTAGGCTTTCCAAAATACGTGGTTCGAAGCGTTTGCCGATGATAAATTCTGTACTACCACCACCAATATCAATAACTAATTGCTTGCCTTGATCATCTGAAAGCGTATGAGAAACGCCCAAATAAACCAACCGTGCTTCTTCATGCCCTGGAATAATTTCGATGCGATGACCCAAGGCTTTATTGGCTTTGCGTAAAAATGCAGTAGAGCCTTTCATGGTGCGTAGTGTATTTGTGCCAGCCGCACGAACTGCCTCTAGTGGCAAGTGACGAATACGATCACCAAAACGTTGCAGACAATCTAATGCTTTTTGTGCAACGGCCTCATCCATATTGTTATTGGCATCTAAACCGCCACGTAAGCGCACCATTTCTTTGATTTGATCAATCATGGAGATATTGCCATTCTCATCAACTCGGGCAACAATCATGTGAAAGCTGTTCGAGCCAAGGTCGATAGCGGCAATAACTTCGGGAAGCTTTTCTTGTTCTTCTTCTTGAGAGGTATTCAATTCAGTTTTTGTCATGGATGTTTATTTTAACATTGGGAGCAGGCTATGAAAACAACATCTTATAAGCATTTGCCAGCAACATCAGGATTAAAACAAAGATCAAAACGCGTCGAATAAATTTGTCTCCACCTTTTACGGCAGAATGACTTCCCAGCCATCCGCCAGCAGAACTTGCTAGTAACATAGGTACGGCGATTGACCAAATCACTTTGCCTGCGATTAAAAAAGCAATCCCAGCACCAATATTAGTCAGTAAGTTTAAAGGCTTGATGGTGGCAGTGGCGGATAAAAAATCAAATTTTAGAAATCTTCTAACAGCAATCGCCATATAGGTTCCCGTACCAGGGCCTAGAATTCCATCGTAAAAACCTAAAGGTGTAATGGCAAGAATAGTTTTAGAAGCGCTCACTTCAGGCTGGCTTTCATCTTGCGATGATTTATCACTCAATACAATAAAAAGTGCGATAGGAATACACAATAAAATAGCCCAAGCAAGCACAGTAGCAGAGGCATTGAGCGCCATTCTACCGCCAATATAGGAGGCAAATAAACAAGGGATTGCAACATAAAAAACAGTTCGCCAATGTATGCGTTTTTCAAGTGAAAATTTGATCACGGCAAGGGTGGTGCCAGCGATGCCCGTAATTTTATTGACAGCTAAAGCTGAAACAGGAGGCACGCCTGCAAACAATAAAGCAGGGAGATTTAACATACCTCCGCCACCAGCGACGGCATCAATGTAGCCTGCTGAAAACGCAATGATTGTTAGGGCGATTAACCAGTAAATATTGAGTTCGAATAAGGTTTCCATATGAAAAACTCATATAAATCATCTAGCCGAGCGTAGCGACGACTACCCGTAGGGTGCATAAACTGCATAAAAAGAGGTGAGGATATATAAAACACCCTATTTTTATAATCACCCCCCCTCTTTTTCGATGATTTATACGTTGATAATCCTTTTTTTAGAGGTTTTTATGATGTTAACCTTGTTGTAATAGACGTTCTAGGTCTATTAAAGCGGCATTAGCACGAGAAATGTAAGATGCCATGACTAAAGAATGGTTAGTTACAAAGCCAAAACCCTTTCCATTTAAGATTATCGGACTCCACATAGCTTGTTGTGTGCCTTCTAGCTCACGAATAATCTGGCGCAGACTGATTAAGGCATTTTTCTTTTTTAATACGCCTCCAAAGTCTTTTTCTACCGCTTTAAGTAAGTGGATGAGCGCCCAAGTTTGACCTCGTGCTTCGTAAAATACATCATCAATTTCATACCAGCTGGTCTTAATATAATTTGAAGCTGCATTAGGAGTTGATTGCGTTGCCTCCGCATCACCTGCAAGACCAGTATTGATTTGCTCTTTACCCACACTTGCACTTAAACGCTGTGATAATGAACCTAAACGTTTTTTTACCAAGCCTAACCAGTCAACAAGGTTGTCTGCTCGTGCATAAAATTGTGCATTTGATTTATTGTGATTTGCCAAATTATTAAGATAACTTTTTAGTGACTTAATGCCATCACGGTATTGGCTTTCAGCAGGAGGTAAAATCCATAAGCTGGTATCGGTATGAAATTTTGTTGCCGTGTTTACTAGGTTTTTATCTTCTGCAGATTGTGACTGCGAACGGCTTAAATCATTTCGTAAAGCCAACGCCATGTCGCGTGATTGGACTAGTACACCAAACTCCCAGTTTGGCATATTGTCCATCAATACCCCGGGAGGCATTCTATCATTTTCAATAAAACCACCAGATTTATCGAGTAATGTTTCAACTAAACGCGCTAGGGTAGCCGTAGTGGTAAAGCCATCAACCACTTCTACACCAAGCTCTCCAGCAACAGCTTGAGCATTGGTGTTGACATCAAAGCGGTCTGGCTCGGTGCTCCAGAAAAACATTAGTAAAAGCATGAAAAAAATAAAGGTAAAAAAGAACATGGCGATTGTCCATTTTAAACCTTTTTCTTTCCAAGTAGATGGCTTATACATGGATATGACTTTTGCAGTAGCGCCCATAGAATTCTCTCGGTTTGGCTGATGATAATGCTTAGATTTTAGCACATGGCGTGTCTTGTGAATAAAAAACTAAGCAGGGTAGAGCGGCGTTAATCCATCTGTATTTTTTTGTTCGTTTTTTTGTTTTTTCTGGAAGCCATCTTCAAGTAATTTTACAAGTGCTTGGGCATCCCATTTCTTAGCATCCTTGCTGTACAAACTTTGCTCTAATTCTTGAATAACGTCTGACCCTATCTTTAAACGAGAAGCAATATTACCCAAGCTATGGATAGAGTCATCTGCCCAATAAATTTGTGAGTAGCTAATTAATTCTTTGGCAACTAATTGTCTGTCATCAATTTGGCAGGCTTGCAATAAAGCAGAGCGTAAAATAGCTAAGCTTTGCGTCGTGTTTTTAGCATGCTTCTTAGGGGTGTTTTGTTTGGAGCTATTTCTAAGGCGGTAGACAACAAAAGCTAAAAGTAATAATAAAATAGGTAGTGCGATGATTATTTTCCATCCCCAATACTTTTCTTGGATGTTGCTTAACAGGCTAGGGTTGTCATTTATTGCATTTATATTTGGATTCTCGGGGGTAACTATATTCGTGTTATCCACAATATTTGTGTTTTTATCAGCGTTATAGTTTAAATCAGGTGCTACATTGAGATTCCATTCTGGCAATGTAAATGTGCGTTGTTTTTCGTTTTTTACATCCCACCAATCAACTGTTATTTTAGGGATTGTCACTTTTCCTGATATGTCAGGAATGTAACTAATCTCAGTGTGTTGTATGCCGTAAACGGTATTGCCGTCTGTACGGGTTTCTGACTTTGCTTTTTCAGGGTAGCTTTTTATATGCTCAGGTTTTGGAAATTTAATATCTGGAATTTGCGAGCCTGCCAAACCCTTGGCTTGTAATGTTAGTGAACGAGTAACGGGTTCTCCTACTTTTAAACTAGGAGGCTTAGTTGTCCAGCTATCTTTGATGATTATATCCTCTGCGGGTAGCCATATTGAGCCTGTAAAAGCATCAGGGACTGGCATAACCTCAACTTCGATTTTCTTGCTGTTAAGGCTAAAAGATCTGCTTGGCCCGCGTGAACGGCTGGAGAGGAATCCCCCTCCAAAAGCATCTTTGAAAAATGGATCATTTCTAAAATCATTAAAGAAATTATTTAGCATGTCTGTTTCATCCATGCGTTGACGTAGCTTAGGCGAATCACCACCAGATAAGGCAATACGACCTGTAACAGTGGCAGGAGGAATATGTAAAGTGCCACTTTTTTCGGGGGAGATAACAAAGCGTTTTTCCACAACATTAAAACGCTTTCCTGCTTTGACTACTTCGTAACGCTTGTCATTTCCTAGTTTTTCTATGATGGCATTTTCAAGCTCAGGAGTTTGAATTTGTGCTGTTTGTAAAGCCTCATCGTAAAACAGTTTTATGGTGTAAGGTAATTGCTGTTGAACAAATGTTGTATTCCCCGATGTCCCTATGCTGGATTCTATAAATATATGTTTGCTGGTTGCGGCGGTAACTTCAGGGGGAAGGTCGGTAATCGAAAGATCAACAGGGTCTGTTTTAAATTGTCCTACGGTAATTGCAGGAATCTGTATGTTTCCTTTTGATTTGGGTTGTAACTCTATTATCCAGTTTTTTTTGAAGGAGCGTTTGCCGTTCATCACTCTTATTCGAGAATTTGAACTGTTACCGATAATGGTAAAATCTTTTAATAAAGGATTAAGTTCTGGTTGTGCATTATTATTTTTATTCGTTTCTATATTAAGCGTTATAGGGTCACCGGCAAAAAAAGAGGATTTATTAAGATAGGCTCTAACCTCAGCCGATACACTGTGCATGACTAATGATGAGAGCATTAGTGGTAATAATAGTTTTAGAATAAAGTTAGTCATTTTTTGCGTAATAGTTATTGTTACCAAGGTTGTTTTGTATCGTTAATTGAACGTCTGCGCTGTTTATATTGCGCTTCAAACTTACGGCGTAACAAGCCACCTGGGTCATCAGGGATTCGGCGCAGCCATTGCTCTGCCGCCATCTTTTCTTCTTTACTTAGTTCTTTTGCACTTGCGTTAGTTCCTTCACTTTTGTCATCTTTTTTATTGTCTGCTTCTCTCTTTGGCGTTTCATTTGGTGGCTTTTTACTTTTGCTGTCATCTTTAGTTGGCTGTTCATCAGTCTTTTTATCATCATTATCATCACCATTGTTGTTTTTCTGTTGATCCTTATCTTTTTGGTTATCTAAGTCTTTATTGGCTTCAGAGAATTGGTTTTTATCATCTTTTTTATTTTCATCATTGCTCTGTTTTCCTTTTTTTCCATCCTCGTTCTCTTTTTTTTCTCCTTGCTCCCCTTGCTCCCCAGTTTTGCCGTCTTCATTTTTGTCATCAGAATTTTGTTTGTCTTTTTTAGAGGTATCGTCTTTTTTGTTCTTACCATCTCCTTTTTGTTTATTATTGTTATCATCATCTGATTTCTGCTCTTTTTTCTTTTTCAACAAAGTTTCAATAGCAGTCTTATTCTTTTTGGCATCTGCCATATTTGGTTGTAATTTGAGCGCTTCATCGTAAGCCTTTATTGCTTCTTGGTACTTCTTTAACTCTGCTAAAGTATTGCCTTCGTTATAACGGGCATCAGCTCCTTTAGCTTGCTCAAATTCTTTTAGCGCGTTTTCATAATCCTTATTTTTATAATGAGCACTGCCACGCACTGACGGTTTTTTTGAAAGCGAACTTGCCCTATCGTACTGCTGTTCTTTTAGCGCTTTTTCTGCTTGCTGTTCTTTATTTATCCAAAGGTTACTCCATGTATTGTCCCATGAATTACTCAGTGATTTGGTCATTGGAGAGGCAAGTACGGGTTGCGGGTGGATGAGTCCTAAAAGACTGCCAATAATTAATACACTAAATAACCAGCCACGACGAAATGCTAAAGCCGCTAAAGGCAGTAGCAGTAAAATGATAAAGGGGCCTGATGATTTCCATTCTTCAGAATTTAGGTCATCATTTTTTTCAGTATTCTTGTCAGTATTCTTATTCGCGTCATTATTTGCGCCATTGTCTGGTTTATTTATATCGTTGCTGGATGATGCGGTGAGTACACTTCTCAGGTCGGAGTCTGTAGTGCTGATGAGGTGAAATTTTCCGCCACCAGTTGTTGCAATTTCTTGTAGAAACTCTGAGTCAAGCGCTACGACGATGCTGTCACCATTTCTATATTTGAGTTGGGGTAATTTTCCACCAACTTCTGTACCTACTGCTAAGACTGAGAGTGTATGGCCATCATCTTTTAATTTTTTTGAGGCTTTTAAAGCGGCATCTTGGTCTTCGACTCCATCTGAAATAAGTAATACCTGCCCTTTTGTTATGCCCGCTTGAGTGAGCAATTCATGTGCTTTTATTAAGCCTAAATCAACACGGCTACCTTGTGATGGCATAAGGTCAGGGGTTAGCACTTGCAGTAACGCACGGATTGTTTCGGTATCACGGGTGAGGGGTGATGCGGTAAATGCATCGCCAGCAAATAATACTAAGCCAACTTGCCCTTCTTCATTTTTAGTGAAACTTTCAGATAAAATATCTTCAATTTTAAAACGTGCGCGCGCAAGGCGAGAAGGTTTTAGGTCATCGATTTGCATCGAGTTTGAGAGATCTAAAACAATGACGCGCGCGGAGTTTGTTTGGAAAATGGGGCGAGGAATTTTCTCCCAAACAGGATCAGCAAGGGCAATCGTTGCAAGTAGCCAAACGAGTGCTATTAACCATTTTGCTAAAGATTCTGAACGGCTATGTTTCTCGTCAGAACCATTTAGTAATAGCGGTAAAAGCTTTGGGTCGATGACTTTCTCCCATGCTTTTGAGTTTTTTATTGTTGAGCGCACAATAACCCACCACAATATGCCTAAAGGGATTAAAGCAAGCAACCAAAGTGGTTGTAGGAAGTGTAATTGATTCATTATTAAGATCACCCCCCCCTTTTTTCTACGTTTTGTGTTTTAGCATTGTGCTTTATTTTCTTGTTAGGAGGGCTAAATAGGTTAGAAAAAAGACTAAACAATGCAATTAATGCGCTCAGTAACAAGGCAAGTGCGAGTGGGTAATAATAAAGCTCTTTGACAGGGCGATAACTCAATTCATCTTCTGATACAGGTTCTACTTTGTCTAATATGGCGTAAATTTCTAATAAACTTTTAACATTACGCGCACGAAAGTAGCGTCCATTTGTTTTTTCTGCGATGGCTTGGAGCGTGGGTTCATCCAAATCTGTTCCACCTACCCGTTGTCTGCCAAAAGGGGTTTGAATAATACGGGCATCCGCACCAATACCAATGGTATAAATTCTCACTTTTTCTTGTGCCGCAAGGTCGGCGGCTTTTAGCGGTTTTACATTACCGGCGGTATTTGCGCCATCGGTGAGCAGTATGAGTACACGATTATTTTTATCTTCTTTACGCAGACGTTTTACGGCTAAACCGATGGCATCTCCAATCGCAGTTTCACGTCCAGCCAGTCCTAGTGCAGATTCTTCTAATAAAATATTGACCGTTTTACGGTCAAAGGTAAGCGGTGCTTGGAGATAAGCTTGGGTGCCGAAAAGAATCAGCCCAATCCTATCGCCCTTACGCTTGCTTATAAAATTAGTGGCAACAGACTTAACAGCGGTTAGGCGTGTAACAGGACGACCTGAAATCACCATGTCAGCGGCCTGCATTGAGCCTGATATATCTACTGCCATCATTAAGCTTCTGCCACTAACGGGTTGTTTGATGGTGTCACCGATAAATTGTGGTCGTGCTGCTGCTGTGACTAATAAGCCCCAAACAAGTAGCGCCAAAATTAATCGTAATAATGAGCGTGCTTTTTTATTTTTTGTAAAATCGGTTTGTACATTTTTAAAAAAGGGAACACGTAAGGCGGCATTATTGCTTGCTGGAGCAGGCGGTAGTAATAAACTCACAATAAATGGTAGAGGCAATAACAAGAATACCCAGACGAAAGAAAACTCAAGAGATGTTGATTGAGCTAATGATGGAAATGATAAAGTATCAAATAGTAAATTAATCACGAGTATCATTTGCTACTCCTGATTATTTTTTTAATCCAATTTTGAACAAGAGGAATAAATTCATTCAGGTTCAAATTTTCTATTTGATGTTCAGATTCTCCCCCCGTTTGTGTGTTTAGTTGCTTGTCTAGTTGATAAGGAGCTTCAATTAAAATACGTCCAGCACCACGGCTAAATTCATGTGTGTCTCCTGACTTATCTAAAAACTGTAACCAATCACCACCTGCGAGGCTGGCAACTTCAGATCGAGGGTAATAAGTTATTGCAAGCTGACGGAGTAAGGTATTTACTTCTGCAATATTGGTATTGCTGGGGTTTGTCTTTAGTTTTTCTTCTAAAGTACTAAATTTTGAGAAAATAATTCGTCGATATTTTCTTTGTTTAGCACGTTTGATTACTTTAATAATTAGCCAAGAAGTACTTAATAAAATAAGAAAAAATAAAACCCACCAGCCCATTGCCAGTGGCCAAAAGCTGGCACTATCGGGTAAATGAATATCTTGTAGTTGGAGTGATTCCATAATATTTAAGCAACCCGTGATGCAACAGAGCTTCGTTTATTGCTGGCACCAAAGTTTTTTTGTAGCGTAAGCAAAATATCATCAGCTGTAGATATTTGTAATAATGGAATATTGTGGTTGCTCATTAAATCTTCAACCATTTTATGGTGCTGATTAAAGAATTGTTGATAATGTTCACGTCCTTTTTTCGAACGTGTGTTGAGTGTCCCTGAATGCTTGCCATCCGTTACATTATAACGGGCAGGAGGTGGCGGTGTTATTTCCAATGGGTCAATAATTTGAATTGCTTGAATATCATTATGGCGTGAGAGAAGCTGTAAATGCTGTGTGGTTTCATCATCAATATTGTAAAAATCACTGATTAAAAAGACCAAAGTACCAGGGTGGGCAAGCTGTCTCAATCGCTTGAGCTGATCATTTAAGCTGGTGTGGCTACTCGTAGTTTGCATTGCTTTTTGTGGATTGGAATGGATTACTAATTCACGAATAAGCTGTAATGCGCCTCGTTTTCCCATTTTTGGAGAAAGCTCTCTGTGTGTTTCATTCTCATCACCTTCGGTAATAAGCAATGCACCAATACGGTCACCACGAAAAGAAACCGCCCAAGCAATTAGTGCGGCTGTTTTGGCGGCAACAACTGATTTAAGTGAATTGGTTGAGCCAAAAAACATTCCGAGGTTGAAATCAACCAATAATACAACAGGGAGTTCGCGCTCCTCTTGATAGAGTTTGGTATGTGGTTTACCTGCTCGCGCTGTGACGCGCCAATCCATATTGCGAATATCATCACCTGCTTGATAAAGCCGTGATTCTTGATAATCCATTCCACGCCCACGAAAACGTGATCGATGTGAGCCTGTGGTCGAAGCACTGGCATAAGAGCGACGAGATAAATCAAGTTTACGGGCTTGTTGTTGCAAACCAATAAGATCGTTTACAGCAACGTGTGTAGCTGAATTTAAGGCTACCTTTTGAAGCTTGTCTGTAGGTTCTTTTGCAGAAGGTTTAAACCATTTCGTAAAGGAAGTCACAAGGCACCTAATTTTGGCCATGTTTCGACTATACCCAGCAAACAATGTTGTTTGAGGGCTGTTACCTGAACGGAGTCGAAGGCTGTAAGTGTTATATTAAGCGACATGGATATAGCCCTAAGAAACGGGTACTAACTTTATGAGTTCATCAATAACTCTATCAGGTGTAATGCCTTCTGCTTCTGCTTCATAAGAAATCAAAATACGATGGCGTAAAACATCATAAGCAATGGCCTGTACATCTTCGGGTGAAACATAGTCACGTTCATTCAGCCATGCGTGTGCTTTGGCACAACGGTCGAGCGAAATAGTGGCGCGAGGGCTTCCGCCATAACTTATCCAACGTGCAAGTTCTTCGCTATAAGCGGATGGATTACGGCTGGCAAGTATGAGTTGAACTAAATATTCCTGGACAGGTTCTGCCATGTGAATATTGAGCACTGCTTGTTGTGCATCTTCTACATCTGCCTTTGTTAGCTGGGGAACCGCCTCGCTTTCTTTAGTGAAAGACTGTTTTGCTTGTTGGCGTGCTAATTCTAAAATTAAGTTTTCTGCTTTTGCCGTTGGGTAGCCAATACAAATATGCATTAAGAAGCGGTCAAGCTGTGCCTCTGGTAGTGGATATGTGCCTTCTTGCTCAATGGGGTTTTGTGTTGCCATAACCAAAAAAGGTCGTGGCAATGGGTAGGTTGTACTGCCTACGGTAATTTGATGCTCGCCCATCGCTTCTAATAGGGCAGATTGCACTTTTGCTGGCGCACGATTTATCTCGTCTGCCAAAATAAGGTTGTGAAATAAGGGGCCTTTTTGAAAAACAAAGTCACCTGTTTCAGGGCGGTAAACATCACTACCTGTTAAATCCCCTGGGAGTAAGTCAGGCGTGAATTGTAGGCGATGAAAGTCGCCTTCAAGTACAGAAGAAAGTTCTTTGATAGCTGTAGTCTTGGCAAGACCAGGCGCACCTTCAACTAAAAGATGACCATCGGCTAATAAAGCAATTAAAAGACGATCCACCAGTAAACTTTGCCCAATAATTCTGGTTTGTAGGTATTTGCGAGCTTGCGAAAAGCTCTCGTGACTATTTTTTTGTTCTACGTTCATTGATTGTTCTCAAATCTTTTTATTGAGGCTCTAAATTATCAAAAATAAGGAGAAAGTGCATGAATAATTAAGTTATTAAGGCTTAATTTGTAGTTTTTTATTTATTCTCCCTTTTTTTATGCATTTTATGCGCCTTGCGGGTAGTCGTCGTCACGCTCCAACATGGTCTTGTATACGCTCGGCTCGATGATTTGTACTTAATTGGAGGGTGTTTTTCACATAAAACATCGAAAAAGAGGGGGGGTGGTAAAGGAAGAATAGCATATGATTTTGCTTTTCAAGCCCAAAGAGGCTTTCAGTAGTTGATATTGAAGGGTTAATCGACAGTTTGGTATTCAATCTTCAGTAAGTAGAATGGTTATATCATCACTAATTTGTGTTTCAATACAGTTATCATCATTGCCATTTCTATCAACTACCATAAACCCACTATTATCATTTATCGGCATTAAATAATGGTGCCATACGCTTTTATTATAATTAACGCCTTGCTTACCATCACTGATAAACAGTTCTAGTTTGCTCGTGTCGAGTATTTCGGCGGGTGTTGAAACTAATATTAAGAAAGGGCGATCACAAAGTGGATAGAAGAGTTGACTGCCAAATGGGTGATGTTCCATTTTCTCAACAGAGAAGGGGAATTTAATAGCATTTGATTGGACGAGGCTAATACACGTTTTCCCGCCTTTTTCTTCCACATCTATATCTGCGAGGTCAAAGTATCTCGTGGCTAATCCGTAATTCATTGAGAATTCTTTTTTTGCAGAATCAGTACTGACAACTTCGCCATAAGGTGTGAAAGCTTCAGCAGTTAGTGGTATTGGTGTCAGTATCATTGTTGAATGCCTCTAGTGAAAAGTTCTAGCGAGTAGTTATTAGTAAATGCTCTCTTAGTAAATAGCTTTTAGTAAATAGTTTCTTAACGAATAATCCCATGAAGTCTTAAACGACTTATGCCACCATCTGGGAATATGTTTAAACGAATATGGTTCACTACACCCAAATCAACAATTTGATCAGTAAAGTGGTGTTCAATATCCATCTCTAGCTTTTGCTCGGGCAGTAGCTCTTGCCAGCTTTCACTTGCTGTTGCAATATTATCAATGCTATCAATATCGTCTGCTAGCTCTGTTAAGTTAGCTGCTTGAATGGTACAACGATCAGGGTAGTTGCCTTTGAAGAATGCCGTATCTACGGTTATTTTTTTCAAAGTTCCAGCATGGCCTAAAGCGATGATAACCCAATCATGCCCTGGGCCACGGCGACGAGCAGTCTCCCAGCCATCTCCCATGTTAATACCTTTGTCTGGCAATAATAAATTGCCCATAGTGCCGAAGTGTTCATCGCTACAGGCGATAGCTCTGCCACCGTTTAGGGCTTCGCCTAAGTCTCTCACTTCTCCTGTTTTGATCTTATCCCAGTTGCACTGTGGCTCGCCGTAGACTTTTAATCGCGCTACGCCACCGTCGGGATAAATATGCAAACGTACATGAGAGTAAAGTGTGTCATCAGATACTGTGAAAGCTTTTTGATCATTGCCGTTAATGGCTGATTTTTCAATAAGCGTTGTCCATTGTGTATTTTTATCTGGCGTATCATCGCTATTACACGCTTGTAATGAAATTTCAGGCGGATAGTTACCTGTAAAGTGTGAGGTATCAATGACAACGCCGTGGATAAATCCTGAGCGCGCTAATTTCACATCACAATAATCATGTCCTTCGGTGCGTTTTCTGCGTGACTCCCAGCCGTCCATCCACTTTCCATGATCATCGAATTTACCGTCGATGAAAACAGGATCGGTATCGTGAAGCATTCTTTGTTTGTCAGCAAAAAAGTCATCCGTTGCGTAGATTGCTTTTGCGCCTAGGCGTGCTGAGGCTAGGTTTATGTACTTTGTCTTTAATTCTTCAATCATTTTTAATTCCTAAAAGGCTTTGTTGTAATACAAAACCACGAAAAAGAGAGGGGGTGGACTATTTAAATAATGTTTAAACTCCCTCTCCCTGAGGGAGAGGGCTGGGGTGAGGGGGAGATTTTCATAAATTAGATGAGCTTCAAGCATTCTACCCCCTTTCTTTATTAAAGATGGAGAGGGGAGGTAGTTTATTTGAGATTATCTTTAACAGGGAAATTCTCTTTCCAATGCTCTGCAATATCAATGCGTCTTGTTACCCAGACTTGTTCTTTGCTTTGAATATAATCTAAGAAGCGTGCAAGAGCCATTGCTCTTCCCGGTCTGCCCACTAAGCGACAATGCAAGCCAATCGATAGCATTTTAGGCTGTGTTGCGCCTTCTTCATAAAGGTAATTAAAGCTATCTTTTAAGTAACTAAAAAACTGGTCGCCGCTGTTAAAGCCTTGCGGGGTGGCGAAGCGCATATCGTTAGAGTCGAGCGTGTATGGCACAAACAGTTGTTGCTTGCCCTCAACCTCAGCCCAATAAGGCAAGTCGTCTGCATAGCTGTCGGCTTGATAGCTAAAGCAATCTTGCTCAGCGACTAATTTGTGTGTGTTGGGGCTTGAGCGACCGAGATAAAATCCGAGTGGCTTAGACCCCGTAACCGCTTCGTGAACATCAATTGCTTTTTGCAGATACTCACGCTCTTGATCAATGTGCATATACTGATAGTCTATCCAGCGATAGCCGTGGCTGGCTATTTCCCAATCTGCTTTTAGCATTGCTTCGACTACATCGGGGTTACGCTCCAATGCCATTGCAACACCAAATACGGTAACGGGTAAGTTTCGCTCGGTAAACATTCGATGTAACCGCCAAAAACCAGCGCGTGAGCCATATTCGTAAATGGATTCCATATTGGCGTGACGCTGGCCTTGAATCGCATCAGCACCGACTATTTCAGATAAGAATCGCTCAGAAGCATCATCGCCATGTAAGACACAATTTTCTGCACCTTCTTCATAATTGATAACAAATTGCACCGCAATGCGTGCTTTATTAGGCCATTGTGGATGCGGTGGGTTTGCACCGTAGCCGATCATGTCGCGAGGGTATTTCATTGCTTTAATGTCCTGTACCAACGGCTAACTTTTTCGCGTTCTTCATCGGTCATTTTAGTTAGGTTGCCCAACGGCATGATTTTTTGCATGACTTGGGTATTTACTTTATCTGCATTGTTTTCTAAAGCGCCTGCAACATCATAAGCTAGCCCAGCAGGTGTACTAGCAAACCCTGCTTGCGTCGGCGTTGTGCTGTGACAGCTCATACAGCGTTGTTCGATAATAGGCATGATTTCTGCGGTTGTGATTTTATCGCTTGTGGCTATTTTGCCTTGTTTAGCGGGCATGGTTGCCAGCATAATCATGATAAATCCAAACAGTGCCGTGGGTAACATCCACACAGCTTTGCTAATGTGTCTAATGTTGAAATAGTGACGAGCTAATACGCCAACCAGTGCGACAGCAATTAACACCAACCAGTTATATTGATTGCCATAGGTACTAGGAAAATGATTGCTAATCATAATAAAAAGTACAGGCAAGGTTAGGTAGTTATTGTGACGTGAACGAAGCAAGCCGTTTTCGCCATAGCTTGCATCAGGTATGCGATTTTCTGTGAGGGCTTTTACCATCTCTTTTTGGGCGGGGATAATCACAAAAAAAACATTGGCCGCCATCATCGTGCCAATTGCCGCACCAACGTGGATATAGGCGGCTCTTGCACTAAGGAATTGCGTGAGCGTATAAGCCAAAGCGGCAATGTAAATGAAGATAACGATGCCAAGAATAAGTGGTTTTTTTCTGAGCGGTGATTTGCATAATAGATCATAAATAAACCAACTCACCACGCCTGAGCCAATGCCGATAGTTATCGCCATCGCTGGGCTTAAATCATAAACAGATGGATCAATCATCATCGCTTTGGCATTGTAATAATACACAATGGCAAGTAGCGTCATACCACTCACCCATGTCATATACGCTTCCCATTTAAACCAGTGTAAAACCTCGGGGAGTTTGTCAGGGCCGTTGGTGAATTTTTTCAGATGATAAAAACCACCGCCATGAACTGCCCATAAATTGCCGTCGATACCTTTGTCTTGTGGTGGGTTGCGATTGAGGTGGTTTTCTAGCCAGTTGAAATAAAATGATGCGCCAATCCATGCAACGCCGATGATGAAATGAATCCAGCGAACGAGAAGATTTAGCCATTCAACGATGTGTGCTTCCATTATTTAGCTTCCTCTGTAAGTGCTGTAGCCAAAAGGTGAAAGTAATAGAGGGATGTGGTAATGCTCACCACTACCTGAGATGTCAAAAACGATTTCGGCATAGGGGTAGAAAGCATCCACTTTTTGTTTGCCAAAATAGGTTTCTGTTACAAATAAAACTTTGTAACGACCCTCTTTTAGAATAACTTCATTGGGTAATAAGTCTGATACACGACCATCGCTATTAGTTGTTCCTCCGCCGAGTAAATCCCATTTCCCATCAACGAAATGGGACAGTGTTAGGTCGATACCTTCTGCGGGTTTTCCTATTGCTGTGTCTAGGACGTGGGTGGTTATTTGGCTCATTTTTATTTCCTTCTTGTTTCTATCGCTAGATTGGGGGAGAAACTCAATAACTTCTCCAATCGTAGTTGAGTAATCTTACGCTGTTCTTCACCCGCATTAACAAGTTCTTGCTCACGTGAATTAGGCAACCGTTCCAGCAACAAGCCCAGCATCTCATCCGCACGTTTACCGCTGGCGCAAACAATAAATATAAAACCAAACTTCTCTTTATAATATTTATTGCCTTGCGATAATGATTGTAGTGTATTTTCGGTGGCTGTATTTACGCCAGATTGTTCATGTCCTGCTGATTTTTCAGTATTGCGGTATTTCTCACGCAGTGTGGAAACATCACCAATCTCAGGATGGCCATCAAAGGCTTGCAAGAGATCTTTTTCTGTAGATTCTGCCCAATATTTATCTGCACTATCGAGAACAGATTGATAGTTAGAAAATGGGCGACTCTTTGCCATGCTCTCACACCACTTTTCACTGGTGTTGCACTGCATAAAGGCCTCAAAAGCCTCTTTTTGAGTGTATTTATTCAGTTTTGAGAGGTTTTTTAAAGACCACCCCCCCTCTTTTTCGATGATTTGTGTTTTTTTAGTCATGATTTCTAGCCAGTTTTCTTGTGGCTGTGCCGTGTTCTGCCATTAGTTCATTAATATCTATATCAATGGCCTCGCCATTTTTAACTTTCCATTCACCCGCAACCATAACGTGATCAGCTTTATGTGCGCCACACAATAATAATGCGGCCAATGGATCGCCAGCGCCAGAAAAACGAATATCATCAAGTTTAAATAACGCTAAATCAGCCTGTTTGCCAACGGCAATCTCGCCAATATCATCACGCCCTAAACAACGCGCAGAGCCTTTAGTTGCCCAACGAAATGCATCAAAATGAGTTACACCAGCTGAGCCATAATGAAGGCGTTGTAATAACATGGCTTGGCGAACTTCTTGAATTAAGTTTGAGCAATCACTCGATGC
>Ga0256834_1001348_pt1 | contig 16842 bp, 15 predicted proteins | sample 4281140metaG_FD_190536 | JGI IMG/M metagenome (GOLD analysis project Ga0256834, IMG submission 190536) | Hydrothermal vent microbial communities from East Pacific Rise, Pacific Ocean - 4281-140 | ecosystem: Environmental > Aquatic > Marine > Hydrothermal vents | place: Pacific Ocean: East...
AGTGGGAGTGAGTGTGATTTTTACTTTAGCGTAAAAACCCACGTCCTTTGGACGTGGTCATGAGTGATAGGCTCAGCCTGTCACGAATAGTACGGCCTATGTTACAACCTGGAATCGAGTTGTCCCCACAACCAGATTTCGGAGAAATAACGATGAGCCGTTTTGAAAAGTTAACGCATGTGCTCTGGCATTGCCAATATCATATTGTCTGGGAACCAAAATATCGGTATCGGGTGCTGGCTGGAGATATTGCCAGGGAAGTCCATAATTGTATTCAGGTGTATAGCAGTCGACTGGGGTGCCGGGTAATCGAATTGAATGTGCAGCCAGATCATGTGCACTTGCTGGTGAAGGTGCCACCCAAAGTGTCGATATTGAAGTTGCTTGGGGTTGTGAAGGGAAAGACGGCACTGCGGATATTCACGAGATTTCCCTATCTGTGAAAGAAGCCGTATTGGGGGAATTATTTTTGGGCAAAAGGTTGTTGCGTTGATACAGTAGGCGTAGATGCCGATATGATATGTAAGTATGTAAAGTATCAAGAAAAGCAGGAACAGCGCCAAGTTCAGATGGACTTGGGTAGGTAGTTGATGAGGGGGACAACTCGTTAGCCAGCCTTCTTAGAGGGCTGGCTTCACAGCCCCCTTATAGGGGGCAAGTCTGCGTTCTTAGAACGCAGATTTTTACCATATTGAAATGTAACAATAAAATAACTACACTCACATAATATAATTTACATTATCAGTGGTATTTTTCATGGTATTTATTATGTGCTGCAAGGCAGAACGCATCGATACTATGAGAGGAAAATTGATGCAAGCATGGTATCGGAGTGTTTGTGATCTTCGCCTTGTTCTCGAACACTTCAATCGTGATCTGTTTCGTCCAGACCTAATCAGGACGGTGCCCGCGCCAGATGCTTGGGCTCCCTTCGTAGTTAACCGTGTATTGCATTTCATCAGATTTCAAGCCCAAGAGCTTAGGTCTGGCAATGCCTGGCAGTAAAGCAACGTCATACAGCTCATTGATTTGTCCACCCTCAAGCCACAACCAGTGGAGCAGCGCCCCATTGGCCAGATCTACTACCACTAAACCACAACGGGGTTGTTGATTTCGTCTGGCTAGCTCCTTTTCCAGTGCAAGACCGGAAAAAGTTTCTTCATGGCGCGGCCTGGATATGCCGATAATCGCATAGTTCCCCACCAAGGCTAAGCCACGGGCGTAACCTGGCAGAAATGCGACGCGCTTGAACTGGTTGCCATCATGGTAGCCGAGATAACCATTACCTGAATCCAGTAACCAGAGTTTACCCTCATGCCAGCGTGGTGAGTGTGGCATCGATAACCCCTCTAGGATGATTTTGTTCGCTGGAATGTCGATCAGGCACCCACCGCATAATCTGTGTGCACGCCAACCTTCTGCTTGGTCACTCACAGCAACGGCAGTAGCATAATGGGGTTGGCCATCCCTCATCGCCAAGCCATTTAGATGACAGCGATCCTCTGGTGTCAGTCGACTGATGAACGGTGGCACCCAATATGGCTTGAAGCTCGCCCTGTCACTGCGTGTTGCAACCACGGAAAAGAGTGTGCTGATATAGAAAAGCTGATCACCGTCACAAGCCAGGTCATGAATATCAATATCGCCCGTAATTACCGCTAATCTTGGCACGAACAGACAGTCAAAACCATCCTCGGGTGTAGCCAGTAAATTCTCAAACCGCAGCAACTGGGATGCAGTAGCCGCCCACAGCGTCTGCCCGTTGCTCCATAATCCCATGCAGCGGTTGAAGCTTCGTTCAAATATGGCCAGCTGGCTCTCTGGTTTGCGTCCCAGCAGAAACAGCTTGCCGGCCTGATAGGAACTGAATGCGATGCTCAACTGATGCTCGGCAAGCCATGCTGCAAAATAGGGAGAACCCTTGACGTTGAGATTTTTCATTTCCTGCTCCAGCGATGAAATGAGTTCTCAAACATCTGCTCAAGATTACCGATAAAACGCGGCAGGTCAAATAGCGGGGCTCGAGGGCGCGCATCTGCTAGCTTCTGCTTAAGATGGCTGATAGCCTGCAAGTCTTTCCCTAGGCTGATAGCAGTTTGGCGATATTCCTTCAATGAGTAGACAATAAGATCGGGCAGTCCAGCAGCATGGCAAACGCTTCCAGCAACCCTCTGGGCCATGAGCTCGCCAGGGAAAGTTAGCACGGGAACCCCCATGAAAAGTGCATCACTTGCCGTTGTATGGGCATTGCAGAGCATGGTATCGAGAAACAGATCAACATGGACCAGCCGGGCAAGATGTTGCTGTTTTGGCCACATGGAAGCAAATACCAGCTGTTTTGCATCTATCTGGCGTTTGGCGAACCGTTCTAGATAGTGCTTCTGCTGTTGTTCATTCGTCACCAATAGCCACAGAACGGCGTCTTGCTGTGCATGCAGAATTTCACTCCAACAGTCCAGAATTGCCGGATCAACTTTCTCTACAGCATTGAAGCATGCGTAGACAAACACGTTTTCCGGCAAATTGCAGGTTGCTCGCTCAATTTTCATTTCATGCAGGTTAAGGGGGCTGTATACCTGGTAGCAATCAGGAAAATAGCGGATGTGTTCACTGAAGAATTTAGATCGCTCAGCAGGTACCACAAATTCATCGGCATAGTATTCATCGATCCATGGAGCGCCAGTAGTCATACAGTAACCTAGCCAGCATATCTGGGTTGGTGCTGGGCGCCGTGCAAAAATCCCGGCCCGATGATTCCCGGCGAACCCCATCAGGTCGACTAGCAAGTCAATTCCGTCATCAGCGATAGTCATTGCCGCAGCATCGTCATCCATGTTCTGTAAGTCGATGAAATGCTCCACATCAGCCTCAATTCGACGCCGAAATTCACTGCCATCATGTGGGCCGATGGAATAGGCGGTTATGGAAAAGTGCTGCCGGTCATGGTGTGAAAACATCTGCTGAAGCAGGTGACCAGTGGCATTGTCGCGAAAATCTGCACTTACATAACCGATGCGCAGGCGTCCGTCAGTGGCGGGGGTGATTTCCGGGCGCGGCAGGCATTTTAGTTGTTGCTGATCCATAAACTGATCAACCTGAGCTTGGGCGGTAAGTCGTTGATCAATTCCCGACAATAAAAATCCCAAGACACTGAATGGTTCGATAATTGGAACACCATAAGCTGTAAGATGTTGCCTATGCTGATCCAGCAATTCAGAGCCTATTTCGTTGAACAGAGACCAATCGTTATTGATGGCTCCCAATTGGCTGGCATGGGCTTGGTAGCGCTGACAGCGGCCAAGTTGTAACTGTGCAGCGATCAGGGTGGGTTGCCTTGCAATTGCTTCCTGAGCAGTTGCTAATGCCTCTGGCAGACGCTGTTGATCCAGCAGGCAAGCACTCAGCAAGCACCAGATTTCCGCCTCTTCAGGTGCCAGATACAAAGCTTTGCGTAAATAAGACTCAGCCCTGCCCGGCGACTCAAGATGACGCCATTGTTTAGCTAGTTCCAGCAGCTTTTGCCAGGTGACAGAACCAATATGGAGGCCGTGTTCCAATTCCGCCAAACGTGATGTTATTGAGCTGGCCAAATGCATAAATCTCCCTCAGACTGAATGGCAATTCTCGAGTCTGCCAGAATTGCTAACCCAGCGAGATTTTACTCTTTGACAGGAACATTCAGGATGGTTCCAAAAGAGTATTTTCCAATCCACAGGTGGGTCTGAAAGCAAAAGCAGATATTACCACCATGGCTCAGCTGGTTTTTAGTGTATGTTCATGAATTTTGTTGAATAGGTTGGCAGGCCATTTTCATTCAATCCGTCACCTTGTTGTTGCTGATGCTCAGGGAACTTAGTGCAGTGTTTCAAAGCTGACGCCAAGTTTCAAGTGTTTCGAATCTGCATGCGCAGTTTTCAATTTGCCGGTAAGGTGTCCTCATGTTGATGGAGTTTGCGTTTCACTGGCTGCCTGTGGTATTTGAAGGCCAACCTGATTTTTGATCATGGACTGATGGTTATGTCGTTGTTCATTCATTTCTTGCTGGATTACCAGCAGCAGGATATATGTACTGGTAGCCTCTGAAAGGATTAGCAGAGAATCAAGGAGAAAAGGGAGTCTTCACGGCAATTTATGCTATATTTCGCCCATGTTGGCCCGGCTGTCTTCAGTGCCAGCTTCTGGCTTCAAGTCCCTTCGTGTATTGAGGCATGATTCGTCGGCAGGGGGCAATTTTCGTTTGGGTAGCCATCAGACCATGTGTGGAATTTCCGGCATATTAAACATTGAAGACCAGGATTTGCCCAATAAGCAAGAATTGGAGCAGATGATCCATGCGCTTCAGCACCGTGGGCCGGATGGCTATGGTTATTTCCTTGGCAAGGGTGTTGGTTTGGCGCATGCGCGTCTGAGCATAATAGACTTGGAGACTGGGGGGCAACCTATCCACAATGAAGATGAATCCATACAGGTGGTATTCAATGGAGAGATATTCAATTTTCTGGAGTTGCGCGAGGAGCTGCAGCGCCAAGGACATCAATTCTATACCCGCTCGGACACAGAAGTTATCGTGCACCTCTATGAAGAGCATGGAAAGGATTTCGTACACCACCTCATAGGTCAATTTGCCATTGCCTTGTGGGATTGCAGGCGAAAGCGTCTGCTGTTGATTCGCGACCGGGCGGGTATACGGCCACTATTCTATACTACAGTGGCTGGTCGTCTGTATTTTGCCTCTGAGGTCAAATCTCTGTTTACCCAGGGGGTTATTCCCCGGCGGCTTGATCCAGTGGCTCTGGGAGAAGTCTTCACCTTCTGGTCCACGCTGGAACCCCATAGTTTGTTTGAGGGTGTAGAGTCTCTGCCGCCGGGGCATATGCTGGATATCGAGCAGGGGCGTGTGTGTAGTTCCAGGTACTGGGATTGGGAGTTTCCTCTGGAACGGATTTCCAGTAAGCGCCCCATCGAAGAATGGGCGGAAGAACTTAGGGAGCTGATGATTGAATCTGTGCGTCTGCGCCTGCGTTCGGATGTGCCTGTAGGCGCTTACCTCAGCGGTGGACTTGATTCCTCCGTAATTACATCGCTGATACACAATTACACTGATACGGCCCTGCGCACCTTTTCCATTGGATTTGAGGATGAGGAATTTGATGAAAGTACCTTTCAGAAGGAGCTGGTGGCTTATCTGGGTACAAACCACACCCATGTGACCTGTACGCGAAAGGATATCGGCAGGATCTTTCCCAGAGTGATTTGGCATGCAGAGTCCACCATTCTACGTACCGCACCAGCTCCTCTCATGTTGTTGTCGCAACATGTGCGAGAAAGTGGCTACAAGGTGGTGTTGACTGGGGAGGGTGCCGACGAGATGTTCGGTGGTTATGACATATTCAAGGAAGCCAAGATCCGCCGGTTCTGCAACCGTTTCCCTGATTCCTCCCTGCGCCCGCAGATATTGCGCCGGCTCTACCCTTATCTGAAGCACACGCCAATGGCAGGCGGTGCCTTCGGTGCCCGGTTTTTCCGGCAGGGCATGGAGTATATCGACCAGCCTATCTTCGCTCATGTGCCGCGCTGGACGACGACACAGCGAAGCTGGAAGTTTTTTTCCAGTGAGATGCGGCATGCAGTAGCAGATAAAGTATCCTTCGAATCCATACAGCGTATTTTGCCACCTGATATCAACCGCTGGGAACCTTTGAGTCGGGATCAGTATGTCGAGAACCATACCCTGCTGTCTGGCTATTTGCTAAGTTCCCAGGGCGACAGAATGGCCATGGCCAATTCCATCGAAGGGCGTTTTCCCTTTCTTGATCACCGTATCATGGAGTTTGCTGCCAGAATTCCTCCGCGCTACAAGATTCGTGTTCTCAATGAAAAGTATTTGCTCAAGCAGTCCGTGAGTGGGCTGATCCCGGAGAGCATACGCCAGCGCAACAAGCAGCCTTACCGGGCGCCTGATAGCCAGTCCTTCTTCCATGATGGCAAAGCTGCTGATTGGGTAATGGATTTGCTCAGTGAAAGTGAACTTGGGAAGGCAGGTTATTTCAATCCGGTGGCGGTGGAAAAACTGGTTAATAAATGCGCCACTGGCCGGGTTATCGGTTTTTCAGATAATATGGCATTTGTCGGCATTCTGTCCACAATGCTGCTTGATAAGATGTTTATTCAGGGATATTCTTCTGATGCCTACACATGAGTGGTATAGGATTGTTCCGCCAAGATAAACGGTATTTGATCCGCTCAATGTGGAGCAGCGTGTAACTGCTGCATGTGCATTGGCACGATCCGGAGTATCCGATATGTGCTTGCCCTGTAGTTGCCAAAGTGGGGGCAGAATATTGCGCCATCGTATTCGCTTATCTGGAATGAAAATGTCTAGCGAAGAAAATATAAGAGAATTTATCCTGGAAAACTACCTGTTCACCGACGATCAGTCAGAACTGAACAACGATGATTCGTTTCTGGATCAGGGGATACTCGATTCCACAGGTATACTGGAAATCATCTTCTTCATCGAGGATGAGTTTGGTGTAAAAATCAAGGACGATGAGATGATTCCGGACAACCTGGATTCCGTGAACAAGATTATTGCTTTTATCGACAGAAAACAGCAGGAGTGATTGCTGGCATTGCGAGGAAATGCAAGGAGCCTGCTCATGGCGATATCGTTTGGTAAGCTTCCTCGTGCGCTTGGGACTGCCGGAGACAAGGGCCAAAGCATGGAAACAGGACTACCACAGCGCCTGATGCATGAAGGGCTTTTCTGCTCGGCGGAAAGGTTTCCTCACAAGATAGCTGTTGTTGCAGAGGGGAAGGAGGCGACCTATGGCGAGATGGCTGAAATGGTGGAAAACCTTTCAGCTTTCCTGCAGAAGCAGGGGGTATCCCGAGGTGACCGTTGCGTTATCTTCATGGACAACACTCTAGCCTGTGCTGTGTCTATCTATGCCGTACTGGCGACGGGCGCTGTCTTTGTGGTCGTTAACCCTCAGACCAAACAGGACAAGCTGGCCTATATTTTGAACGATTGCCAAGCAAGGGTGCTCATCACTGACGCCCACTTGCATCGCGTGTTTGTTCCCGCCCTGGAAAGCGCCGGCTCTGTCAGCTGTGTGATTTGTTCCGGAGACGTGGCAAGTCTGGATCAGCCTGATCTCGTCCTGTTTTCCGATACAGTATGTGCAGAAGGGGGTACACAGGAGAACAACACTGTCATTCAGAAGGATTTGTCGGCGCTTATCTATACCTCTGGCAGCACAGGTGATCCCAAGGGGGTGATGCACACGCACCTCTCCATGACTTTCGTTCTCGGTAGCCTGATTGAATACCTGCGTCTATCGGAGCATGATCGTATACTCCTGATGTTACCACTTGCTTTCGACTATGGTTTATACCAGCTTTTTATGAGTGTGCAATTGGGAGCCACCCTGGTGATGGAGCGCTCTTTCACCTATCCGGCGGTGATCTTCGAACGCATTCGCGAGCGTGATGTAACCGTGTTCCCGGCTGTCCCAACCATCTATGCCATGCTCGTCTCCATGCATCATCGTGATCCGCTGTGCTTCCCTTCTGTAACAAGGGTGACCAACACGGCTGCTGCATTGCCAGCCGGGCAGGTGCCCATCCTCAAGGAAATTTTCCCCAATGCATTGATCTACAAGATGTACGGCCTCACCGAATGCAAACGAGTAAGCTACCTGGAGCCGGAGCTCATAGACGTCAAGCCCGGTTCCGTGGGCAAGGCCATACCGGGAACTGAAGTATATGTCCTGGATAAACAAGGCATACCAGTGAAGCCGGGTGAAACCGGCATGCTTCATGTCCGGGGCACACACCTGATGTTGGGATATTGGGGGGCGGCAGAGATTTCAGAAAAGATTTTGGTCGATGCTAAATTGCCTGGAGAGAAGCTGTTGCGTACTGGAGATTGGTTTACTATTGATGAGGACGGTGATCTGTACTTCAAAGGCAGGAGTGACGACATTATAAAGACCCGTGGGGAAAAGGTCAGTCCCTTGGAGGTGGAAAATGTTGTCATTGGCATTGGGGGAGTCAGGGAAGTGGCGGTTATTGGAACGCAAGATGAGACCCTGGGGCAGGCTATCAAGTGTTTCGTGGTGTTGGAGCAGGATTGCAATCTTTCCATGCGGGATATCCGCAAGGCATGTGTAGAAAAACTGGAAAACTACATGGTGCCAAAATACATAGAAATTGTTTTTTCCCTGCCAAAGACAAATACGGGAAAAATTTGCAAGAGGGATCTTTCATGAGTCAGGTGTCATTGTTCGGTGAATTGCTCGAATGCCTTTCCAGTGATCTGGTGTTATTGCCGGACAAGCCCGAAGAGACGCCGGAAACTACTTTGAAAGTGTTGTGGATGCAGGCAGCTGGTGAGTCCTTGTCGGTGGAGTCTGCCAAAAAGCGGGATCTGCCTGAGCTGAATGAGTTTCAGGCCGAGAAACTGAGGGCATCTGTTCAGCAGCGGCTGCGGGGGATGCCCCTTGCATATATTTCTGGCAGACAGTCGTTTATGGGCATGGATTTGATGGCAAGTCCTGAGGCGCTGATCCCGCGCAAGGAGACTGAACTGCTGGCTGGCTGCGCCATAGACATTCTTCAGGGATTGGATGATGGAAAAAAGCTCAGTGTCATCGATGTTTGCACCGGGGCCGGTAATGTAGCTCTGGCCATTGCCAAAGCCCTGGAAAACGCCAACGTCTTCGCCAGTGATCTCTCGGTAGAAGCGATTGCTTTGGCAGAGAAGAACAGGGAAATGCATGCCCTTTCGGACAGGGTGGGACTCTATACGGGGGATCTGCTAGAACCTTTCCGGAAGCTGGATTTGGAAGATGGTGTGGACATGATAACCTGCAACCCACCCTATATTTCATCCGCCAAGGTGCCGGCCATGGCCAGTGAAATCTCGGAACACGAACCAGAAATGGCATTCAACGGCGGAGTATTTGGCATCAACCTCATGCGTAAGCTTATAGCCGAGGCACCTGAGTTTATCGGAAGTGGTGGTTATCTGCTATTTGAGGTCGGACTGGGACAGGGATTAGCCATGCAGAAGCAGGTGAGCAAATTGAGAGAGTACGATGAGGTGAAAACTGTAGCGGATGCTGAGGAGAATGTCCGCGTAATCGTTGCCCGGGTCACCTGACAGACAAGTCAAACTTCCAGAATAGGCTGCCGGAAAAGCAATGCGGCCAGTTTTGATGGATCCAGTTTTTTTCGTCCATTCATCAGGGCAAGCTGATTGATGTTGATGCGCCCCAGATCGATGAAGCCTGAGCATTCTTGAGTGTGATTTAGGCCCTTGCGGGAAGTGCAGGCACACAGGTAACCTGTCTTGGCGGCAGTTGCCAATAGCTCTTCATTGTATAGCCCGTGAGGCGGCGAAAAGCACCTGATGGTTTCCCCGTTCCCTGTTATTTTTGACAGGGCTTGGCTGGAAAGATGGAGTTCACGGTGGGAGTTCTTAACATCAACTAGCGGTTCATGGCTGAGGCCGTGAGTGCCAAAATGAAATCTATGCTTCTGCAGTTCCAAAAGTTCTTTTTCATTCAGCATGTAGGGAAGGCCGGGAAGTTTGTCTGTCCAGTTGGAGAGCTGTACGCTCAGCCTGCAGCGTGTGTCCAGCGGCAGATTGCGCAGGGTGGAGATGAGCTTACGATATTCTGCCTCGGTAGCAACAGGATAAGGTAGTGCTATCCCTGTCAGTTCAGCCAAGGAGTCTATCTTTTGTTTATCAAGGTTTTTTGTCTTCCATAGTGCGAACAGAGCTTCCTGCCATGACAGAATGGGTTTGCCAGTGGCGCCAGTGGTGACAAATAGCATGGCAGGAAAATCGAGCTTCCCAAGCAAGGGGGCTGCATTTTTCAGATTGCATTTCCAGCCGTCGTCAAAGGTAATGAGTAGAGGGTTGTTGGGGAGGCGTCCCCTCCCCTGATAATTGTCCAGTACTTCGGGGAAACTTACTACAGAGTAGTGTTTCCGGAAAAAAAATAGGCAATCTTTAAAAAAATCAGTGGTTACGGTCCATTCTGGGTCTGCTCCTTCCCACTCTGGGCTGCCCTTGGGTAGTACGCGATGAAACAGGACTACAGTCAGTGTGTCCTTGTTTCTTTTCTGGTGATGGCGGTGCAGGAGTCCGCTGTGATAGGCGGCTTGCCTGATGATCTTTTTCATAAGTATTATTTTCCGCCCCAAGAGTGTTACCAAGTTGAACTTGCGTGTCTATGAAAACAATGTTTCTTATTGTAATTGATTGAATGCTTTGGGCCTAATTGGGATTTCTTCCTACCTGAAGCGCTATCCTGCGGCGCTTGAAATCCTTCTGTCTGCCTTGATCGAATTGCCTGCCATCTCATAGCAGGGACTTTTACCACTTCTGCCTAGCCGGAAGAAAATCTCCCCAAGAATACTCTGAACTTCAGTGAAGCAATCGGGTTGAGTTGATGGTCAGGTAGCGGCCTTGCCGGGAGTGAAAGCACGCAATAGCGTTACCACCAGGAACTTGAGCCGCTTGCCTGTAATATCTGGAAAATAGCTACCAGGATGCAGGGTTAGAGAGATCAGCACACTTCCCAATGCGATGAATGGTCGATTGACGTGGTCCCTGTAAGCGATTGCATTTTCGTAATAGTGGTTGGCCCAGGCAGCTTTCTTGTAGGCCTTCAACTCGGGGTTGTTTTCAAACAGTCGCTTGATTACTGTCTTGCGCGTCTCTATCGCCAGTTCGATGTTGCGGTTTAGCTGGAAGGGATGTTTGCGGTACTGATACAGCGGCAATTCTACCTGTCCCCCCATGCACATTCTGGTCAGCCTGTGCCACATCTCCCTGTCCTCAGCAGATTTCAGGGAGGTATCAAAGAGCCCCGTCTTGTTGAAGCAGCTGGCTCGTATGAGTGCATCCGAGCTGGACATCTGGTTTTTGGTGATAAAGTCCCGGATGTCTACAGGGTGCATGTTTGTCTGCAGGTCTTCATCGAAGGTCTGAGGGAATTCGTCTGTTTCGTCAGGGCATGATGCTACAAAACTCCAGTCAGGGTTTCTTTCCAAGGCGTTGATCTGGAACTCCAGCTTCCTTGGGTGCCAGAGGTCATCGGCGTCAAGTAGAGCAATCCAGTTCCCCTTGGCAGCATTTATGCCTGTATTCCTGGCTGCGGACACATGCAGGTTTCTCTGCTCAATGAGGCGAACCCTGTCATCATAAGATTTGATCACTGTAACTGAGTCATCTGTGGATCCATCGTCCACTACGATAACCTCATGTATTGGGAAGCTTTGTGTCAGGACGCTGTCCAGGGCTGCACAAATATATGGTGCATAGTTGTAATTGGGAATGACTACCGAGATGCGGTACTTGCCCCGCAGTGTGTGTTCACTGTCACGCATCGTTGGTATATAGTTCCTGGTAGCGCTTTACCATGGTTTGGACGGAACCTTCTATTTCTGCCCAGCTGCGGGAGTTGCGCCCGAATTCTTCACGCATGGGTTGGTTCTGCAGGAGCTGCACCATCTTGTCGGCCAGTGCTTCAGCGTTGTTACTTTCAGTTAGGAGCCCATTAATGCCTTCCCTGACGATCTCTCCATTGCCGCCTACATCCGTGGCAATAATGGGCAAACCGCTGGCACATGCTTCCAGGAGGGATATGGAATGCCCTTCCTGTAATGAAGGTAGTATGAATATATCCATGCCTGTCAGGAGTTCTGGCACATCACGGCGATCCCCAAGGAATAGCAGCTTGCCCTCAAGAGCCAGCCGTCTGGCTTGATTTTGAAGTGCTTTTCGGGTTGGGCCGTCACCGATGATGGCAAGCCGTGCTTGCGGAATTTTCTTCACGACTTTCGCCAGGGCGTCGATAAGCATGGCATGGTTTTTTACCGGGTTGAGTCGAGCCACAACGGAGATCATCACGCTGTCTTCTGGGAGTTTCAGATTGCGCAGCAGTTGCAGATGGCTGTTCTCTGTCCTCAGCGAATACTTGTCCAGGACGATCCCGTTAGGAATAGTGTGCATTTTTTTTCGGAATACGGGGTACAGTTTTTGCAGCGTGGCTGTAGCGGGATTGCATACGCCGACAACCCAACTCGTACGGAGGATAGACATTCCAAATAACCATTTCAACTTGCGAGGCAAATCACCGATGCCATGCCGGGTGTTGACCAAGCGTATGTTACGGTGCCCCATCAGGGCGAGAGCACAGTAATAGTTGCTTGTGATATTGTGTGAATGAACCACGTCTGAAGCAAAAATGCTGATAGTTCTCGATAATTGGCGGATGGCGGTGATGTCCAGGCCGGGCTTTTTTCTGCAGCAGGAAACAGGTATTTCCTGGTCTTCCAGTTCAGCTGCCAGCACGCCTTTTTTAAAAAGGCATACCACCATGCACTCGTGCCCTTCCTTCGTCTGTTGCAAGACTAAGTCAATGACAACTCTCTCCAGCCCACCGACTTCCAGGGTTTCCACTACATGCAAGATACGCATTCTAGAGGTCTAGCCCGCATTTCTTACCGGCTCGGGAATTCCGGTCGATCTGGCAAAGCAGTTTGTTTGATCGTCCGAAAAGCATAGCGGTAGCTGGCAGTTGTCTGGTCATTGGTAATAAACTGGACCATAAATATTTTTCCATAGCAGGCCTTCGGCCCGGTGAGAAATGCGGGCTGGCCACTTTAGAATTATCCTGTGGTGGTCAATGGGGAAGCAGTGACATGGTGACACGATGCTTGCCAGTCTGGGTGAGAGGGATGTCGTCAACAAACTCATAATTGATGCTGCAGTTCCCTCCCATGATCTCAGTCACATGCTTTTCTATCCTTCCCAGCGATTCCTCACTCATGCCATCCAGTGTAACCAGTTTGACAGTCAACTTGTCGAGTTCTTCCTGAATAACCTGGAATTGCTTGATCTCCTTAAAATCCTTCATCAGGTGAGGGAAGAATTCCCCCGGTACATTTTTTCCATCGGGGGTTCGTATGATGTCCAGAATGCGCCCACTGATTTTTTCGAGCATGGGCAGTCCTCTTCCGCAGGAGCAGGCATTACCGGACCACACTGCCAGGTCCCCTATGTCATAACGTATGAAGGGCATTCCATAGTTGTGCAAGTCGGTAATAACAACCCGCCCTTCCTCGCCAGGGGCTGCGGGGGTTCCATCCTCGCGCAGTATTTCCACAAATAGATTCTCTGCGCTTATATGCATTCCTTCATGTTTTTCGCATTCCATTGCTATCAGCATGAATTCACGGGAGCCATAGGAATGAAAAATCGGCGCATGGAGCGCTTTTTCAATCTCCTCTCTTTGATGGCCAAAAAGGTTTTCAGCAGCTGTAATGATGCTGTCGGGTTGAATGCGTGCTGCTGAAGGCTGGCTATTGATGAACTTTGCAAATGTGTATAGTGGGTTGGTATAACCAATGATCACTTTGGGTTTGAAGTTTTCAATCTCTTTCAGCCAGCGGAGCATGGATTCCTGGTCACAGGAAAAACTGTTGAAGTATCTGTGGCGCAAGATCATATGATGCAGACTTTGTTTGAGCCTCTGAAGCAATGGCACCTTATTCAGGGAAGCTCCCCAAATATAGGCCTGCTTTACCCCGCCAGTTGCGCCTGCCCAGGCGTAACCACGCCGTGTAACTGCCTGCCGCCATTGATCACTTTCCGGTGTGTACTCGAAATGCAAGGGTGTACCAGTGGAGCCGCCGGTTGACTTTTGCCAGGTCCTTCCCCGATAAGACCGGGCAATCAGGTCATTGTAATTCTTCCTGATGATGGGTTTGGTGGTCAGGGGCAGGGACCGGAACTGTTCATAGCTAACAATATCCCGGGCATGAAGGCCGGTTGCTTCAAACGCCTTCTGCCAGTAAGGGCATTCCTTTTCACTGTGTACCAGCAGCTTTTGCAGTTCTTGCCATTGTATCGATTGGATGTCTTCCTCGGGCAGCCACTGGCTTTCAATGAGCCTGTGCTCGTACTCAAGTGTACGCCTTTTTCTAACCTTCTCTTCCCATAGTGGCTCAAGAATTTTTCTGTATACCTGTAAATATATTGAAGTCACTTCCGGACAGTTCCATTGTTGGTTGGGAGTCTCATTCAGTGGAGGGCAATTATAGCAATGTAGGGTGTATGGGGCAAAGAAAGGGTAAGTGCTTTAGAGTCAGTCCCCTTGCACTTTACTTGGGTTTGTTGTTCCAGGGTAACAATGCTTCGATCTGCTCTACTGTTTCCGCTGCGCAGATACGCTGCCCCTGTGTGTCAACCTAGGCCTGAGCCAGACTATTGTGAGATAACATCGATTTCAGGGCAAAAGGAGCCTGAAGATGACAAAAAATGTATGGTAGGAGCGCAGAAGCTGGCAATGCCAGCATGATTAAACCGGATAGACCTGCTGGCAAACACCGGATCAGCTGACTCTGGGAGCAGGCTTTTCATTTTAGAATTATCCTCCTGATTTTTATGTAGACTTCTCCAAGAAGAAGTTTAAATATTTTTTTAAGATTCCAGTACAGTGCCTGAAAGATTTGGTGTTGATTAGATTTTACTGAGGCTAGCTCCACAACTGATCTGTTTTTTGTTGATCTATTTATCGCATACCTTCCAATTAAGTGTACACTATTTCCTGACTTTATTGTCTTGATTGGTTCAGAGGTAAACAGATACTGAATTCCTGATCTCGCGGCAAGGCTTTCAACTTTCTTTGAATAGAAGCCGCCAGGGATAGAGGCATATATAATGTCTTTTCCTATTATATCCCTTAAAATTAAACAGCTGGTCTCCCACTCTTGTAAAATGTCTGGCTCGCTTAGGACGCTGATATTGTCTGGGTGTGTGTGGGAGTGTGATCCAATAAAATGTCCTCTTCCATGCAGTTCCTGGATGTCTTCAGCAGAAAGAAATCCATCTCCTCCAATTTTGTTAGTTGTTATAAAGAAGTAGCCTACCCATCCAAAATATTCCAGTAATGTTGCCGTATAGGTAATCGCACTCTTTCCCCCATCATCGAAAGTAAACAAGAGATAGTGTCTGTTCTGTTCTGATAAATTCAAGTTGTCAGGTAATCTGGTTTCTATAAGAGGAAATCTATCATTGATCAATGATAGTTGCTTTCTAAAGACCTCCTTTTTAATCTTATAGATATCTGCATCTGGGCTATTAAATCCAGAATCCTCGAAGCGCTCACTGTCAATAATGTCATGATATAAAAGTGAGGGCGCTATGATGTTCATTTTTTTCTCCTACGGGCAGACAGCTTCCACTTGATGTATTTGCTCAGCCATGGCTGTCCCCATGCTTTGGATTTTCTTCCTGTGGTATTTAGAGCAGAGGCTCCTCCATCATAAATCTGTTGAAGCTTGCACTTGATAGCATCCAGGTTATCGAATACAGTTCTGTCTTGTATAGTAATGTGTGTCTCGGAAATTTCGTCAAATTCGACCTTAAAATAAGCATAAACAGGCCCGGTGTCTATGCCCTCATCGATTTTCAAGAGAGTCATGCCAACATTTTCCAGGTCATTAGAAGCTAAGGCCCAGAAACATCCATGTGAGTTTCTGTACTCCGGGCATATGCCAGGATGCATAACAAAAGTGCCTTTATTGGCTAATTCAAAAATGTCTTTTTTTAGTATTGTCTTACATCTGGCTATGATGATGTCAGGGTTTATCGATTCAATAAAACTGACAACTTCTGGTGTATTTGGGGACTGTGCGACTAATTTTAACTCATCTCCACGATAATTTGGATATTCTCTGGTGAGTGACTGCAACCTGCTGCTTTGAATTTTCCTATCTCTTTTGCTTAAAAAAAACTGATAATAAATTCGGAAAAGAAATACGTTGATTAAGCCTGTTATTCCACTCCTTTTTAGTTCACTTCTTATTCTTTCAATAAAACGTCCTTTCTCCTCTTTAATATATACAATCCCACAAAGTTCTGAGAATGATCCCAGCCACATTGGCAGCCCTTTGCTATTTAATTCGTCATCAGCATGGCAAATCAATAGTGTTTTCATTTGTGTGTTATTCACTTGCCTTTTCATCTGTTCAGAAATACTCCAATCCCTGCTTAGAGGCCTTTAACCCAAGAAAGCCCTGGTTGTATAATGGTTAGCGAAAAAAGCAAACCATCACCTCGCAGGTGGCGCAACCAAGGCTTGTGAGCATTCTACCGCATAAACTGGCCACTACAAACGGTCAGATTACTGCCCGGGGCGGATTGTTGGCCATTGCCCAGGTCATGCAGGACATACAATTAGCCGCATGTATCGACAAGCACTTTCCATCGCTTGGCAGCAATCGTGGATTCCAGTCTTTGAAACCTTTTTTCTGATGCTGCAGGACGGCAGTATGCATCCGGATGATGTGCGCAACCTTCAGGACGATGCTGCCCTGGGAGCCGTGCTGGATCTGAAGCAACTGCCCGGTGCCAGCGCCATGGGCAACTGCGATGCATGGGTGGCAAGGAGCAAAGCCTGGCAGGGCTGGTGCGAGGTGAATAGGGCGATATTGAAAGCTGCCTTGTGTCAGGTTTTACAAGATGGGTTTGCCCGAAAAATACCTGTCGGTGCGATTGGTTGCACCTTGGATCAGTACATTGTAGATATCGTTCGCTTTTCTGTGATTTATTGACTGCTGCCAAGCACCTGGCAGGATAAATCGGCTGATTTTCCGCGCGAATGTGTTTCTACGTGGTGCCTTGGTTGAAATACAGCTGTCATAAAGCCGTAACATTCCCCCCCTATAGTTTCACCCGAGTTCAATGAAACCATAGGAAAGACGAATGAAGAAGTTCCGTTCCGCTATTGCCATGAGCCTGGTTTTCGCAGCAGGGGGTGC
>Ga0256834_1001349_pt1 | contig 16828 bp, 13 predicted proteins | sample 4281140metaG_FD_190536 | JGI IMG/M metagenome (GOLD analysis project Ga0256834, IMG submission 190536) | Hydrothermal vent microbial communities from East Pacific Rise, Pacific Ocean - 4281-140 | ecosystem: Environmental > Aquatic > Marine > Hydrothermal vents | place: Pacific Ocean: East...
AGTTGTACTAATGGTCGTTTGGGTGACTTAAAAACTGCTTCTGAGATACTAAAAGGAAAAAGAGTTCATGAAGATGTTCGCCTAATAGTAACACCAGGGACTCAAAAAATTCTAAAAGAAGCATATAAACTTGGATATATGGATATTATTATAGATGCAGGTGGAGTTGTTTCAAACCCTACATGTGGAGCTTGTCTTGGTGGGTATATGGGTATTTTAGGAGACAATGAAGTAGCTGTTTCTACAACAAACCGTAATTTTGTTGGGCGTATGGGTTCACGTAGCTCTGAAGTATATTTAGCAAACACTGCAGTAGCTGCAATTTCAGCAATAACTGGCTATATTACAGATCCAAGATAATATTAAATAACAATTAATGATAATATAATATTATTTTAGCTACAATACTGCAAATAATTTAAGGAAAAAAGATGACAAAATTACTTTTGATTCCGGCTCTTATGTTTGGTTCAGTAGCAATGGCAAATAACTATAACTATGAGGTTACTCCTCTTATTGGATATAACATAGCTGAGGGGAATATAGACTTAGACAACTATGCAGTTTTTGGCGCTGAAATTCAATACAATGGTTTAGATTATATTTTAAAACCAGAACTTTCTGTTTTTTATTCTAAGGCAGACTATAATATTGATAATACAGATACTGACGTGTGGCGTATAGCTCTAAATGGTGTTTATGAATACGATAAACTTGGAAACATTATTCCACTTGCTAAACTTGGTCTTGGTTATGAAAACATGAGTGACCCTTACTCAACTCAAACAGGTAATCATAATAGTCCTTTTATAGATGCAGGAATCGGTGCTAAAATTCCTTTTAGTGATGCGATTGCTTTAAAACTTGAAGCTATATATATGCTTAAATACAACGATGCAAGATATGATAATAACTTAATGCTAACTGCTGGTTTAAATATTGCCTTTGGTCCTAAAGCTAAAAAGACAGCTCCAGCTCCAGTTAAAGAACCAGAACCAGAACTAGAAATAGTTGCAACAATTATAGTTCCTGTAGATAAAGATGATGATAACGATGGTGTTTTAAACTCTGTTGATAAGTGCCCCACAACTGCTGCTGGAAAAATTGTTAATACAGATGGTTGTTTTATAGATGGTGATGATGATAACGATGGTATTTTAAACTCTGCTGATAAGTGCCCCACAACTGCTGCTGGAAAAATCGTTAATGTAGATGGTTGTTTTATAGATGGTGATGATGATAAAGATGGTGTTTTAAACTCGGCTGATAAGTGTCCCACAACTGCAACGGGTGAAGCTGTAGATATTGATGGATGTCCAGCTAGTGTAAATCTTAATGTGAACTTTGAAAATAACTCTTTTAATGTTGATGCAACATCTGATTCAAATATTCAAAAATTTGCAGACTTTTTAATTAAATACACTTCATACAGTGCTAAAATTGTTGGTTATACTGATAGTAGAGGTAGTGCTACTTACAATCAGAAGCTATCTCAAAACAGAGCTAATGCTGTTAAAAATATGATTATTGAAAAAGGTGTCCCTTCTGATAGAATCTCTTCTGTTGGTATGGGTGAATTAAACCCTATTGCTGATAATGCTTCAAGTGAGGGTCGTGCACAAAACAGACGCATCGAAGCAGAGTTAATAAGAAACTAAATGCTAGATATGCCTTGCGTCATCTTTGCGGGTGGCAAGAGCTCTCGAATGGGAGAGGATAAGTCTCTCCTTCGTTTTGGTGAGTTTAACACACTTACAGAGTTTCAGCTTTCACGCCTTAGTAAAATTTTTAAAACTGTATATATCTCATGTAAAGATAAAAGTAAGTTTGATTTTAAGGCTAATTTTATAGAAGATGTACCAACAGATGCTATCTATGCACCTACTACTGGATTTGTAGCAATTTATAAAAAATTAAAAGATGACTCTTTTTTTGCTCTTAGTGTTGATGCTCCTTTTGTAAGTCAAACTGAGATAGAGATAATTTTAGAAGCTGACACATTGGATATCGATGCCACTATTGCAAAAACAAAGTTTGGTATACAGCCAATGTGTGGAATCTACCATCGTTCACTTGAAAAAAACTTCACGGTAATGCTTAAAGAAAATAACCACAAACTTAGTTTTTTACTTAAGAAATCTAAAACTAATTTCATCTATTTTGACAATGAAAAACCTTTTTTAAATCTAAATAATCCACAAGAATATTCAAAAGCAATTAATTTATTATAAAGACTTTACTGCTAGAATAAAACACAATAGATTAATTTATATCATAAGGATTTGTTTATGTTTAAAAAATTTATACTATTTCTTATTATACTTATCTCTTTTAGTTCATGCTCCTTTGAATATGATAAGAAACTCAAAATATCTGCTACAACATGGATAGGATATACCCCACTCTTTTATGCTAAAGAAAAAGGCTGGCTAGATGATGTTAATATTAAACTTCTAAATGTTTCTTCACTTAGTGAAAATATGTACCTTTTTGAAGCTGGAAATTCTGATGCTTTTGTAGGAACTCAATATGAATACAATATTTTAAAGAAAAAAGACACTTCACTAAAACCAATAATACTGCTAGATAGATCCTACGGTGGCGATATTATAATGAGTAACCTCTCTATAAAAGATTTACAAAATACAACCCAGACAATAGATGCATACCTTGAAATGGACTCTATAAACAATACAATACTTCAAGATTTTATATCATCTTATCATCTGAAAAATAAAAAAATTAATTATATTAATAAAGATCAAACACAAATAGCAATTTTACAAGCAAAAAACACTCAAAATCCGACAATTATAGTTACTTACGTACCCTACAACATTACACTAAGTAAAAATGGGTACCAAAAGATTGTGTCTACAAAAGATGGCCTTGAACTTCTAGTTATTGATGCTATGTTTACAAAAACAAAAACTTTTCATATTCATGAGCAACAATTTATTGCTCTTAAAAAAATTATTGATAAGAGTATAGATGAATTAAAAAAAGACAAAAGAGAGTTTTATGAAACTATAAAACCTTATATGCTAAATATGAATTATGATGAGTTTAAAGAGGCCATTAATGATATTATATGGATAAATAAAGAGATATCCCCTCAATTAAAAAAACGTATAGGTGATGCAAAATTTCCAATGAGAGATTTGATTTAATATGGTATTTAATATACAAAAATTTACACTTTTTATTATTATGATTTTATTTAGTGCTTTATTTTATATATTTACTTTTTATCACTTACTACAGCAAGAAAAAACTGCCATTGTAATTTTAAAAAGTATTAACTCAAATATCTCTGAAACTTCTTATATTCTTTCTAAAAATATTACAAACAAAAATAGTGCTATCACTTCTCGCCCATTTTTAGATAGAGTAGCAGCAAATAATGAATTTATAGCTGCAATTATATTACACGATGAACAAAATATTTTACTCTCAACTGATCCCCATTACAATACAATACTCTCAACAAATTCATTTTATAACAATGAAACAACAGCATATAAACAACTTTTAGAAAAAAAAGCTATAGAGAGTGATGTGCGCTATTATAAGGGAAATATACCACACACATTAAAATTACTTTTTATTTTTGATAAAGATGAAATATCTTTATATTTCTATGAAAAAAAGTTTGATTTTTTACTTTATTTTGGTTTACTTCCTTTGCTAAGTATTATATTTATATGGGTTTTAATACGCCAGTTTGTTGCTAAACCATTAGAACTGCTACGTCAATTTGCTTATTATCAAAATAATATTCCAAAAGCTTTTAAACTTAAAGAACTTGAAATTATTCGCTATTCAATGGTTCAAACATTTCAAAGATTAGAAAGTGAAAAAAAAGAACTATACGCAATGGCTAGGACAGATGCTCTAAGTGGGCTTGCAAATCGTAATGCACTCAATGAATATATTCAACGATTAATTTCAAATGTATCTCGTGAAAATAAAGAGTTTGCTTTTCTTTTTTTAGATCTTGATCATTTTAAATTTATTAATGACTCATTGGGGCATAATGTTGGTGATGAATTATTAAAAAAAGTAGCCTCTATAATTGATGAGATATTAAGACCAAAAGATTTTGTTGCACGTGTTGGTGGTGATGAATTTGTAATAATCATACAAGACTATAACTCTTTAATGGAATTAACAAGTGTGATACAAAGAGTACAAAAGCACCTCTCTAAAACATTGATTATTCAAACAAACCCAATCTCTATTGGGAGTAGTGTCGGTATCGCTTTTTACCCAAAAGATGGCACAGATATAATATCGCTAATGAAACATTCTGATATTGCAATGTATGAAGCTAAAAAAGAAGGACGAGCAAGATATCATTTTTTTACAGAGGAGCTTAATAAAAGGGTGCAAGATACTATTTCGCTTGATAAAGCTATGAAAAAAGCACTTTCTCAAAATGAATATAAACTTTTTTATCAACCAAAAATAGATATAAACAGTGGGAAAATCATAGGTGCTGAAGCACTCATTAGATGGATAAGTTCAGCTAATGGAACTATCTCTCCAGATACTTTTATTCCACTAGCTGAAGATAATGGTTTTATTTTAGAACTTGGAGAGTGGATATTGAATGATGCTATGAAACAACAAGCTATTTTTAAAGAAAAAGGGATAGATATAATTATTTCCATAAATATATCTGCAAAACAACTTTTAGCAGATAATTTCACAAATAGCTTTATCCAAATACTGCAACAATATAAAATCAATCCTAACTCTATAGATATAGAGATTACAGAATATATGTTACTTCAACAAAATAAAAAAAATTCTCAGGTCTTAAATGAGCTTCATAACCATGGGATATCTATCTCTTTGGATGATTTTGGAACAGGCTACTCTTCACTTTCATATTTAAAAAAGTTTCCTATAAATTATTTAAAGATAGATAAAGCATTTATGGATGATTTTAATACGCCTGAGGGTTCTATTTTTGTTGAGACAATTGTAAAAATGGGACAAACCTTAAGTATAAAAATAATTGCTGAGGGTGTGGAGTTAAAGGAGCAAGTTAAATATCTACAAGATATAGGGTGTGACCAATACCAAGGCTACTATTTTTCAAAACCTTTATGTGTAGATGATTTTGAAAAGCTTTATTTTAATCAAGCTGATTAAAATAAATGTACTTTTGGTATAATTGTAAAAATTAAAACAAAGAACTATATATGAATTTAACTCATTTAGATGAAAATCAAAGACCTAAAATGGTAGATGTATCAGAAAAAAACCAAACTACAAGGGTGGCAATAGCTAGTGGAATCATAGAGATGAGCCAAGATGCCTATGATGCAATTGTTAGTGAAAAAACTAAAAAAGGCCCTGTTTTACAAACAGCTGTTATAGCAGCGATTATGGGAACAAAAAAAACAAGTGAACTGATTCCTATGTGTCACCCATTAAATCTTAGCGGAATAAACTGTGATGTTGAGGAGTTAGAAAAGCTTCCAGGATTTAAACTAACCCTTACAGCTAAACTAACAGGGCAAACAGGTGTTGAGATGGAGGCATTAACTGGTGTTAGTATTGGATTACTAACTATTTATGATATGGTTAAGGCTATAGATAAAGGTATGATAATTAAAAATGTTCAATTAGAAAAAAAATCAGGGGGTAAAAGTGGAGATTATAAACGATTCTAAACAAAAATTAGAACTTATCTATCCAACAACGTGGTCATATAAGCTAATTTCATTAAGTGAAGAGCAAATTAAAGAGGCTATTCATGAGGTTATTTTAGAGCGTGAACATGATTTGGTTCACTCTAATGCAAGCAAAGCTGGCAAATATATAAGTATGAATCTTGATTTATTAGTACATAATGAAGATGATAGAAACTTTATTTACGAGGCCCTTAAAAAACATCAAAATATTAGGATGATATTATAAATACGAAGGATTTAAGATGGATATTAAAAAACTACAAAAAGATTTAGAAGATATATATAACCATAGATTTAAAAGTATAAATAAAAGAGTTATAGATGCCATTGAAAAAGTTCAGACATCTGGTGTAGACCTATCATCTTTAAATCTTCATGAGATGAAAGCTTTATCCTCTACAATTTTAGATATAGAAACAAAAAAACTTCATGATGAGGTTGAATCACTTTTATCAAAAAGGGAAAAACTCAATATTGAACTAGATAAAAAACTTGAAGCTTTACAAGATGTAAAATATGGTGTTTTCAATGCTATAGAATCACATATAGAAGATACTGACACCCTAACACTCTCTAAACTTCATCAAGTTAAGCTACAATCTGTTGATATATTTGATCTACTAAGTGAGATGGTAGAATCAGCAATAATCACTGCACTTGAAAAATCTAAAGACAATGAAGCACTAGACTTAATTAATGAAGTTATAAAAGATATAACATATGAAGCTATAAAAGAGGGCTCATTAAACACTATCCGCATTAGAAAAATACTCTCAACAATTTTATCATCAGCTATTGATTTAGCAGAAGCTTCTCCAAACCAAGCTAAAGATATTTTAGACTCTACTCTAAAGGGTATGCGCTCTGGTTTAACACATGCTATAGACAGATTTAAGCAACGTCTTGCATTTACCCCTATTGAAGCTAAACATATCTTAATAGAGGATTATGATACTATTATGGAGGATTTAAATCAAACAGATACTCTATTTTTACAAGTGGTTCAGACTCAGGCGAATGAAAGCTCACCTACAATAAATAAATTGTTAGTTGAACTTAATCAAAAAATGCACTATGATTTAGAAGAGTTAGTCCATATCTCAAAAGAAGCAGCAGGAGTTATGAAAGAGCGTTTTTCAAACTTTGCTAAAACTGCCGTTAAAAAAGCAGATACTGCATTAAAATCTCAAAAAGCCAAAGAAGCTAAAGAGATGGGAGTTCAAGCATGGGGTGTAGCTAAAGTCGCACTTAGTAATGCTATTAAATCAGCTAAGGATGTTATTGATAAAAGATGATACACCTTATATAAACGATTTTAAAATTTTATATAATTTTGCATCATCAATTGGTTTTGATAGATACCCATCCATCCCCTCTGTTAAAAACCGCTCTTCATCTCCAGCCATGCTGTTTGCGGTCAATGCTATTATTGGGGTGGCTTCATCTTTATATTTTTCTTTGATTATTTTCATCGCTTCTATACCATTCATGTTGGGCATGTTCTCATCCATTAAAACCATTTTATGTATCTGAGGGTCATAAATATCTATAGCTTCTAGTCCATCGTTTGCCATATCACATGTAACCCCAAAGTCCTCTAAAAGCATCTTAATTAACATCTGGTTCGTTTTATTATCTTCAACAACTAAGATGTGTCCGTTTAGAATATCTGTCTCTTGTGTTAATGTTTCTACATTTTTATCTACTGTTACATCATTGGATATCTTCTGTAAAGGAATTGTTACAGTAAAAGTTGTACCAACTCCCTCTTTGCTCTGAAGCTCTATCTTGCCATCCATAGCTTCTACAAGTTTTTGAGTTATGCTTAGTCCTAGTCCAGTACCGCCATATATTCTTGTAGTTGAACCATCTGCTTGTGTAAATGGTTTAAATATTTTATCTTGTGCTTGCTGGTTCATACCTATTCCATCATCAGCTACACGTAAAACTATAGAATTATCAATATATTCCACATCAAAAATAATTCTTCCACCCTCTTTTGTGAACTTAATAGAATTTGATATTAAATTTAAAATTATTTGAGAAATTCTTAACCAATCTCCTAGGAAAAAACCTTTTAAATCTTCACTTATATTTGTCACACAAACTATTCTTTTTTTAGAAAGTCCATCAAAACGCTTTGAAAATTTAGTAATTTCCAAATAAGCATCAAATTCATATTTTTGTATTTTGAACTCTGCACTGTTCATTTTTGAAAGATCTAAAATATCGTTAATTAGAGTAAGAAGATGTTTTGAACTATCTTCTACATGTTTAATTAACTCTTTATTCTCTTTTATAGTTAATTTTTTATATAAAATACCACTAAACCCAATAATTAGATTTAATGGTGTACGAAGTTCATGGCTCATATTTGCTAAAAACTCTTCTTTTACTTTTTCAGGTGTTATATCATGACGTATGGAAGAGTATCCAATTAACAAATTTTCTTCATCATACTTAGGGGAAATTGTAGCTCTAACCCAATAAAAACCACCATCTTTTTTTAAATTTTTTATTTCACCATTCCAAGTTTTTCTTTTTTTCAAATCGCTTATCATCTCTTCAAATACTTTTTTTGGAGTATCTATATGCCATAAAATGCTATGTGATTTTCCTATAAGCTCATCTTTAGAAAAACCACTTATTTCACAAAGTGCTTTAGACACATAAGTAATAATTCCATTTGCATCTGAATCTAAAGCAATAACATTATCGCCAAAAACTTTTAATGATTTATCTAATATTTTTTGTGCTTTTTGCGCTTCTTCTAGTAGATGTCTATCTTTAGCTTTACTCAATTCAACTTCAGTATTAACTCTATGCTCAAGATTAATATTTGCATCACGTAAAGCATCTTTAAGTAACTCTAGCTTATATATGCTTCTTTTTGATATTAAAAATACAATTATCCCAAATAGTGCAAACATAAAAACAACCATAGAAAAAATATTTATTTTTAACATATCCATTTTTTTAGAAATATGTTTATGAAGCTCATTAGAAACTTTTTTAACAAGTTCCTCACTTTTGTGCACCTTATTTCTCATCTCTCCTCTTAGCCCAAGTGTAGGGCTCAAGCCTATCTCTTTTTGCAGATTTACAAATGATAAAAAATATTTACGATATTGTTGTAAGTTCGTTTTTATAGATGTATTTACTGACGATTTTAATAATAAATTTTGAATTATTTTTTCAAAATTAGAAACATAGTTCATATCTTGTCTTAACATATAATCTTTTTCTTGTTTTCTTAAATCATATATTTGAGATAATAGCTCTTTATCATTTAGCCTCAAAGTTTCATTTTGAATTATATGTACAGATTCTCTTAGGTTGCCATATAAACCAGAGTTTTCATTTAATCCAATTTCAATATATTTATTCACCAAGTCATGAAAAGAATCTTCATATAAATCAACGAAAGTAATAAGTTTTTTAATCTCTGTACTATCAATACTGCTTTGCTCTAAATTTTTAGTTATTTCACTTGATAGATTATGAATAGTTATCAGTTCCTCTTCATGTTTTTCTTCATAATTAATATCTTTTCTTAGTAAAAAATCTTTTTCATGTCTTCTTAATGTAAGCATTGAAACATGTAATTTTTCAATCTTTATCATAGTTTCTTGTAGCTTTTCTAAGTTATTAATTTTTATATTTAAAAATATACTTAATACTAAAATAGAGATACCAATAAAAATTATAAATAAGGTAAGCTTTGCTTCATAAGATATTTTTTTAATCAAATTTTTCATTCTTTATATCTACCTTTATAAAATCCATGTTGAAAATTTTCTCTTTTTTATTTTTGATTTTTGTAACTTCTCTAAAACATTATCTATATACTTAGCATCAATTGCTACATAAGATTGTCTCTCATATATATCTATCTTTCCAATTTTTTTACCATCAAGACCAATCTCACCAGTTAAAGCACCTAAAATATCACCTGCTCTTAGTTTGTCCTTTTTGCCACCCTCTATGACTAATGTTGTAAATTCTGGACGCATACGAAAATCTATTACTTTTTTTAAGCTTGAAATATCTTCAAAAATTCTAGTATCATTTTTATACTCATCTACCTCTAAATTAGCATATGTTTCATAAAATGTAAAAGCCATCCCCTCAGCTCCAGCTCTAGCAGTACGCCCTATACGATGAGTATATATCTCTTTGGAATGGGGCAGGTCATAGTTAACTACCATACTTAACTCTTTTATATCTAATCCACGAGCAGCTACATCTGTTGCTACTAACACACAACAAGAGTTGTTAGCAAATTGAACTAACACATCGTTACGGTCATATTGTTCCATATCCCCATGAAGAGCAAGAGCATCAATATCTTTAGCATTTAAACTATTAGCTAACTCATCACACTCTACTTTTGTATTACAAAACACTATCACATTTTTTGGCTTGAAATTACTAAAAATATTTACAAGAGTTTGCACTTTTGAATGCGTCTGTACCTCATAAAATCTTTCAGTAATTTTATTTTTTATCTCTAAAGATTTAGTTTTTACAATTTTTGCATCTTTTTGAATAGATTTACTTAAATCAATAATTTCATCTGGATATGTAGCTGAAAATAAAAGGGTTTGTCTCTTACTTGAAGCAAAAGAGATAACCTCTTGTATCTCTTCAATAAAACCCATATCTAACATTCTGTCTGCTTCATCTAAAACCAATGTGTCCATATCTTCAAGCTTTAAAGACTCTTTTTTTAGATGTTTTAAAACACGACCAGGTGTTCCAACAATTATATGGGCTTGATGTTTTAGTGAACCAAATTGTGGACCAAAAGCCACACCACCACAAAGTGTAAGAATTTTTATATTATGCTCAAACCGTGCAATACGACGAAGTTCTTTTGCGACTTGATCTGCTAATTCACGAGTTGGACAAAGTATGAGCGATTGCACTCGAAATTTTTTAACATCAAGTTTACTTAATAACCCAATACCAAAAGCGGCTGTTTTACCACTTCCTGTTTTTGCTTGAGCAATCAGATCTTCACCTTTAAGAATTAAAGGAAGTGCCTCAGCTTGAATAGGTGTCATCTCTTTATAGCCTAATTCATCTAGGTTTTTAAGCATATTTGGTGTTAAGTTTAATGAGGAAAAGTCAGTTGTTTTCATAACAAGATTATAGCTTATTTTTATTGTATATGCCTTATTAAGTTCAATATGACAGTGAATAATACCCTATAAAATAAAAAAATAATTATATTTTATAGTTCCACGATCTGCTCAAACATCTCTTTTATCTCCATCTCATGAGATATCAAAAATATTTGTCTATAATGCTCTTTAATTGTGTGAAAAGCTTCTAAAATTTCCATACGTCTTGTTTCATCTTGACTTCCAAAAACCTCATCAAATGCTAAAAATCCTATGGAACTTGCACCATTTAACTCTGTTAAAGTTTTTGAGATAGCTATGCGAAGCACCAAGTTTGCAAGGTCTATCTCTCCTCCGCTAAAACGCTCTATAGGATATTTTTTACCATCATCAAATATAAAAAAGTCAAAATCATTATTTACCTCTATATGTTGATATCTACCCTTTGTTATTTGAGCATACATCTGTGAAGCTATAAATGATATACGTGGTGCTATTTTTGCATTTAGTTTTGTTTTAAACTTTGCCAAACTTGTTTTAATTTTGTCATAGTCTATTAAATCATCCTTTTTAGCTTGTACTTTTTTTAATTTTGTATCATTATTTTGAAGTAAGTTTTGTATAGATTTTGTTTTTTCATCTATTTTGGCAACTTGAATCTTTAACTCATTTACAATTGTTGTTTTTGAATCTATAGTTTTTAGTATGCTTTCATGCTCTTGAAGTAGATCTTTATACTTTTTATCATCATAAACTATTAATTTAAACTCTTTTTCTTTATTTTTGCACACAGTATCTAACTCTTGTATCTTTTTTATCACATCTTTCAAATCAGCTTTTACAAAAGGCATTCTTTTTAACTCTACTTCCAAGTTTAGCAACTCTTTATATTTTGGCTCTATAACTTCTAAAGATTTTTTTACTTCTAAATGCTGTTTTTCATCATAGCTATATTGCTCTAACTCTTTTAAGTGCTTTTTATTTTTAAGCCCTTTTTGCTCTACATATTTAAAATGTTCTTGCTCTTTTTTTAGATCTTTTAGTTTTGAGTCTATTATAGTGAGTTTGCCAAATAGCTCCTTATACTCTTTGTCTAAAAGTTTCTTTTTTTCTTGAAGTTTCTTTTTTTTAGTTTGTATATCTAAAAGTTGTGTTTTGAGTATATCTATCTTTTTTTTGCCACTACCATCAACAACAGACTTTAATGCATTTATAACATTGTTATACTCTTCTAAAAGCGGTCTTGTACAAGTTGGACACTCACCTTCACTGCCAAGCTCTTTAAGATTTTTTATTTTTACATTTGTTTCATCTATAATTCTTTGCTCTGTTGCTATCTCTAAATATAGTTTATTTTCTGCAATATTTTTTTCTTCTAAATCATTCTCTATTACAAAAAGCCTTTTTTCTAAGTTTTTCATCTTAAACTTATATTGTTCATAGTTTTGACAAGCTTTTTCAAGAGTTTGAATATCTGCTTTGCTTTTTATATATTGATCTCTTAGACTTATTTGCTCCTTTTGAAGCCCCTCTTTTTTAAGATGAAACTCTTTTAGCATATTTTGTTTATCAAGTTGCTTTTGTAGATCAATATATTTTGCTTTTATGTTTTTTAATTTATCTATGGAGTTTTGCTTGTGTTCTAACTCATGAAGTTCTGCTGTAAGTTTTACCTGATTCATAACTTCTGAACTTTTAGAGTTTTTTACAAGCTCAAGTTCTGAAAATACTTTTTGTTTATGCTCTTTTGTTTTTGTTAATTCTATAAGCTCTTTTTTTATGAGAGATTCTCTGCTTTTTATATGTTGCAACTCTTGAGACTTACTAACTAGTTCTTTTTGTAATTTATCTTTTTCAAACTCGTTTTCTTTGATTTGCTCTTGTTTTGTTTTTATCTCTTCATCACTTAAAAGCACTTCTGCAAATGCATTTATCTCTCTTTTTAGCTCCCTACTTTTTTCAACTAACTCTTTTTCTACAAAATCTATCTTCTCCAACCCTAAAAGACGGCGTATCATCTTCTTTCGATCTTCATTTTTAAGTGTACTTAAACTAGTAAGCTCTTTTTGGGAGGCAAAAAGGGTATGAATAAAAGCATCCTTACCCATCTTTGTAAGATTTATTATGCTATTTGTAACCTCTTTGGCTCCTGTAGTTATTAGTTCACCATTTTTATAAAGCTTTGCTTTTGCACTCATGGTTTTTCCCAAAAAATTTCGTACAACTTTATACTCTTTAGCTTCAAATTCAAACTCTAACTCAACTACAACAGCTTCTTTTGCACCGGCATTTGCATTTCGAATTAACTCTTTATTTCCTCTCATTTTAACTTCACCATATAGAGCAAAAAATATAGCTTCAAATATGGTAGATTTTCCACTTCCATTTTTACCAATAATACCAATAAGCCCTTCACCAAACTCTATAGTTTTGGTTGTATATCTTTTAAAATTTTCAAGATAAAGCTTAGAGAGTATCATCACTTATCTCCTCATATTTTGCAAATAACTCCTGCACTTTCTTTTTTAGTCTGCTGTACTCTTGTGTTTTTGCATCTTCTTTTATCTGCTCTAAAAAAAATTCTTCAAGGCTAAATGCCTCCACATCTGCTATATCAGTAGTATATATATCTCTTTTAAACTCCCTTTTTATGCTTACACTCATAGCATCAGGAAAAAGTTTTTTAATATCAGAATTTTGTATCTCTATAGATTGTAATGCACTTAGATGGGTAAGTTTTACTTCAACTATTGCGTCTTTGGTTCCACTGCTATCTAAATTTAAAATAGAGTTTTCATAAAAATTACAATCAACCACCTTAAGTATAATTGGGCGTATTTTTATCTCTTTAAAATTTATATGCAGTTTTTCATCCAAAATAACTTCTATAAAACCTTTTGAATTTCGTTTGTCATTGAGGCTTGTTCTCTCTGTTGAACCACTATAATAAACATTTTTATATTTTAAAACCTGTCCAAAACCATGCCAATGACCAAGAGCTACATAATCCATTTTTTCAAACACATACTCTTTATCAGTCGGATAAACCCACTCTCCAAACTCCTGCATCAAATAAAAAGCTCCAACACTACAGTGCATCATCATTATGTTTTTTTTATTGCTATCTATATTACTTTCACAAATCTCTATTTGCTCTATCGCCTTTGAGTCATCATTCATATGTGGTAAAGTATGAAAAATCACATCCTCAAACTCTATTTTTTTATATTTTTGAGAAAAAGAGGTATATATATTTTTAAAATTATCAAATATTTTTAAAATTGGTGAAGATAAACTTGTCCTTGGTGTTGAGTGATTTCCGGCGATAATGATAAAAGGTATATCCAACTCATCAATTGTTTTAAACATCTCTAATGCAAAAGTTATCGCTCTGTTAGACGGGGAAGAGCGATGAAACAGATCACCTGTATGGATAATATAATCAGGTTTTATAAGTTTTATTTGCTCAACCACCTGAGAAAAAGCATCATAAAAATCTGCCTCTCTTTGGTTTATGTTATCATCATTTATAATATCTAGATCATTAAAACCCAGATGGGTATCACTAAAATGTATTAACTTCAAAATGCTTACCTTAATTTAGGTTATCACTATTATACAATCTTTTTAAATTGATACATCATTATGGAAGAAGCAACAGCTACATTTAAACTTCTTACATCTTTTTGCATCTCTATCGATACTACCACATCGCAAACATCTAAGACCTCTTTTCTTAAGCCTTTACCTTCATGTCCCATAAGCAGTACCCATTTAGTTGGAGTGTTCACATTTTTGAGTTCTATTGAGTTTTGTGTTACCTCTGCGGCAAATATTTTATATCCGTTTTGTTTTAGCTTAGCTATTGTTTGAAAAATATCATCATAAATACTTATTTTTAACTTGCTTACATGCCCCATAGAGACTCTAAGTGCTCGTCTTGCATAAGGGTGTGGTGCGTTTGATGGAGTCAGATATGAATTAACTCCAAGAGCTGCTGCACTCCTTGCAATTGAGCCAATGTTTTCTGTTGAAGTTATAGCATCTAGCATCAAGATGTTATCATCAAGCTGATCAAGAGAGAACTCTTTTGGGCGAATCCCATGAGCCATACAGTTATGATGAATTTTATGTCCAACTATGCTTTGCATCTGTTTTTTTGTAGCTAGATAAAGGTTTGGGATATTTTTAGTTTTTATTAGCTCTTCATATTTATCATAATATTCTTTTGTGGCTAATATGCTTTTAATTTCCAAGTCTGATTCTAAAAGAATATTTACTACTTTTGGACTGTCTGCTATAAAAGAGTTTAATCCATCAAAAGCATTATCTCGCATAGTATGGTAGATTTTTAACTCTAAAACATCAAAATTTTGTATATTAATAAGTTTCATTTTATATACATCCTAAAGTACACAAACTTTATTTTTACCACTTTTTTTAGCATTGTACATCGCCTTATCAGCTCTTTCTATGATAATGTCTATTGTATCACCTTCAAGATACTGTGTTACTCCACAGCTAATAGTGAGCTCAAAAGATATAATATCTTTAATTTTTTCATTTTTTTGTATAGTTTCTCTGAGCTTATTAGAAATTTTAATAGCTTCTTCTATAGATGTATCTACAAAAGCCACTATAAACTCTTCGCCACCCCATCTTGCATATATATCTGTTTTTCTAATGTTTTGTTTTAATATTGATGAAAATTCTTTTAAAATATCATCCCCTGCTTTATGTCCATAGTTATCATTTACCTTTTTGAAATCATCTAAATCAATAAACAATAAACTAAGTGGTTGATTGTTGCGCTTTTTTAACAATACTAAATATTCAAATTTTTCTTTAAAATTTCTTCTATTTGGTATCTGTGTTAAAGTATCATAGTTGATTAATTTTTCTAATTTTTTATTATATCGAGAGATAACAGCTATAGTCAAAAATGTTATTATGAATGTTAAAAAAAGAGATATTGAGATATTAAAATAAAAAGTATTTTGCGTATCTTGTGTAAAATCATCAAGCTTTGCTTCAACAAGTAAATATATGTTGAGCTCTTCAATATATTTTGTGTTTAATAAATAGATATCTCCATCTTTATTGTATTCAATTATATGTGTGCTTTTTGATAATATAGTATCTTTATGTATAGATAATTCACTTATAGAATCTAAGTTTATTAGTTTTTCTTGATTATATTCTTCACCTAAAATTATATTTGCATTTTCATCTAAAAAACTTACCTTTAGTTTATAAATATCTTGAAACATTTTAAACATATCATTAATATATGAGACTTCAATACCAACTCCTGTAGCACCTAAATAGTTAAAATTTTCATCTAATATTTTAAAATTTATAAATACAATAAGCATATTTGATAGATGCTCATTTAAATCTAAATTTATTTCATGGTTATGGGAACCATCCTTAAATTCAAAATACCATTGATTTGTTGGGTTATGTTTATCCACTTGTTCAATAAATCCATTATGTGTATAATAATTTTTAGTTTTTTGAGATACTAAGAATGTTGCAAGCATTCCATATTTATTTTTTATACTATCCAAATATTTTTGTATCCTTTGTACATTTTCTTCCTCTTCTATAATCCAATCTTTTACAAAAGTATCATGTGCCATCATTGAGGCTATTAAAAAAGGCTCTATTATATGTTTTTGGATCTCTGTGTAAATATTATTTACAGAAAGGGGGAGTGATTGAGTTTTTAGTTGATTTTGAGTGGCATCCATAGAGATTTTATAGTTCAATAAAGAGCTACCTACTGATAAAATCAATAATAAAAGCGAGATAATTACAACAATTTTATACTTAGATTTCATAATTGTTGTAATTCTTAAGAATTAATTATAGCTATATTTTTTAACTGATCTAAAATTTCTCTATTTAATGGTTTTTGTTTGATATCATATACCATACCAACTAAATATTGGTATGAATCAAGCTGAACACTTCTTTTATGAAGAGCCGCTTTGC
>Ga0256834_1001350_pt1 | contig 16826 bp, 17 predicted proteins | sample 4281140metaG_FD_190536 | JGI IMG/M metagenome (GOLD analysis project Ga0256834, IMG submission 190536) | Hydrothermal vent microbial communities from East Pacific Rise, Pacific Ocean - 4281-140 | ecosystem: Environmental > Aquatic > Marine > Hydrothermal vents | place: Pacific Ocean: East...
GAAGTTTGCGACTCCCTCTAAAGTCAAAAGATTAAGGTCAAAAGCACGGTCGTTAACCAAATTCACCGCAAAACATTCTCCGAATTACGGTGAAGTTTGCGACTCCCTCTAAAATCAAAAGATTAAGGTCAAAAGCACGGTCGTTAACCAAATTCACCGCAAAACATTCTCCGAATTACGGTGAAGTTTGCGACTCCCTCTAAAGTCAAAAGATTAAGGTCAAAAGCACGGTCGTTAACCAAATTCACCGCAAAACATTCTCCGAATTACGGTGAAGTTTGCGACTCCCTCTAAAGTCAAAAGATTAAGGTCAAAAGCACGGTCGTTAACCAAATTCACCGCAAAACATTCTCCGAATTACGGTGAAGTTTGCGACTCCCTCTAAAATCAAAAGATTAAGTAAAATTTGAGTATATAAATAAGTAGAAGTAGTTTTAAACTCATACCACCGTTCCGACACAAGGTCTACACAGAAAAAAATACTTTCAAGAGATAAAAATTAAGCAGTTACTAACTATATTTGACTAATAGCAGTTTAGAATTATTCTATTTATTGAATACAGTGTGTTGAGTTTTTCCCTTAATTGCATTAAGAATGCTTCAATAATATATTTCTAACAATTGATTAAATGGACTAGATAAGCCAGTTAACTAAACCGTGTTAGCCAGCCATATCGGGCAATAAAACAACAGCTCCAGCAATCACCACTTTAAATAATTTAGGCTTGTTCTTATGCCAGTTATTTAAAGTCTGAACCGACTCACCTGTAATTTCTGCTAATTGATTGAGGCTGAATAATCCAGCCTCTTTGCATTGTTCTGATGGTTTCATCTTAATCAATCCAGAAATTATACTCGCCACGTTGAGCTATTCCGTAGTTTTCCATAGTGTAAACAGCACCATTGAAATCATCATCTTCAATATTTTTTAGATCAATATTATTTTCAGAGCAATAAAGACAAAGCGTTTCATAAAAATTCACATCTTTTCTGTTATCAATAACTATTGCACTATCATGTGTAGACGTAGTAGAGAAATTTAATCTTTCTGTTAATGTACTCATTTTGCTTACCTTTTCAGTTTATCGCCTTGGGCTTATTCCCTTAGTTGATGTAAACATTTTACTAAAACTATTTTAGTTTGTCTATTCTTTTCTAAAACTATTTTAGTTTATTTTAAATAAATGGCTAACAACTTGTTATTTCAGAGCAATTCCGCAGGGCTTCATTGCCTGCAAAACCGCCAAGGTTAGAAAGGAAAGAATACTTCAGCTTTATATTCAGGTATTGGAAGTTCAGACCAATTAGCACCAAAATCATAAGCTAAATAATCGTAACCATTCATTTCATAAGTAACTTTTGAAAAATTACAGGGTAAGAAATGATCTGCATAAAGAATATACCTCTTCATACCCACAAAAAAACTTTCGAAGTGTCTCACATGGTTATTCATCTTAAAACCACCCTTCACTCTTGATATAGTATTACCTACTCTTAAATCGCCAAAATTACGCCTTACATAATACGGCAATCTATAATACGAAATACGTTGACGCTCTTCTTTATCAAGTCCTGAAATGCCAAATATTCTAGGAAATACTTTCCGCGTTTTCTGGGTTGCTTCAACATAATCATAATCTGGAATTTCTTCTAATTTTTTATCACCGTAAAATTTATTACAATGAGTTTCAGAGATTCTAAAAAGTAAAGTGCTTGCATGATATTTTTTTAGTTTTAACCGCCCTACTTTATATTTATTGATGCAACATATATGTAATGATTTAAAGTTATCTATTTCTTTATAGTTGTTAAAATTCTTTTGTTTTTCATAGCTATAGCCATTGTTTACGATTTTAGAAACTCCCAAACCAAGTAATACGCCTTTAGACATGTACTTTGTTAAGTAACCAAAAACACTTTTTCGAATTCCTGATATTTCAGCTCTATATTTCCACAACGGTGGATATTTTCTATTATTGTAATAGAGTGATTCTGAGGCTTTTGGTAGTCGCTTATTGCGTGGAATCCAAGTAACAATATGATAATGCAAAATACCTTTTTTTGTTGTTTCAGCAACCCAAATCAAACGTAATTTAATGCCCCAATTACGCTGAGAATATTGGTTTATTTTCTTACAAAAATTAGATATATCCGACTGTTCCCATTCTTTATTAGTTGGATAAGTAAGCGTATACATCACAGGAATTAAAATACCTTTTGAATTTCTATTTTTTGCATAAATAAGCTGATTATCTTCATTTCTTATTTTTGCTGTATTGTCGAAAAACATACTAGTTCTATCGGTAAAATTGACAATTTGTGATTGTTTTCCAATTGCTGGTAAATCTTTTATTTTGTTTTCCATAATTATAAGTTTGCATGTGTAAGTTAGAAGGAACTAGACAAGGACAGGTGAATCGCTTCGCTCATCACCTTTCGAGGCGATGCCTCTGTCCACTCGTAACCTCGCTCCCGACGTTACTGCCTCGTTAAGTTTATTGATTTAGCAGGATGTTGTTTTCTTGATGCTCTTTAACAGGCTCTGAGTTAGCTATAGCCATGCTTTCTTTGTTTTCTAATGACCTACCATCGGGAATGTATTTATCATCGTATATAAACGGTTTTTCACCTGTATATTGCGTGACTATTTCACCTCTATAAACCATGTAATATTGACCATAAATATCTTGCTTTACGTGATTCGCTGAAACGTCAATTGTGTATTGGTTTTTTATTGTTAATTGCCAAATATTTTTAACTACGTTTGGTGGAAAAAATACGTTCAATTGACCTGTTAATCTTTTATCTTCAGCTAAGGGGAATGTATTTATTTCATCTGTGAAGTCGTAGAAATCTATTATTTCTTTTTGTCGTTTTGATTTTGCTGGATTGATTATTTGCTGGGGAACAATACTTGATCTATTTGCTATGGACCTGGAGCCAGTTGCAGTAGGGTAATTATGTTTCTTTTGTTCTTTAAGATTTTTCTTATTAGTTACACCATCAAACATCGAAGAACCAAAATATATTAATAATATTATTACGACTATGCCTATAGGAATACCGTATTTGATGGTTTTTAAATCCATTAAACCTTTCTTTTTAACCGCATCCATTTCAATGCTTATTTGCCCATCCTTAGCACCTGAATTACTTTTATAATATTCAAATATTTCTGAATCATAAGGTTCTAGAGTTGCACCCTCAGGCTTGCCACGTGGTGGGTTACCCTTTACAACACCCTTATATTCCTTAGTTGAGCATTTATTTAATTTGTCTGATATTTTTATTTTTTCTACATAGTACGTTCTTTCTATTTGACCTAAAACGTAATCACATATTTGTGTTTCATAGTTTTGAGTAATTACTATTATTTCAGTTGTAAGACCGTTATCACCAACCAAATGACCAGACATTGCAAAAAACTCTTTAAATTTTTCAGGGAGCTTCATGGTCGTCAAGCCTTTGGGGCAATCATTCCAAATTTCGTCTATTGCATATAAAGCACCCGCTTGAAGATTTTCATAATCTATTTCTTTTTGGTATTCGAGATTAGGAAATTCTTCTAATGCTTTTGGTGTGACAGGGATATTGGTTACTACTTTTCTTCCAGTTTTCAGCATTGGAAGAACAGCGTATTTCATACATGAATAGGTTTTACCTTGACGTTGTAAACCTATAAAACCTTTAACGGGCATTTTATTATCCTATGAAGGGAATCCTTCGAATTGAAAATCTTATAACGTATGCAGAGAAAATCATGCCCATTCCCGCACCAATATTTAGTACATCAAGCCAATATGTTGCACCACCTAATTGACTTGCATAATTCGGTAAATCAGCAACAAATGAAGGCACTGGAATTGAGTCAAGTATATTAAAAAATATATCTGCAATTGACTTGAGAATTTCATCCCAAAAATTTGCGAGTATTCTTACAATTAAATCAAGCACCCATCATCACCCTGATTGAAAGAAATGCATAGATGAACATCATCATTGCACCTAAAATTCCTTTAATATCATTTACACCATCGCATACAACATTGAAGTTGTATGAAACATATTTGTTAGTCACTGGAAGGTTAAATCCACCACTTGGCATACTGCAAGAAGCCGAAGCAAAGGAAACACTAACATTACTTACAGCCATTATTATTGGGGAAGAATTGAACCGCCCCATAAATGCACCCTCAATTTCTGCATCTGTTATTTCAGGGAAATCAGTAATTTCTTTAATTTTTTCTTGATTCGTAATGATCTGATCAAGCTTAGTATTAGTCGGGCTAAGGTCAATCGTGACACTGCCCCCTTCCCCACCTTGACCACCTACGCCACCACCTGACATTGAGCCGATTGCACTAACGATTGATGATGTACTATTTGTAATTCCATTTTGTATACCTACAAGTGTTGCATTAGATGATTGATTTAATGATTTTATTTCCTGCATTGAGTTAGCAATATTTGAAGATGCTTGATGATTAGCATTTACTGAATCAACAACTGTTTGAATTGTTGCCCCTGCTGAACTTGGGGTGTTAGGTGTATAAGTAGTTATGCCAGAAGAATCAGCACAATTACATGAATTATTTGAACAAGCGAAAGTGCTTATCCCGTTAGCACATGTGATCGAACATGCACTGTATTTTTCCCAGCAATTATCTGAGACGGTTGGAGTTTCTGTGATAGGACAGTTTTCACCTGTAAAAACATATTCAGCAACACAAAATATTGGTGATGTTTCACTACAATACGCAGAGGGTGCTATCAAATCAGAAAAACAATTTGTTTCTATATCGCAATACTGAGGGTTAAACCCTGATACATTTGTAACCTCATCAGTCATTAATTCATATTGAGTACCAGGCGGAATAGAACATTCCAAAGCATTTAAATTACCAGTTATGAAAAACGGCATAAGCGCAAAACATACCAAGAAAACCAAAGAATATATGCCAGAGATTTTCGATAAGATAGACTTCCATAAATTACCCACAGTCATTTTCTGCAACATAATCCTGAACATCTTCTAGCTCAGCATTAATTTCTTGAAGAGTTGCATTGTTGTCGTTTATCTCATTAGTCAATGATTCATTATCTGATTCTAATGCGGTTTTTTGTTCACTTAAAGTTTCAAGTAGGTCTAAATTTTCTTCACAGCTCATTTTATTTATCCTTTTGAAAGTAAAAAAAATGCGGTCAAATAGACGTATCTAAATGACCGCTGTTGATTAACGCAAGAAGCCTAAAACGATCTTAGAGCCTTTGATACCGACGTATACGAGACCAAGAGCGCCAGCTACTACTCCTACTGCTACTAAAGCACCCGCAAAATCAACCGCGCCTGTTATTGCTGTGTAATCCATAATATATACCTTTATATATGATTAAATTAATCAGTAACGCTGATTACCGTATCTGGGCTTATGCCCGAATTCTTTGTTTATCTAAGCATCCTTAAGACTGAACGAACTCCCATCCCCACAGCATAGAAAGAACCAACTAACATGAAACTTGCACCGAATGTGACACCGTATATCGCTGGGTCAGGTGCGTAGTGCTGATCAGATGGAACTAGCGCGACATTTTCATAAGTTTGATATGCGTTTAAGCACCTGTAATTTCCGTTGTTCTTTAAAACTAAACCACCGTCTAAGCAAACTCTAATATCCATTATTTACATCCCACAAAATTACAATAAATCAAATAAATGAAAATAAACCATAGAAACAAAATAAAAATATCAAGAATTGATTCAATTATCAGCATTACGTTCTACCTACGATTCGTACTGAAAATAAACCGAACGCCAGTAGAGATAAAGCCCCCAAAACATTTTTATAAGAAGGTGCTAGATTACAAATCGAACTGTAATTAAGATCAAAATCAGAACCCAAAAGGGTGATACTTCCAAAATCAAAACTACATTGAGATTGAAAAGTAAAACCTGTAAAAGCATTAACCAATGGAACATTATTAAGTCGTGTCATGAATGTATGCTGTATTTCAGCATCTGTTATTTCTGGCTTTTCTGTTATTTCAGTTAGTTTGTTTTGGTTAGTTATTAGTGCATCTAATTTTGAGTTGGTTAGCGGAATCTGATTATCAAATTCATCTGTATTAGCATCTTTACCATCTAAACCTGTTGCACCGTTTAAAAGCACTTTATTAGTGAATGCGGTCACTATTCCCTCTGTTGATACTTGACTATTTGAACTCCACAAAATTAGGTTTAGACGTTTATCGTTCTTTATTTCTTTTAAGTCGCTGAATGATTGATAGTTCAATGTTTGAGTATTAGTGTCGTTATTTTGTGCATCCACAACAGGTTGCCAATCGCTTTCAACTAACAAGCCAGTACATTCACAGGTTGGACAATCAAAGTTTTCTACGAACTCAGGTGCTTGCGCTTCACATATTTGCGCTCTATTTGACATGCATGCCGTATGACCTTCTAAGAATACTATTTTCTCAGTTGTTGCTGGTTCAGCAGTTAAGCCTTCCATTATCATAAACTCACATTCCATTGTGTAATCTTCAAGCGTGTAACCCTCTATTAAGTAATCAGGGTATGTATTCACTATATCTTCGATAGAGGATGGACAGTTTAAATATGCATTTTGATATATCCAGTCCAAGTAATCTTGATCTTGATAAGAGCAATTTTCTTGCTGACCGATGTATTGCTCGCATTGATCTATGAATGATTGCGGTTCTATCTCAAATTCTGATTCTAAAAAACATTGATCGGATGTATAGCCGTAGAATCTATCATCGTAATTTAATGATGAACATATTTGTTCGCGATATGGAGCTGGTGGAATAGTTGTTGTTACAACAGTTTCTTTAAATTCTGAACAATCTGTAGTGCCTTCAGGATAGACACATTCATCTTCTTTAAAGCATTGAAAACTACATTGTTCGAATGTTGTATTACATTGCTGAGGATTCGCAGGAGGGTCTAAAAAATCAGGGTCGATAACACATTGTTTTTTTTCCGTATCAAATGAATATTTTAAAGGGTCTCCACAATTGCAAATGCCGTTAGTTTCTTGAACACGATCATCATCGGTTGAATATTCACAGTGAATTACTGAAGACGGGCTTGATGCCCTACTGCTACTTGCCACATCCGTGGTGAAATATTCACCATCATGACCAAGCCTAGTACAATTAAACCTATAACCATCTTGCACATAATTATCAACATAACATCCAGTATAACCATGTCTGCTTTCAAGCCACGATGCCTGTGAATCTGGAAGAAAAGCATACCAACTCATTCTGCTAGTCCAATCCCTAAATATCCAATTTAAAGGGGTTGTTGTTTTACCCCAATTCTTGATTAATTCGGCACTAGCTGTATGGGTTGATATAGTCATTACAAGTATAAGGATTAGTATTGAACTAAGCTTGAGCATTACTCAATGGCTCGGCTTTATGATTAAAAGAATACTCATTAACAGGTTTATAAGAACCGTTATAACCGTTTCTCTCCATTCTTACATCAAGGCTATAAACACCTTGAACCAACTTTTCATCACTCGATAAGGTCATGCGGACTGGATAGCCACGAATAGTATCTATTAGATACGCCTCGTAAGAATGATACTTACCACGAGTTTCTGTTATGCCATATACCTCAACATCAAGCCCCGTTTTCCAAGAGGAAAGCTTATTGTCTATTAAATAATTTTTAGCTTTTTGGAATTCTAGCTCAGTACATGGAACATAACGGATTTTAGTCTCATATTTTCCATTAAAATAGCCAAGATACATTGTTCCCAGAAAATAACCTGTTGGCATCTGTTCTAATGAATGTATGAACATCATTGTCGGATGATGTGAGTTGTTATCATGAAAGAGACTTTCGTGCTTATGAAGAAGAACGTCGCTTTCTTCTTTTGTTCTTTTGTCTTTAGGGTAATAAGAACCTGAATACTTCATTACTTGAACTGGCAATTTAATTTCACTTTTAAACTGGACTTCTATACCACGTTCAATTTCACCAGTTTCTAAATTGAATTCATCAACTGTATCAATTTCCTCATTCTCTTGTTCTCCCGTTTTATCAATATTCGTAATATCACTTGCGACAAGAAATGTGCCTATGATTTCTAATTCTGCATCGACCTCTTTCAATTGATCAATATCCGATTGTTTTGCCTTTCCTGATTCAATCAAAGAGCCAAGAGTTTGTGACATATCATCTAGTTTACTATGTTGACCATCTAACTCTTTTAAGCCTTTTTTTATTTGCTCAGGCGTTAATGTGTCTGAATTCTCAGATAGGTTTTTCATTATTTTTTCAAACTTATTCATTTTTTTATTCCTTGAAACTGTATTAGTTTATTTTCGTATATTTCTTGCATCTCAAATAAAAGATCATCATCGCCCGTATTTTCTATGTAAGAACTTACAAAGTCATACCACCAGATTGCGAGGTAGGTTTTATTGACAAGCAGAGGTAACAAAGCTTTGTTCATTTCAGTAAATTCTGGATGAACGAGGGCGGAGGACATTATTTAATTTTGATACTCAATTGTGAGTAATCAGATTCGAAAGAAATATTGCGACCTTGAAGACTTTTGATTCCAGCTCTGAAGGCTGAGTATGTTGAATATTGTATTTTCATTTTGAATCCTTTTTTTGTTTGTTTGGTAAACCACCCTCACTTTTGTAATTGTCATCTAACAATTTAAAAGCTGTACTGAGGATGGAAGGTGTCGGTGTCTTAAGATGCCGACATAATAATAATAGAGATATGTTAGTGTAATGTCAACAACTTAAGACGAAGACAAAAAAATGATAATTGAAATGAACAACAAGACAATACTTGACGTTTATATAGACGAATGCAAAGAAGCTCTTAACCTTAAATCGGATTCTGAATTAAGCTTATATCTAGGGTACTCAAGAGGAACAGTAAACGCGTGGAGAATGGGAAAAAGTTGCCCCGATGATTATTCTGCTTTTTCAATAGCAGAAATAATAAATGCAGACCCTAGGAGTCTAATAGCAAGAATTAGAGAAGAATACGAAAACGACACATTAAAGAAACAATTCTGGCAGGAAAAAATCAAAGAATATGGATATATAAACCCCCTAATTCTAGGCTCAATTAACATAGGAGGCATCTTAGTTTATATATTATGTTAAATAAGGTGTTCTAGTTTATAACAGTCCACACCTTCTTAATCCAAGTAGTCATAAATCAAGGTTAAAGTGTTTGGTGAAGCGTTTAAGCTACAGCATCAAATACTATTCGATTAAGTTCGTTAGTATTAATTTTTTCTCTTGCTTTCCATAAGTCGTAGTTTTCTTGTATTCGTAACCAACTTTCAGCAGAGCCACCCAATACCGCAGACAATCTAACAGCCATTTCTGGTGACAAATCAGACTTTTCATTTAAAAGACGATTAAACGTACTACGTGCAACACCTAAAGCATCTGCAACTTTATTTGCTGATACATTATCAAAAGGCTCAATGTATGTTCTAAATATCATGCCACCTACGTGTGGTGGGTTATGTTGTTGTATAGCCATTAGTGATAATCCTCATAATCAACGATGTAAGCATCACCGTCTTTAAATTCAAATGTGATTCGCCAGTTCCCTGAAATACTAACTGCCCACCTATCTTTATAGTTACCAGTGAGATCGTGTAATTTATAACCTGGTCTATCCATATCCTCAACTGTTAAAGCAACATCTAAAAAAGTAAGTCTATCCTTAATTTTTACGGCATGGTTTGCTTGAATACCTGCAAGACTTCCTTTGGTGAAAAACTTCTTTAGACCTTTGTGCTTAAAGCTTTTTATCATAGGTAAATTTTAGCATGTACGGTGTTGCGTAACAAGGAATACTCTTTTTTACCCTTAGCGTACATTTTTGTACAATGGGGCTTAAATCTCTGTAAATATGGAAAATATAGCTTTATATCGAAAAAACTGATTATTTATTGGTTGAGCAATCTTTTTCACGTTAGCCATTTTTACAATAATAAAGGGCATTTCCCCTTATCACCCCCCTCTTTTTATGCATTTTATGCACCCTACGGGTAGTCGTCGCGATGCTCCAACATGGTCTCGCATACGCTTGGCTCGATGATTTGTGTTTTTAAACCCCTAAGTTTGACCAACTTGGTCAATATACTGTAAAATTGTATCTTAAATACGAGGTACATCATGCAACAGCTCAATATTTATGAAGCAAAAACACAGCTTTCTCAATTGGTTGAGCAAGTAAGCAAAGGTGATAGTTTTATTATTGCTAAATCGGGTAAACCTATAGCAAAGTTGATTCCACTTGAGGTTAAAGGAGGTAAAGCATTTAGTTTTGGTACTTTAGCGGGGAAGATTAAGGTATCAGATGATTTTGATGCAGCCTTGCCTGATGATCTTCTTGATCTTTTTGAATCGGATTAAGTATGCATATTTTGCTGGATACACATATTGTTATCTGGGCTTTGTCAGAGCCTGAAAAACTTTCCGCTGAGGCAAAAACATTGATTAAAGATGCAGATCAATTATTTGTGAGTTCTGCTTCTATCTGGGAGATGGCGATTAAATCTGGTCTTGGTAAGCTTGATGTAGATTTAGACCTAATGACTGCTGAGTTACAGAAACTGGGGGTAATTGAGTTAGCTATTTCTTGGCAACACTCTAAGCAGGTTAAGAGCCTACCACGCTATCATCGTGATCCGTTTGATCGTTTAATACTTTCTCAGGCAATGTCTGAGCCTTTAATATTGTTAACGCACGATAAAATTCTTACAGAGTATACTGATTTGGTTAGGCTTGTTTAATACGTTTCGCGCGTTCTTCGATATTCGAACAGGGAGCAATTTTTAGCATCTCATTAAATTTCGGTCAAGCCGCCCTATTACACGCCTGTAACGCTCAAATGATTGATAATTCTCGTACAAAACATCGAAAAACAGGGGGGGTGATATAGTAAAATACTGATTTTTAGCGTGTTTTTAGTATATTTTGGACGTTTGTAACACTAAAAGAGTCATTTTGCCTAAGTCACCCCCCCTCTTTTTCGATGATTTGTGTTTTTATACAGCCTAATATTACATAACTTATTGATTAAATGGTCTTAAATGGACAAAATTTCACTCTGTAATCGTAAAAAGATGAAGAGTTACTACCAGTTAATTTGTTATAATCTAAATCAGTACGATGCCGACAGGAAAAACGGCTTCCTGCACTGGTTGCTTCTCGTGACCGTTATGAAGGGCGTGCCGACCTTCCATTGTACTTTATCTTATCCATCTATATTCATGATCAAATGGTTACACTATAGAAATTTTATTCTGTAAATACCTTTGTGATAGTAAAATACGCTTACTGAAATGAGACCCGAGTAAAAATTGATTGTTAGTTCATCATTTCATTCTATTTTCACTCTACTATTTAATTGAGTTTTGTAGATAAGCTTGCTCCCTCTCTAATTTTTATTTTTTATGATCTTATTATGATTATTTTTTATGCCAGTGCAGTACTCATTACCTTGATGGTTTTTTTATACATTGTAGTAGGCATTGCTATGTTTTTTGAGCCTACTGATAATATTAGCGATGACGAATTGCCTTCTTATATGTCTGCAAAAGATCTTTAGTCACTATTTTGCTTATTGTTTTTTTCAATAACTTCTAGCGCAATGTCGTACCATTCATAAAATTCATCTAGGCTCATATCATCCATCGCAGAAGGTGGCCATGCACCTATTCCTTGGTTGATTGTTACCCATGCATATTTTATATCTGGGAGTTCGTCTTCTAATCCTCTATCTCTTCTTCGCTCGAGGAACCTACTAAAAACCTCATTACCGCATTGATTAGTTTTTACGAATCATTGATCGGCATGTTCATATATATATTTGGGGTAATTTTGGGATTAGTGATACGGGGCATCATTCGCGCATATATTCAGCGCAAAAATTTCTAAGCTGCCTGTGCGGCAGTGAACAATAATGCTTCGGCTAAGACAGGCTTAAATAATTTCTAAGCTGCCTGTGCGGCAGTGAACACTCTAAAATTTCTAATGGGGGCGGCGGGTATTTTCTAAGCTGCCTGTGCGGCAGTGAACCAAATGGTACTTCATCAATCGTTAGTGCAATCTTTCTAAGCTGCCTGTGCGGCAGTGAACGCTTAGAGAGTGCGGTGATAACGTTGCTAAGTTTTCTAAGCTGCCTGTGCGGCAGTGAACAGAATGTCATAATCTGGAAAGAGCCGAAAAGCTTTCTAAGCTGCCTGTGCGGCAGTGAACTACTGAGAAAAGGAGTAATGAATAATGATTAATTTCTAAGCTGCCTGTGCGGCAGTGAACAGAGTGAAGAGGCTTATAAGGTCAGATTAAAATTTCTAAGCTGCCTGTGCGGCAGTGAACAACAAGTCATTTTAAAATGACTCGCGTAAGTATTTCTAAGCTGCCTGTGCGGCAGTGAACCCACTCTTATCATATCGGGAGCTATGATAATATTTCTAAGCTGCCTGTGCGGCAGTGAACGAATGAATCACTTCTATAAACGGTCTCGATCATTTCTAAGCTGCCTGTGCGGCAGTGAACCGGCATAGTGAGATTGGTAAGCCATTCTAGTATTTCTAAGCTGCCTGTGCGGCAGTGAACAGCGTTACGGGCTAATAACAAAAGTTGTCGATTTTCTAAGCTGCCTGTGCGGCAGTGAACTTGCTGATGTTTTTATAACTGGCATTATAAGATTTCTAAGCTGCCTGTGCGGCAGTGAACAAACAGCTCTCGCCATAGTGCGATGAGTTTACTTTCTAAGCTGCCTGTGCGGCAGTGAACTAATGAATACATTTGGTCACATGACATCTTTATTTCTAAGCTGCCTGTGCGGCAGTGAACCAAAACTGGTGGCGAGATATTGATACACCACTTTTCTAAGCTGCCTGTGCGGCAGTGAACTCATCATGCTATCGGAGCGTAATGAATATTCATTTCTAAGCTGCCTGTGCGGCAGTGAACGCGGCAGTGATTAATAACGCAGCAGGTTCAATTTTCTAAGCTGCCTGTGCGGCAGTGAACTAGTAGCTGGCGCACTTGGTCTCGTATACGTTTTTCTAAGCTGCCTGTGCGGCAGTGAACTAGCTAATTCAGAGCCTGTTAAAGAGCATCAATTTCTAAGCTGCCTGTGCGGCAGTGAACACAAGGCGTTCAGGGGCGACCTGCTAAAGTCGTTTCTAAGCTGCCTGTGCGGCAGTGAACATCGCCTTATATGTGGATTGGATATTGTAAAGTTTCTAAGCTGCCTGTGCGGCAGTGAACCACGGTCAAAATACCAATCGTTCCAGCCTTCATTTCTAAGCTGCCTGTGCGGCAGTGAACGGATTGTGAAACCTGTAAAAGCATTAACTAATTTTCTAAGCTGCCTGTGCGGCAGTGAACTATTTCCCGCGATTAGATATAAACCAGCCGAATTTCTAAGCTGCCTGTGCGGCAGTGAACATACTTTATTGTTCCAATACGCTAGTCAAAACTATGCACTTTAGTGCAAGGCTTTAGCTATTATTAATAATATCGCAAAGCGATTCGTTGCTTTACTTCATAACGACTTTCAGTCGTTATGAAAACAACCTATGGACTTTCAGTCCATAGTCGTTGAGTTAGATATTCCTGTGCATCTCTAGTTTCTAAGCTGCCTGTGCGGCAGTGAACCCAGTTCCTGCCCTGATAATATTTTCACTGTTTTTCTAAGCTGCCTGTGCGGCAGTGAACGCGTATCCAGTTATACCAGTACCCCCTTGTTCTTTCTAAGCTGCCTGTGCGGCAGTGAACAAGGCACTACCGATTATCACGCAAGATCAAATTTTCTAAGCTGCCTGTGCGGCAGTGAACAACCCTTTTCTATTGCTCTTTGCTTAATTGCTTTTCTAAGCTGCCTGTGCGGCAGTGAACATATTGAGCATACAAAAAAAGCGTCGATGATATTTCTAAGCTGCCTGTGCGGCAGTGAACGTTCGGAATGAGTAAGTCTAGTTATCCTATTATTTCTAAGCTGCCTGTGCGGCAGTGAACCAGCGCACGTCTTAATAGGAAAGTACCTAATATTTCTAAGCTGCCTGTGCGGCAGTGAACCAACTAATGCGCTGGCATCTTTTCTAGCTGCTTTTCTAAGCTGCCTGTGCGGCAGTGAACCATTTTAAAATCCCTCTTAAAGTTTAATATCTTTTCTAAGCTGCCTGTGCGGCAGTGAACACAAGGCGTTCAGGGGCGACCTGCTAAAGTCGTTTCTAAGCTGCCTGTGCGGCAGTGAACTTGGGTTTAAAAATGCAGCACGGGTTCTTTTTTTTCTAAGCTGCCTGTGCGGCAGTGAACGTAGGTGTCATTTTTTTCACGCTGATATCCTATTTCTAAGCTGCCTGTGCGGCAGTGAACTTAAAACAGCATTGGCTGGTTTGTTATAGGCATTTCTAAGCTGCCTGTGCGGCAGTGAACGGTAAAGAGCTTAAAAATAAATATTATAGGTTTTTCTAAGCTGCCTGTGCGGCAGTGAACTCACCCTAATTTGGGGTTATGTATCTGCTGATTTTCTAAGCTGCCTGTGCGGCAGTGAACTTTTGATTAGTCCTTTGATAGATAAACTACTTTTTCTAAGCTGCCTGTGCGGCAGTGAACTTTTATTGATTGATAGCTTGATTTCACTTGAGTTTCTAAGCTGCCTGTGCGGCAGTGAACGCTTAGTATGAAGATGCTTTATAGGGCATTTATTTCTAAGCTGCCTGTGCGGCAGTGAACCGTCACCCTCATTGCAGATCAATATTAATAACTTTCTAAGCTGCCTGTGCGGCAGTGAACCTAACAAGGATTACAAAATGACATTAACTAACTTTCTAAGCTGCCTGTGCGGCAGTGAACTAATCGTGAGAGTGAGATTAGTTCTATCTCTCTTTCTAAGCTGCCTGTGCGGCAGTGAACAGCAAACAAGTGGGGGTGTACTGACTTGTATATTTCTAAGCTGCCTGTGCGGCAGTGAACAAGCAGGAATTCAGCTTTCAGTTGATTCTAAATTTCTAAGCTGCCTGTGCGGCAGTGAACCTGCATCAGTCCTATGTTTATCATCATCTGAATTTCTAAGCTGCCTGTGCGGCAGTGAACTAACCACTGCGAAAAATGCGAATGTATATGAATTTCTAAGCTGCCTGTGCGGCAGTGAACCAATCGCACAATGAGGAGAACCACCATCACCATTTCTAAGCTGCCTGTGCGGCAGTGAACGCTTTAAAGGTGCTATGTCTTCTTATCAAACTTTTCTAAGCTGCCTGTGCGGCAGTGAACTGCTAAGACTGAGTTACCTAATCTAGTCGTCTTTTCTAAGCTGCCTGTGCGGCAGTGAACGGTTGGGGCTTGATGATGAGGCATTAATTGTTTTTCTAAGCTGCCTGTGCGGCAGTGAACTTCGAGACATTGAGATATATGCAAAAGCAAAATTTCTAAGCTGCCTGTGCGGCAGTGAACATTTGGTTGGCTAAGGCGTGAAAATGGCTTAATTTCTAAGCTGCCTGTGCGGCAGTGAACCTAGTATTTCATTAATTTGCGCAATTAATTTATTTCTAAGCTGCCTGTGCGGCAGTGAACGAAGAACCCGCGTTTTCATTACGCAATATTTTTTTCTAAGCTGCCTGTGCGGCAGTGAACTGTATTGCTCGCATTGATCTATGAATGATTGCTTTCTAAGCTGCCTGTGCGGCAGTGAACTAGTAGCAGTAGGGGTAGTAGCTGGCGCACTTTTTCTAAGCTGCCTGTGCGGCAGTGAACGTTTAGTTTTAAAGAACAACGGAAATTACATTTTTCTAAGCTGCCTGTGCGGCAGTGAACTAGGAATGTTGGGGGCTTCTGTTGGGTTTGCTTTTCTAAGCTGCCTGTGCGGCAGTGAACTCAACCACTGATCAGCAGTTAATTTAACTTCATTTCTAAGCTGCCTGTGCGGCAGTGAACTATTAAGTCTTAATCCGCCAATCGTAGATACATTTCTAAGCTGCCTGTGCGGCAGTGAACGATGAAACGCACCAATAACCACAGACAATTTATTTCTAAGCTGCCTGTGCGGCAGTGAACTTGCAGTGAGTTGTCCGCGTGTTCAGATTATTTTTCTAAGCTGCCTGTGCGGCAGTGAACAGACGCGCATTAGATCGTCAATTGGGATTTAGTTTCTAAGCTGCCTGTGCGGCAGTGAACTCATTGTATTTTTGGAAAGAATCTTTATCAATTTTCTAAGCTGCCTGTGCGGCAGTGAACAAACGCAAACCAAGAACCCCTGCCAATATAGATTTCTAAGCTGCCTGTGCGGCAGTGAACTCAGGGTAGCTTCTATTCTTTTTAGTGCTATTTTTCTAAGCTGCCTGTGCGGCAGTGAACTAGCTCAAATGATCCCGCAAAGCCTATTATTATTTCTAAGCTGCCTGTGCGGCAGTGAACACTGATATGCAACGTATTAAAAATAATCTAAATTTCTAAGCTGCCTGTGCGGCAGTGAACATAGTCTTACTGAGCCTGAATGGGGTTTTATTTTTCTAAGCTGCCTGTGCGGCAGTGAACATATTATCTGCATTCGCAGGGAGTGCAATACGTTTCTAAGCTGCCTGTGCGGCAGTGAACTATCATCCAATTCATTACTGGATTATCATCATTTTCTAAGCTGCCTGTGCGGCAGTGAACAGCAATTATTACTTAAAAAGCTTTTTAAAAACAAGGAAATATGTATCTTTTATATGTTTTTACCAATGAAATTAACAGGTCTTTTAAGTTATTGATTTAATGGGGGATTAAATATTTTATTTTTTTAAAGGTTATTT
>Ga0256834_1001351_pt1 | contig 16819 bp, 12 predicted proteins | sample 4281140metaG_FD_190536 | JGI IMG/M metagenome (GOLD analysis project Ga0256834, IMG submission 190536) | Hydrothermal vent microbial communities from East Pacific Rise, Pacific Ocean - 4281-140 | ecosystem: Environmental > Aquatic > Marine > Hydrothermal vents | place: Pacific Ocean: East...
TTGCTGTCAATATTGGGCAAAACAAATTTTTCTATGCCAACAGCTTTGGCACGTTGGATTACTTCGGCTCTGTCTTTATCAAACTGCTCTACAAATATATGGGTGTGGGTGTCTATAATCATATAAAATTTTTTACTTCTACAATTATCCTATTTTTAATATCATTCCAAGAAATATCGTTTAACATTTTTGGCATTGGCTCATTATCAGCATCAGTAAAGTAAGTTAGGCTTTTTAAGGTTAATAATAGGGTTGCATCTTTATATTTTTCAAGATAAAAATCAATAATCTGCCGGAACGAATATTTTTGTAATAAAAAATATAAATCAATAAAATCTTTCTTAGTTCCTCTATTGGTAATAGCAGAAATTTTCATAGCAGCAATATCAGGTAAATCTGCTAATTGAATTTGTTTTTCGGTAACGGTATCAGCAATCCAAGGATGGTCATAATTTACGATGTCAACTTTTATATTGTCCAATAAAAAAATATGAACATTTTCGGAATTTCTAATTGTTTTCAGATTACCTATTTTTTTTAATCTGTCAACAATAGATAAATGATTAAGATTTGTGTTTCCAAAAAAGTCAATATCAATGGAAACCCTATGTCCTATTTGAAGTGCTAATGCTGTTCCGCCTACCAAACGTAGATTTTCAAAACCTTGTAAACCTTGAATTTCTTTTATGAGTTCCAGAGTTCGTTTGTTGACTGTGTTGTAGTGTAACATAAAAATTCTTTGTTAGAAATTCCACTGAGAGCCGCCAAAAACGAAGCGGTTTTTTTATCGATCTGTCTAGATTTTTTCATTTTTTCTACTATAAAATCTAATCCGTAAATCTTTAACAACAATTTAAAATCAGATAATAAACCATACATCAGAATTCGCTCAATTAAAAAAACAGCGTGTTTATCAACATCAATATTTTTGATATCTACATCCCAAAAAAGATGAGAAGAAAGTTGCAATAATATTTGATTTTTATTCTTCATTACTGCAAATTTAAGTTATTTTAATCAGATTTAATGCAAAATTAAATTTAAAGAATGTATTGTAATGGCACCTATTTTTATAGATTAATAAAATAGGTGTTATGTCAACTATCATTTAAAATATTTTACTGCAAAAATAGGAAAATATGGCTTCAATTTGATACCTTATAAATAGGGAATATTATAAAATACTTCACTATTTTTTTTATTAGCTTCTTCAATAGCTTTTTTTCTTTCTTCTATATTATATTTTGTATTCTTTAATTTTTCTGTAAAAGTTTCAGCTAAATTTTTATCTTTACCTTCAGAAGATTTTATAGGAGTCATTACAAACTTCTGCTGAACAGCAGGAGAATGTATAGGTTTTACAACAGGTTTAGGCTGTGGTCTTGGTAACTTAGCTCTTGCAGCAGCTTTATATTCTTTTAGTGTTGGCTCTACCATTTCAATTTCTTCTCCAACTTTAAAAGACATAACATCAGTTCTATATCTGTGTGGTGTCCATTCCCTAAAACTTTCTGCAACCTTTTCTATTTGATATTCTCCTTTTTCATTTTTACTAACCTTAACAGGAGTATTGTTCATAGCTTTTGTCCCAACTTGAGAATTTACTTTTAAAAAATTTTCTATACCTTCTATGAACATTGCAGCATAAGGTATTTCATTTTGACTAGAAATTACTTTCTTAACTTTTTTTAAGTATTTATATTCAGGATTGTTTTTAATTTTTTCATCTAAATCTCGTAAAAATTTTACTCTATTGAACCACACATATTGTGAATAAAAATAGTTCCAATTTTTATATGAATTATTCCATGGTCCATTAACCTTATCAACTTTTAAAAGGAAATCTTCTACTTTATCTTTTGAAACCCAGTACTTTCCTAATCTCTTTTTCCAACTTGTATTCCATTCATCTTCCCTAATTGTAGGTTTCATAGCTAATTTCGCAGCTGCTATGTATTTTAAAGTTTCAACTACATGTTCCTCTGCTTTGTATTCTCCATTTTCATTCATAGTTAAAGTTGGAAAGAATCTATACACAGTTTTACCTTCTTTATTTTTTCTAATAGGCATTAAATATCCCATATTTCCTATGTAAGAATTGGCTTCATTAGCTACTTGAGCTTTTAACCCAAGCTTTTCTTCATAAAACTTTTCTTGCTCTTCAAAGCTTGCTTCTTCTTCTAACCATCTTTTTTCTTCTTCTGTTAAAAGCATATCCTCTACAGACTTCTGCCAAGCAGAACGTAATTCATCTTCATTTTCTATTTCTAACCCACGTATAACTTTACCATTTATATCTTTTAATTCTGAATAGGATACAGCAACCATAATAGCATTTGGAGCTATTTCAGCTAAAGTTGGTGGAATTATTCTTTTTCCATTTTCATCATATTTAGGAACAAGTATATAAGGAAACTCTCCATTAGTTGATACAACAGCTTTATCTAATTTACCATTCACAATCTTTTTTCTATATTCTAAAGCTTCTTGTTTAGCTTTAACAATAGCTGCTGCATGTGCAGGAGTTGGGTCAGCTCTATTTATTAATTCATTTTTTTCTTTTGTAGGGTCTTTAACTGTATCCACCGTATACCAATCAGTTTCATATACATAAGCTAATGGAGTTTCTTCTCCTGACATTTCTGTATAAACAATAGGAACATTACCTATAAACTCATCTGTTTTCATAAATTCTTCTGGAGTAAGTCCTAAAGCTTTTACTCGACTTTCAAACCAATCTCTAAAAGTATATTCAAAATCCTCATTAAATTTTATTTTATCCCAATCAGCAGGTTCAACAACTTTTATTTTAAGAGTTCTCCCAACTATATTTTTATTTGGGTCTACAAGCCTACCTACATCAACATATTGATTGTCATTTAATTCTGGTAACTCTCCTGTAGAAACATATTTCCAAACTATAGTTCCATTATTTAATCTTACAGCTTTAAATCTACCTTTTACAGCTTTATAACGCATTCTTGACGCAATAGGTGAAGCTTTTCCCTCATTAATTCCAAATTTTGGGCCATCTTCAGCTTTTATTTTTAATCCTGTAGAAGCTGTTTCTTCAACAATTTGTTCTTCTGTCATAGGAACAAAAAAACCTTCCAGCTCTCCTCCACTTAAATGTGTAGATTCCCCTGTAACAGTATTTAATACTTTTATAAATCCATCTTCAATTTTTTCTATTTGAAATCTATTACCGTATTTATCATATATAATAATCCCCTCTTTTAGTTTAGTGTCAGCAGCATAAGAAGTATAGCCTATGCTTTCCATTTCTACTACATTAATAGGTTTTTTACTGTTATTATCTACATCTTTTGCAACTTGTTCTTTATCAATTTCTTCTGTTGCTGTCTTAGACACTTTTACTTTTTTATTCTTTTTATTCTTTTTCTTCTTTTTCTTTTTTTCTTTTTTAAAAGCTTGTTTAGCTTCTTTCTCTGTTACCTCAGATTTTGTATTATATTTGTCAAAAGCTAATCTTACTTGTCTAGGAGAAATTTTCTCGCCAGATATATTAGAATAAGCGTAAGCTATATCAGATAGTGTATCTTTTTTATCTTCTTCTGATAAATTTTTACCAGTTATATTTAAAAACATATTAGCTACATCTCCAAATGTTGGAGATTCACTACCTAACATTTTTAAAGCACTTATGAGATTTCTTACATTTTTTTGCATTTCTTCTTCGTAGTCTTGCTCATTTATGCTTATAATTGTATTTATATAATTTCTCTGTAAAATTACTTTATTTAAAAATAAGTTGTCATATCTTATCTTTAATTTTACATATGTGCTATTATTTTTCCCCTTAACCATTTTTAAATATTCCAGTTTACCATCTAAAACTTCAGATAATTCCGGAATATTATTTTTAATATGACCTTTATCTTTTAGATAATCCTTTTTAAAAATACTTTGAGCTTTAGAATAGCCATACCGTTCACATAAATATAGCCAATTTCGTATCTTTTTAATATATGATTGTCTTACATTTACTTTTTCATTTACAACTAATCCTGTGACCTCTTGCCTATAAAATGTAGATTGTAATCTAGTCTTTTTTTTATTTATAATTAAGTTTTCTGACTCTATAATATTTTCTAATTCATTTAAAAACAATTCATTGCTGTATACATTAATATCTGAAGAGAAAGAAATATCATCAGCATATCTACTGTAAACGACATTCCATTTTTTAGAGAATTCAAATAACTTATTATCCAAATCCTTACAAAGAATATTTGATAAAGTTGGAGAAGTTGGAGAGCCTTGTGGCAAAACAACCTTGACCTCATTGTCAATTTGAAAAGGGTGTGTAACCAATAAAGCTAATAATTCAGCAATATCTTCATTATTTCCACTTAAATTAAAGGGAGAGGAGAGAAACATGTTCTTAACTTGCATATATTGAAAAGAGTGAAAAAAATCTTTTAAATCAATATTATAAACAAATTTTTTATTAACATGTTTTCGTGCATTGTCTACGATAGATTTTCCCGAAACAAATCCAAAAGCTACATTATTTGGCTCATATAATGACTGTAAAATTAAATTTAATCCTCGTAGTATTGTTTTTAATCCTTTAATGGGAGCATTAATAATTCTTTGTCCACCGGATTTTTTATTTATTAAGAATTGTGAATATCTATCTTTTTGAGTATGATTGGCAAAAAAAAGAATTTTCTTTTTGGTAATATAATTATTGTCTATCCCGTATTGAATTTTTAATGACAAATTCAACATATCAGCCAAATCATCTATGTTTTTAAGACTTCTAATTTTTGACTCTAATTGTTCAAAATATTCAGGATTATTTATCATAAATTAAAAGTCTTTGAAAATCTGTTTAATATTCTATATGGCCGCCTCTATAACAGAAATATATTCTCTTCCCCAGACAAATAATTAAATAATCAATTAATTGTAAGGGGTCTTGCCAAATATATAATATAACATACAATAATCATTGTATTACATTATTCGAATACATGATTCGATCATCTTCATTTACAGAAACATTCAGCCCATAAAGGGCAGAGGTGCCGATCAATTTCTTAATAAGAAACAGCACCCTTTTTCAATATTTTGTAACAGATTTTCAAAGAACAAAAAATATAATTTGCATTAATAAAAGTATACCATGCAATAGTAATCATAATATCATAAATAAACAAACTTTTTATAAGAAACTTTTTCTAATACGGATCCACATCAACTATTACTTGTACACTTTTAAAATACGGGATGTTATGAAAGGTATGTAGTATTTTTAAAATTTGTTTTTTTTGTTGGAGTAATTCCTTACCAACCGGTAATTTGATTAATATCTCTTTAATGTATTTATCTCTGATACGCGGAATTAAAGCATCGGAAGGTCCCAAAACTTTTTCAAACGAATTGCTAAATGAAGTATGTAACCACTCCGAAGCTTTAATGGCTTTTTCCAAGTTTTTATCCTTGATTTGAAAATTAATCATTTTGCTAAAAGGCGGATAATATAGCTGACGCCTTTGCTCAATTTGTTGCTCATACATTTTTTGATAATCGGCTTGTAAAACCAATTGCAAAACCGGATGATCGGGGTTGAAAGTTTGTATCATCACCTTGCCCTGTTCTTTTTTTCGTCCGGCACGTCCCGCTACTTGCATCAGCATTTGAAAACTGTGTTCATCGGCTCTAAAATCGGGATAAAAAAGCAGTTGATCGGCATTCATCACCACTACCAATCCGACGTGTGCAAAATCTAATCCTTTGACCAGCATTTGGGTGCCTACTAAAATATCGGTTTCCCTGTTTTGAAATTTTGACAAAATATGTGCAAAACTGTTTTTACCACGCGTTGTATCGCTGTCTAAACGGTCGACAACAGCCTCTTTAAAAAACAATTGTAAATCGTTTTGAATTTGCTCGGTGCCAATGCCTTTATAACTTATAGAGGGATTGCCACAAACCGGACACAACAAAGGCGCCTCTATTTGATACCCGCAATAATGACATTTGAGCTTGTTTTGGTGTTTGTGTAAAGTCAAGCTGACATCGCAATGCGGGCAATCCATAACATGACCGCAGTCCTCACATTGTGCCACAGGTGCATACCCACGACGGTTCTGGAAAACAATCACTTGCTTATTGTTTTGCAAAGTTTGCTGTATGGCTTCCAATACTTCGTTTGAAAAATTGCCTTGGGTTTGTTTACGTCGCAATGCTTCTTTCAAATCTATAATATTAATTTCGGGCATTTGCACTTCGCCAAAACGCTGTAACAATTCGGTTTTGATATATTTTTTTCGTTCGGTATTAAAATACGTTTCTATGGATGGTGTAGCCGAACCTAATAAAACCGGCGCTTGATGAATCTTTGAAAGCAATACCGCTAAATCACGGGCTTGATATCTCGGGGCAGGATTGAATTGTTTGTATGAGGTTTCGTGCTCCTCATCCACTATAATTAAACCCAGGTTTTGAAAAGGCAAAAAGATACCGGAACGTGCCGCCAAAATAATTTTAGCCACGGGTTTGTTTTGTAAAACATTTTGCCAAACTTCACGCCGTTCTTGTTGCGAATATTTAGAATGATACACACTGATTTCATTACCAAATACTTTCGTCAAGCGTTGCACCAATTGGGTGGTTAAAGCAATTTCGGGCACCAAATACAAAACTTGTTCTTGCCGTTGAACAGCTTCTTGAATCAAATGTATGTATACTTCTGTTTTACCGCTGGACGTTACACCATGTAACAGTTGCGGCTTTCCGGTTTGAAACTGTGTTTTTATTTGATTATAAACCTTGTTTTGAACAGGGGATAAATCTTTAATTTTTTCCGAAGCTTGTTCAAAATTGATCCGGTCAATATCTGTTTTTATTTCTACAAATACACCTTTTTGCATCAAACTTTTTAAAGAAGACAATCCGGCGCCACTTTTAGCTAAAAGTTGTTTTTTTAAAACCGGTTTGCCTTGCCGCTGCAAACTGAAAAATTGTAATAATATCTCCCGTTGTTTTTCTGCATTTTTGCTCAGTTGTTCAAACAATTCATTGATTTTTTCGCCCTGCCACTTTGGTGCTAATTGAATATAAGTCTGTGTCTTGGGTTTGTATTTTTCTTTGACTTCTTGTAAACTTTTAATTAAACCTAATTTGATAAGGTAATTAATCCATTTAAAGATATTTTTTGTGTCTAACAGATCCGTTAAGGCTTTTACATTTACCATTTTTTGCATTTGCAAAGCTTCCAAGATTAAAAAAGCTTCATCGGGCAAATCGGTTATGTCTTCCAAAATGTTTTCTTTGGAGAGCATTAAAAAAGTTTCGCTTTCGAGCATAAAGGAAGCCGGCAAAGCCGCCTTAATAACCAATCCCAACGGAGTTAAATAATAACCGGAAATAAAACGAAATAATTCCCATTGATGTTCGGTCAGGATAGGTTCATTATCTATAATATGCAAAATAGGTTTGGTATCATAATGCAAAGGCTTGTTATGGTGTTTTTTATAGACCACACCGGTTTGCAGGCGTTGTTTGCCAAATTCTACGGCAACCCGCATGCCTTTTTGCAAAAAATCAAATTCTTCGCGGGTAACTTCATAGGTAAATGTGTTCCATAGATTTAATGGAAGAACGACATCTATATAATATGAAGTTTTATGATTCAATTTTTATATTTTTTTAACCACCTAAGGCACCTAAGAAACACCCAAGGCATCACTCAACCATCTGCACTAGTCCTCTTACATTAGCACTTTTACCTTTTAACTTTCAACTTTTAACTAACCTAAGCAAAAGATTGCAACATTATCAAATTGTGGTAAATTCCTTCGCGCCCCATCAATTCTTGATGTGAACCCATCTCCACTATTTCACCTCTGTGCATTACAATAATTTTATCGGCATTTTTAATAGTAGATAAACGATGGGCAATCACTACGGAAGTTCTGTTTTGCATCAGTTTATCCAAAGCATCTTGCACCAATTTTTCCGATTCGGTATCCAGAGCCGAGGTCGCCTCATCCATTACCATGACAGGCGGATTTTTTAGGATAGCCCGTGCAATATTCAGTCGTTGTTTTTGACCGCCTGACAAACGGTTACCACTATCACCGATATTGGTATCATAGCCTTTGGGCAATTCCATAATAAAGTCATGTGCATTGGCTATTTTGGCTGCCTGTATTATATCTTCCATACTGGCATCAGGCTTACCCAATGCAATATTATTTCGGACCGTATCATTAAATAAAATAGAGTCTTGTGTGACCAAGCCCATTAGATTTCGTAATGATTTTTTTGTAATGTCCCGTATATCAACACCATCTATTTTAATGCCCCCTTTGTTAACATCATAAAACCGCATCAACAAGTTGGCAATGGTAGATTTGCCACTACCGGATTGGCCTACCAAAGCCACCATTTCTCCTTTTTTTATAGAAAAATTCAGATTCTTTAAAACATAGGCATCTTCATATTTAAAATAAACCCGTTCAAAAACGATTTCACGTTCAAATTGTTCTTTATCAATAGCATCGGGCTTATCTTTTAAGGGATTTTCAGCTTCTAAAATATTAAAAATCCGTTCAACCGAAGCCATGCCTTTTTGTATGGTATAACTGGCTTTGGCTATGGCTTTGGCAGGTGTCAAAACATTGTAAGCCAAAGCAATAAAAGCAATAAAAACCGCAGGACTTAAACTTTTCTCATTCAACACCAGTTGACCACCATACCAAACAATGGAAACAATGACCAAAATACCTAAAAATTCGCTGGCCGGATGTGCCAGGTTTTGGCGGTTAATCATCACATTTGAATAGTGATAAATATTTTGTGTAATGGTTTTGAATTTTTTTGAAAAATAGGATTCTGCATTAAAACCTTTAATAATTTTCAATCCCGTTAAAGTCTCTTCTATTAACGATAAAAAATTAGAATTTTCTTTTTGAACCAAATGTGAGTCCTTTTTCAATCTTTTTCCAATAACCGAAATAATATAACCGGCTACCGGTGTGAAAACAAACACAAATAAGGTCAATTTATAGTTCATTACCAACATGGTGATAATGGTAAACAGTATAGTAAGCGGTTCTCTCACAATAATTTCCAAAACTATCAAAGCAGCATTTTGCACTTCATTGACATCGGAAGTCATACGGGCAATTACATCACCTTTTTTTCGCTCTGAAAAAAATGGCACCGGCAAACTTAAAACCTTATCATACATATCATTACGCATATCACGAAGCACGCCATTTCTTAAAAATGTCATAAAAAACAAAGCAAAATAGTTAAACAAATTTTTAAGAAAGACAATGGCTATTACCAAAACTATAACCATGGTTAAAGCTTGCTTCTGTCCATGCACATGAATATAATCAAGCCAATAATAATTAAGTAATTGCCCGTAATATTCTTTGATATGTTCAATACCTTGCCAGGTGGGTTTGGCTATAGTTTTATGTATATCTTCGGAAAACAAGACCTTTAAAAGCGGTATAAACACTAAAAAGGCCAAAGTCGAAAACAAAGCATAAAAAATATTGCTGATAATATTTAAAACGGCAAAGCGTTTATAGGGCTTTACATATTTATAAAATGATTTTTTAAAACGTATATCCATAAATTACAAATCCAGATCTTTTTTAATCCGGTTAATTTTATCATCCAATACTTTTTCTACCGTTTTATAATCTGCCATGCCGGTCAAGGGTTTGTGGACACTAAAATAAAATTTAATTTTAGGTTCGGTGCCACTGGGACGCATGGCTATTTTACTACCGTCTTCGGTATAAAAAATCAAAACATTTGAAGGTTCAACGCTTAGTTTTTCAACAGTATTATCCTTTATATTCTTGGCTTCGGATATTAAGTAATCTTCAATACGCACAACCGGAGAATCGTCAAAAGATTTCGGCGGATTTTCTCTAAAATCAATCATCATTTTTTTAATAATTTCTTGCCCTTCAATCCCTTTTTTTACCAATGATACCAAATCTTCTTTATAAAAATCATGTTTTTGATACAGTTTTAGTAGTTCTTCAAAAAATGAACTGTTTTCAGATTTGGCTTCCGATGCAATTTCGGCAGCTAATAAGCCCGAGGTAATAGCATCTTTGTCACGCACAAAATCGCCCACCATATAACCGAAACTTTCTTCACCACCACCGATAAAATCTTGTTTACCTTCGGCTTCACGTATCATTTTGGCAATCCATTTAAAACCGGTCAAGCCCACTTTGACTTCAACATTACCGGCAGCGCCTATTTTTTTGATCATATCGGTAGAAACAATGGTGGACCCGATAAATTCATTGCCATCCAATTTGCCCTGTTCTTCCCATTTTTTTATAAGAAAAGCATCCATCATGGCCATAGTTTGATTACCGTTTAGCAAACGCATTTTACCATCGGGTTCTCTGACGGCTACGGCAATACGATCAGAATCGGGATCAGTGGCTAAAATAATATCCGCACCTATCTCATCGGCTTTCTTTAAAGCAATTGTAAAGGCTTCGGGTTCTTCCGGATTTGGAGATTTGACGGTTGAAAATTCCGGATCGGGATTGGCTTGTTCTTCAACTATATGAAAATCGGAAAAACCGGCGCGTTTCATAGCTTCCGGCATTAAAGTGATAGAAGTGCCATGCAAGGGTGTAAATAAAATCTTGACATTGCTACGATCCGGTGCATTAAAAGTTCCGTGAGCAATAGAAGCTTTTAAAAAAGCATCGTCAAGCTCTTTTCCTACGTATGTAATTAAATCTTTATTCGGGGTAAATTTGATTTCATCAAATTTTACTTTTTCTATCTCATTAACAATCTCTTGATCTTGCGGTGGTACTATTTGGGCACCATCAGACCAGTAGACTTTATAGCCGTTATATTCGGGAGGATTATGAGAAGCTGTTAAAACAATACCGGCATCGGTGCCTAAATAACGAACGGCAAAAGAGAGTTCAGGGGTCGGCCGGTATTCGGAAAACAAATAGACTTTGATGCCGTTGGCCGATAACACATCAGCTACTATTTTGGCAAATTTTTGACTATTATGTCTCACATCATAGTTTACAGCCACACTTTTTTGTTTTTTGCCGGAAACACGATTGATATAATTGGCCAAACCTTGGGTATTGCGCCCAAGCGTATATTTATTGATACGATTGGTGCCGGCTCCCATAATACCACGCATTCCACCGGTGCCAAACTCGAGGTTTTTATAAAAACTATCTTCCAATTTTTGGGGATTGTTAGCTATCATATCAGCTACTTCTTTTTGGGTCGCTTCGTCAAAAGGAGGCTGTGTCCAAGCTTTTGCTTTTTGTAATATATCTGCATTCATTTGTAAGTATTTTAATGAGGTTTTACATTTTTTTCTGATAAGCCAATTGCCAAATAACCTGAAAAATAAACCGTGTGCGTTTTTCGAGGATGTCGTAACTGACTTTATCGGGCGTATCGGTAGGTTTGTGATAATCAGCATAGTCGCTGGTGCCGTAATAATAAATCACCGGAATTTTTTTCTTCATAAAATAATAGTAACCGGACTGTTCCACCAAAGGCTTAAATTTGATGGTCATATAATTATTATACGATTGCATATTCATAATATTCTTTTTGAAGTTTTCTTTTTGAAAACCGTCAAAAGCTATATTTATAGGATAAAATTCGCCTATTTCATCGGCATCTTCCACATCTTTAATACGTCCCATTTTATGCAGTTCAATAACCGCAACGGTTTTTTCCAGCGGTATAACCGGATGTTCTATATAAAAACGGGCACCAATCATATCTTGTTCCTTTCCCGAAAAATTCATAAATACAATATGACGTTTGGGGACAAAACCCGAATCAATGGCCGCATTAAAAGCTTCGGCTATTTCAAATGAAGCGGCAACCCCGGTGGCATTGTCATTGGCACTGTTATAGATTTCTCCGTCATGCTTACCTTGGCCGTCATAATGACTTAATACGATGATATATTCATCATTTTTGGTATTACCTTCAATAATTCCAATGGCATTACTTCCTTCTATAATATCATTATTGTTACGATAACTCAAAGTTACGGGCACATCGTATTTGCGTGTTTTTTTGGTATATTCTATATCTTCGGGACGGTCATAACCGGTGATATCTGTAAAAATATCTTTGTTTATAAAGAAATCGTAAACAGAATCTTTTTTGACCGACACTTCCAATTTCTTTTTTTCAAAATGTTTTTTAAAATTATTCCAAAAATAATCGTGATTTTGCGGGTCATAATATAACATGACTTTGGCTCCATGTTTCATTGCAGCATTGCGCCTTAAAATATAGGCTTTAATGGGATCTTGACTCCACACCGAAGGCAACGAACGCCCCGAATACGGATCGACTTCATTTGAAATAATATAATTGCCGTATTTGTCACGAGGTTCACCACCGGCCACCAATACTATTTTGCCTTTGACATCTTGATAGGCATAATCGTTATATTTAGGATCTTCAATGCCATATCCGACATAAATTACTTTATTATCATTGATATCGATGCTATCATGCGGAAAAAACGAAATAAAATCTTGTCCGTAAACATATTCTTTGGCATCTGTTGCTAAAACCACGGTAGGTTTGTCGTTTTGAGCAGCAGTATATTTTTGCAAATAACCGTCAAGCTCTTTGGGAAATAACATATGTTGATCAAGAAAAAAATCCCAAATATATTTGGCAGCTTTCTTACCTCCTCGCTTACCGGTTTCACGACCTTCCATAGCATCACTGGCCAAATTATATACATGATAGTCCAAATCATTGGCCGTAATGGTTTCGGCAAAAATTTCAGCCAAAGTCGGCTTATGTTTAGACTTGGGTTTCTCTTTTTTCTCTTCCAAGCCGTATTTCTGATTTAATTCCTTTTTCTTGGAACCGCAACTGTAAATACTTAAAAAAAGCAGACTTGCTATAACAATAAAACGTATTTTCATTAGCCAATATTTAGAACTTACAAATATACGGATAATTTGAGAATGATTAACAAAATGAATTTAACCTGCTGCAACTATACGCTCTTTTATTAGATGATATATATGATAAAGACCGGGCGGATTAGCGAGAAACAAATGTGCCTTTTTTTCTTTATCGCCGGAGAGTTTATTTTGGAGTTCTTTTTTAAAATGAAGCAAAATTATATTATAAAAAACTTTATTGGGGATGGTTACATTTTCAAAATCCGACCAGTTATAAGTTTTTATTTCATCCTTAAATAAGTAAAATAATGCTTTGTCCGTGCCGACATAAATGATGTCATTTTTAACAAAATAAGCATACGAATTATATAGCTTATCAAAAACTATGGCTAAAAACAACAAGGCTAACAATAAAGGCAAAAGATAAGAATGCCAATCACCCGGAACAGCTATCATCGGTTGTCCGTTAAAACGGTAGGTAACTTTGCCGCTTTTAAATAATTCATTGATAAAAACCGCTGTGAAAAAAAGCACAATAAATAATAACAAAACACCAATAATAAAATCATTTAAACCGTCCGGACGTTGGCGGAGTTTGGTTTTAAAAGCAAACAAAATACGATCATGTGTTATTTGTTGTCTTAACACGACAGGCAAATCATTCGGTTTCAATATTGTTGATGCATTCATAAATAAATTGATGCTATTTTTACCCTAAAAAAAAACGGCTTATTGGCAGTTGTAAAAGTAAGAAAATAAATTGTTAAATATATTAATGTATAAAAGTAGCTTTAAACAGGAATAAAAATACAATTTATAATGTTTTGTCATTCAAAAAAATATTCATAAATTTGCAGACCGTTTTAGAATCGAAATATTAATCGAAAATTGAATGACAGTGAATACATTAAGTTACAAAACAATTTCAGCAAATGACAAGACCGTCACCAAAGAGTGGGTTCTTGTTGATGCAGAAGGACAGACATTAGGTCGTTTGGCTTCAAAAGTAGCCAAATTGATCAGAGGAAAACATAAACCTAACTTTACGCCCCACGTAGACTGTGGAGATAATGTTGTGGTAATCAATGCAGACAAAATTGTATTGAGCGGCAATAAATGGCAAGACAAGGTTTATGTAAGACATACCGGTTATCCGGGTGGAAGACGTGAGATTACAGCCGAAAAAATGTTAGCCAAACATCCTATCCGTTTGGTTGAAAATGCTGTAAAAGGAATGTTACCCAAAAACAAATTGGGTCGTAAGATTTATAAAAATCTTTATGTATATGCCGGTGCCGAGCATCAACAAGAAGCACAAAAACCTAAAAAAATTGATTTAAACGAATTTAAATAATGGATACAATTCATACTATAGGAAGAAGAAAAACATCCGTAGCGAGAGTTTTCTTAAATGAAGGAACCGGAAAAATAGTGGTAAACGGCAGAGAAATCAACGAATATTTTACTATACCTGCACATTTAAAAGCTGTCATGCAGCCTTTCAATGTTACAGACACCGAGGGTAAATTTGACATCAATGCAACTATTAAAGGTGGTGGTATCACCGGACAAGCCGAAGCACTTCGTTTGGGTATTGCCCGTGCATTGGTTGAGGTTAATCCCGAATACAAACCACTATTAAAGAAAGAAAAATTAATGACCAGAGACCCGCGTATGGTAGAACGTAAAAAATACGGTCAACCTAAAGCACGTAAGAAATTCCAATTCTCTAAACGTTAATCATTATCAAACCAATCTGTTCTTAGTTTAGCATCCAAATGCATCCCGAATTGGTGCATTGCTAATTTTACGGAACGTAAACTAAAAAAATACAAAATGAAAAAAGTAGATATTCAAGAATTATTAAATGCAGGTGCCCACTTTGGTCACTTAACCAAAAAGTGGAATCCTAACATGGCGCCATACATCTATGGCAAAAAAAACGGTATTCACATCATCAATTTATATAAAACGGCCGCTAAAATAGAAGAAGCCCAAAAAGCTTTGAAACAAATAGCTTCTGCCGGTAGAAAAATATTATATGTTTCTACAAAAAAACAAGCCAAAAGTATCATTGCCGATAAAGCTCAAAAAGTCAATATGCCTTATATTGCAGAAAGATGGCCCGGCGGTATGCTGACCAATTTTGTCACTATTCGTAAAGCCATCAAAAAAATGTCGGCTATTGACAAAATGAAAAAAGACGGCACCTTTGAAACCCTTTCTAAAAAAGAACGTTTGCAAACAGACCGTTTGCGTGCCAAATTAGAAAAAAACTTGGGTTCTATTGCCGATATGACACGCTTGCCGGCTGCCTTAATCGTGGTTGACATCAACAAGGAACATGTAGCGGTTGCCGAAGCCAACAAATTGGGAATTCCTGTTTTTGCCATGGTCGATACCAATACCGACCCGCGCAAAGTCACTTTCCCTATTCCGGCCAACGACGATGCTTCTAAATCTATTGACTTGGTTTTAGAATACTTAACCGAAGCTATTGCCGAAGGCTTGCAAATTCGTAAAGAAGAAAAAGAAAAAGCCAAAGCTGAAAAAGAAGCTGCCAAGTTAATGGCCGAAAAAGCCGAGAAAGAAGTTGCAGAAGCTAAAGAAGAACCTAAAGCCGAAGCAAAAGAAGAGGTAAAAGAAGAGGTAAAAGCTGAAAACAACGAAGCTGAAGCAAAAGAAGACAAATAAAACACATCTATTAATCAATAAAAAATATAAAATTATGGCAGATATTAAAGCCGCAGATGTAAAAAAATTAAGAGACATGACCGGTGCCGGTATGATGGACTGTAAAAAAGCATTGGTCGAAGCAAATGGCGATTTTGACGAAGCTATTGCCATTTTACGTAAAAAAGGACAAAAAGTAGCCGCCAAACGTGCCGACAGAGAATCATCAGAAGGTGTGGCTGTTGCCCGTATCAATGACGATAACAGCAAAGGTGTTGTGTTCACATTAAATTGTGAAACCGACTTTGTGGCTAAAAATGAAGACTTTGTCAATTTAGCCAACAAAATGGCTGACATAGCCTTAAATTATAATACCAAAGAAGAATTTTTGGCCGCCCCTTTTGAAGATGGCACTATTGCCGACAAAGTTATTGAACAAACCGGTGTCATCGGTGAAAAAATCGAAATCGGCGATTTCAAATCTTTAGAGGCGCCTTTTGTAGGTTCTTATGTGCATGCTAATAATAAAATTGCCGCTTTGGCGGGTTTATCCAAAGCCTTTGACAAGGCCGGCGAAGTAGCTCGTAACATTGCCATGCAAGTAGCCGCCATGAAGCCCTTGGTGTTGAGCTATAAAGATTTTACACCCGAATTTTTAGAAGCCGAAACCGATGCGCGTATTGCCGCTATCGAAAAAGACAATATCGAATTGGCCCGTTTGGGTAAAACCCTTAAACATGTGCCCAAATACATTTCAAAAGCACAATTGCCTGATGAAGTTATTGCACAAGCCAAAGCCGATATTGAAGCTGAATTGAAAGCACAAGGTAAACCCGAAAAAATTTGGGATCGCATTGTGCCCGGTAAATTGCAACGCTTTATCGATGATAATACCACATTAGACAAAGAAGCTTGTCTGTTGGATCAAGATTATATCAAAGACGGCAATATGACTGTTAACGATTATATTAAAAGTATAGATGAAGATTTGGAAATCACCGGTTTCCAACGCGTGGCTTTAGGCGACTAATTCTATCAAAATAAATTAATAAAAACCGGATACGCTTTGTGTCCGGTTTTTTTGGTTTTTGTATCAAATTAAAATTGTAAATTTGTTCTCTCAAAAGCAATTATATTCGTGAGATTTTTTATTTCCATTATCTTTCTATTAACCGGATTTAGCCTTGTTGCCCAAATTA
>Ga0256834_1001352_pt1 | contig 16792 bp, 20 predicted proteins | sample 4281140metaG_FD_190536 | JGI IMG/M metagenome (GOLD analysis project Ga0256834, IMG submission 190536) | Hydrothermal vent microbial communities from East Pacific Rise, Pacific Ocean - 4281-140 | ecosystem: Environmental > Aquatic > Marine > Hydrothermal vents | place: Pacific Ocean: East...
GCCCAAAACCATGAACGGGCGGTTAAGCTGAATGGGAATAATCACAAGACACAGGGCCGACATCCTGTTTTGGTACCCGCGGCCGGGATCGAACCGGCACGGCCTGTTCGGCCCAGAGATTTTAAGTTTTAGCATAAGGCATCTTATGCGCTCTAATACGGCTTATAATGGTTCGCAAGCCCATATAAACACGACATAATTCTCTTATATGCCTTGGTGTGACCTAAGGCAACCTAATCAGAACCGGGCCTGTGACAGGGTTTTTATGGCTCTGAAACCGGATCACATAGGAGATTGCCAAATGGCCACAAAGCTCACCCAGGCAAAGGTTGATAAAACCCGCCATGACCACGAACCAGGGTCGCAGATTTATGACGCGGACGTCAGTGGCCTGCGCATTGTGGTTGGCAAGAAAAGCGCCAGCTATAAGCTGATGGGCCGGATCAATGACGGAACAGACCGTTATGTTTCTATCGTGATTGGCCGCATTGACGAACTCTCGCTTAAATCAGCCCGAGAACGCGCGAAAGAGCTGCGCATGATACTCCGTCGTGGCGATGATCCGAGAGCACCTAAGGACGCGATACCGAACCTGAATGAGGTGTTCGAGCGCTATATGAACACCCGTGGCAAAGAGCTTAGCCCAAGGACCACAAACTGGTATCGCCAGAAAATCGAAGGCTCGCTTTCATCATTGAAAAAGCTGCCAGTGGACAGGATTGATCGCGCCACAGTGCGGGCTTTGCATGAAAAGATCACGCGCAAATCAGGGGCTTACGGGGCCAATGGTGCGATGCGGGTTTTGAAGCTGCTGATCAACGATGCAGCCAGAACCTATGACCTGTCGCCCAACCCTGTCACCCGTGGCGTTCGCATGAACCAGGAAAAGGCACGGGATTGGGCGATTGGGCCAGATGATATGCCCCTGTTGTGGCAACGGCTGGACCAAATGGAAGATCGCGTGCGTCGTGCCTGTTGGCTGGTCATGCTGCTGACGGGACTTCGGTCAAGCGATGCACGATCCTTGAAATGGGAACATCTGGACGGTGATGGCGTTCTGACTGTGCCTTCGCCCAAGGGTGGCGAGGCCAAGGCGTTCAAGCTGCCTTTGTCGAGGTTTCTCATTCAGGAATTGGCCGAAATTCGTGATCTGACAAGACCACTGGAAAGCCCGTTTGCCTTTCCCTCTGCCACCTCAAAAAGTGGCCATATCGAGCAAATGAGCCGGATCAAAAGTTTCCCCTACGCCCCACACCAAATGCGCCACACCTACCGCACCCATGCAATGGAGGCCGGAGTGGATTTTCAGACGGTGACGCTGTTGCTAAACCACGCCAACCCGCATGTGTCGTTCAACTATGTGACAAGGGCACATTTGCTTGGACATATGCGGGAAGCGCAGGAAGCGGTTTGTGCGAGGTTGGTTGGGTTTAGGTAAACTGACCCTTAAGAGAAATAATATGAAGGGAAATTATTAGGCGCAGTGACCAACTGACCAATTTTCCTTGCCATTTCCTTTCAGTTGCCTATTCACAAAAGAATGCAAAAGCTGGGCATGACTAGGTTTCTGTACAAGTATCATGAGCGGGCTTTCTTCTCGCTCGAGCAGTTCATGGTTTAAACGATTGGAAAGAGAATTTTCCCCTAACATGAAATCTGAATGTGTGAGGTCGTGCCAGTTCAAAGACGCGCGTGAATATAGTGCTCTGCTTCTCTTGAATTGATTAAAGATATGGTCACGGCTAGAACCTGGCAAATCAAACCTTACAGAAAGTCGCATATCTAGAATAATTTTTGGGACCAAATCAGAGACCAGATTGCAAAAATCTAAACCATGAACAGTCTCCATTACTACAATGGTAAGTTTATTGTTTTTTTCGTTTTGGCAAAACTCGAATGATAATTGAATTTCGTCCTGAGTTTGGACTTGTTCACGCTTTTCAAAGCGATCAAGTGTAACGACATCTGCCGACATTAGCTGTCTCTCATTTGGTTAAAGCCGCTTCTAGCTCGGGATACCCAATTGTTAAAGATGACCATTCGTCGCCCCACTCTGGTGGGGACATTGAATAATCCCCTGTGATCTTATCTTTTAGACGCCAAGTTTTCTCAAATGCTCTCAGATACAGCCTTGGCGCTACTCCAACAAAAGGATGTATCAACATCTTTCCTGTGATGTTAGAACTTTCTTGGGTCTCCGTCAAAATTTTATCTGACGATTTGTATTCTTCATGTGTCGTAAGAACCATTGGTGGCGTCCAATTCGATCTATCAACTTCAATTGAATCACCATGCAGTCTTGTTGCCAAGCTTTTTGGATATGGTTCAATATACTGCACCTCGTAAACTCCAGCACTGACAATATGTCTGGCGCAATAGTGACATGGGTAGGTCGTGACAAATAGCCTAGTCCCAACTGTTGAAATTCCCTCGCGGCCAGCAGATAGAAGTGCATCCATTTCAGCATGCACAGCACGCGAGAATTCCAAAAGCCCGCCAACTGAAGTTTTCCTAAGCTTTGCTTTAAGTTTGTCTTGGTCTCCTACTGACTTCAATTCCGGTATGGCTTCGATCAACTCTTCAACAATTCGATTTTGCTCCCTATTGGAGCTGCAATAATGTTCGCCTTGACGGAAAACACATCGGTGATCTTGTAAATCCTTCAGAGGCCCTGATCCTTCTCCGTATACGCCACCACCAGCCATAGGGACTTCATTTGCGCCTGTTGCAATAATTGTCCCGTCCTTATCGGCAAGCGATGCACCTACTTGACGAGAGAGGCACGCACTTCTTACCCTTGCCGAATGGGCATGGTGCATGGCTGTTTCATCAATCGTTGGCCTAACCACTTTTGAATGCGAAATAATATCAACCAATCTTCCGCACTTTTCATCTAATAGCTGCTTGGCATCATCCGCATCAGTTTCGGTGTTATTGATAAAAAAATCCGCTTCAAAAAATGCGTCCGTGACATGTTGACCGTTAGGCTTCTCGTTATCATCTGCGTCCCGTTTAACGAACGCTTCTACTCGGTCTTGGTTATCGGTAATTTGAGCCTCTGGTGTCGTGAAATACTTCCCAAGAATTCGGTTTATTCTTTCTGGTTTTTCACAAACCACCCCAAGCAAAGCAAACGAATTTCCATACGTTCGCCGGAAAACGTTTGTTTCTGATGGGTGTCGAATTGAATCAATCAAATACACCCGTTTCTTATCATCAGGCGGGACTGCGACACCAACTTCGTAATCCACATTCACTGCAGTTGCTCTTTTTTGTGCAATTTCACGCAAAACACCAAGTGCAACTTCCGAGGTGTCATTTTCACGCATTTTGTCGCCCAGGTCCTGCATAACCTCGACATTTTGAAGGTTATCGTTTTCACTTTGGGTTTGGGGGAGACTTTGACTATCAGCCCATTTTTTTATGACTGCACTTGCCTTGATTATTTCAACAACATATCCAGCTTCTTTACAAACTCTTTCAAGGGAACCGATCACTCGCGAGCCACCAGCACCCACAGGCCCGACAACTCCAAAAAACAGCTCTTTCGATCGCGCTTTTGCTATCCGGTCCGAAGTTTTTTCGGTTACTTCTGGTTCTTTTGTTTTCACAATTAAATTTGTGACCGCCATGGTTTAATCTCCAAGAAAAATTGCCTTAACAACGGCTAAACCCTGTGCACGCCGCACGGTCATTATTGCTATTCAATGTAATTTTACAAGTGCACAAAACACCAAATAGTTGATAATGGGCCGCATTAAGAAACGATAGGTTACATGGCATCATATCAGGCCTAAAATCGCTGCATATCAATCAGCATAAGGAACCGCAGATATGCAGCAAGATATCATCCAGCGCTTGGAGCGCATTGAGGCCGCCGTTATCAAGCCACCCCGAGAATACCTGAACATTAAGGAAGCCGCCGATTTCATTGGCGTGAGCCGTCAGACCTTGGACCTGTGGCGTATGAATGCCCAAGGGCCAGCGGTACATCGTGTCGGCAAACGGGTGCTTTATTCTATCACGGACCTGCACAGCTTCATGGCGGCTCAGCGCAAGGAGGCTTTGCTATGAGCATGCGGCCAAAAGGCTGGCAGGATGCTCAAATGTGCAAATTGGCTCGCCAATATGACTTCGATAATTGGTCAGGAAAGCCTGTGACCGACAACGATGTAGCCCGTATCGAAGTTGCCATTTATGAAACGATTGCAGATAGCAAAATCGAGGTATTTCAGCGTGACCTGACAACTGGCTGTGCCTCGGTCGGCTGGAAACATGACCATCCTATGACCCTGTGGACTGTGGCCGTTTACGCCAATATTTTTCCTGTATGTAAAATGCCACGGGAAGTGCAGCGTTCCGATGGGCTCATTCACTTTGCCGGGCCATCAATCGTGTTGAAGCAATCGGAATTTGACCTGTTTTGGAATGATCGTGATTTGGTTTGCTTGGCATTAAAACGCACAATAGCACCTGATTATCCTACTGGCCCCGCAGGTCAACGATCAGGCCTGCGGCCATATCAAGGCTGGTGATTTCAGTCGGCGTAATCCTAACAGGAAGTTAACGCAGCGCACGCCCATTCACTTTAATAATATCCCCGCGCTATGCCCCCCTGATACCTTGTGCACAAGTGATCGCAGATTGCCCTTTAGCCAACGTTGCACGTCCCAACGCTCCACGCTGGCATACGGTGCAACCATATTGCGACACTGTTTGACCGTAGCAAGCGGGCCGCATGACCTCATTCACGCGACCCGCCTAATCAGGAACACAAGGAGTTTACCATGTCCTGCCCTAAAGATACCGCACCGCCCGCCCCTGCCACACCATTGTTGCGTGATTTACTCACACCAGCCCAAGTGGCTGAACTGACGGGCCATCCAGCAACTGTTTTGGCTGTCTATCGGAGCCGCCGCAATACTGGCCAATCCCCCAATGCCGGGCCTGCATTCATCAAACTTGGCACAGCCGTTTTTTACCCAAAATCGGCCGTCGAGACCTATATTGCAGGGAGAGGCTGATATGACTGTAACCGTAAACCCTGACTTGATGGCCCCACTTGCAGATGCCGGATATACTCTGATCTCGTTGCATCATTGGGATGCCAAAGCAAAGTGTCCCCGCACCGGAAAACTGCGCATCAGAGGGAAATCACCAATCCACAGGGATTGGACAAAGCGCCCCTATCGCAATGCTGATGCAATCAAACATGCGGCCAAAGGTGGCAATGTCGGCGTTCGCCTGACAACGCGCGACCTTGTGGTGGATGTTGATCCAAGAAACTTGGACGGTGGGCGAAAAGCAATGCTGCCAGCGCTGAAAGGTCTTGGGCTTGACCCAGATTATTTCCCAACCGTGCTGACTGGCGGTGGTGGATTGCATCTCTATATGCTCAAACCCGCCCGTTTTTCCGTGGTCGATGGTTTGCGTGATGTTCCAGGCATCGAATTCAAGACCTTTGGTCGGCAAGTTGTGGCACCAGGTTCATTGCACCCGTCAGGCAAGCCTTACATCTGGTCCTCGGTGCCTGATGACTTGTGGTTAGGTGCACCCAGAGCGCCCGAAAAACTGTTGCGCCTCATCCGTAGGCCAAAACGGCCTGTTATCCGATCAGGCCATGGTATCGGTGAACACCCTCCAGAAGAAATTGCAACAATCTTGGGAAAGCTGGACCCAGAAGACTTTCGTGACCATGACCGATGGCTGCAATTGATGATGGCTTGTCATCATGCCAGCGCCGGAGCTGCCCAAGTGGAATTTGTTGATGGTGCACGGATGATCCACTCTATTCAAGCGATGGTCCCGAAATTGCCTACCGATGGGACAGCTTGAACCGGCACGGCGTCGGGCTTGGCACGCTTTACATGTTTATGCGTGAAGCTGGAGCAGCCCATCTGATTGATCGCCGCCCCCGCTTTGACTTCCCTGATGACCTTGCAAATCTGGAGGTAGCACAATGAGCCTTGACACAAGAGAAACTCTGCAAAGCATTGCCCCCAGTTATCTTGCTGCCGCAGCCCTTTCAGGTTCGCCAATAGTCAAGGCTCTGGGTATGTGGCTGGAATATGCACCCAAAGAAAATCACTATCGAGAACTATCCAACGACGAGTTAAAACATATGATTTGGATGGCGCTTGAGGGACGAACTTACATCCACCGTGGCAAGGACGGCGACGAAGAGAAAACGTTAAACCTCAACACCAAAATTTCCGCCGATGTGCGGGAAGCCCTGATCCATCTTGCCCTTGAAACAGGCATCGAAGAGTTGCCGTTCTGGCGTGATCAGCGTGATGATGACCCCGATCCCCGTTACCTGCTGCCCGTTTCAAATGGTCTTCTGGATTGGAAAACTGGTGAGCTGATCGCCCCAACGCCACGGTTTGTTTCCACTGATTGCTCACAGGTTGCCTATGATCCTGACGCCGTGACGTTCATGTGGGATTTCTTTCTGGACGAAATATTTGATGGTGATCTTGAGCAAATTGAGCTGTTGCACGAGGTCATGGGCTGTATTCTCACTGGGCAAACCGGGTTTCAGAAAATCTTTCAGTTGTTCGGTCCAGCACGTTCAGGCAAAGGCACAATCAACTTGATGCTCACCCGCTTACTGGGAATGCGATCAGTGGCGTCCCCACGTATCAAACAGATTGGAGAGGGCAGCGGGTTTGGCGCATCATCCTTAGTCGGCAAGAAAGCGGCCATCATTGGAGACGCCCGACTTGGGCGTGGCCGTCAAACAGATGCCCTAACAGAACTTTTGCTGTCAACTTCCGGCGGTGATCTTCAAACGATCCAGCGCAAATTCAAAGATGATTATATAGGCTACTTGCATATTCAATGGATGTTAATGTCAAACGAACCCATTCTCATGCACGACATGACTGGAACGATTGCAACGCGAATGGTGTTGATGGAAACACGACGGTCATTTCTGGGACGTGAAGACAATGGCCTATTCGAACGGGATTTATTGCCAGAAGCAGCCGGTGTGTTGAACCGATGTCTGGAAGCAGCCAGACGCCTGTCAAAACGCGGGCATTTCCTTGTTCCATCCTCGATAAAAAACCGGATGTCAGAGATATTAAGAGAAGCCTCAACCGTTGCTGCCTTTGCTTCTGAATGCCTGATTGAAGACCCATCCGCCGCCACGCCAAAGCACGATATATATGACGCATTTGAACGTTATTGCCGTGGCCATGGCCGGGGCAACGCAGATAAAAGTGTCTTTTGGCGTGACCTCAGGACCTCTGGGAAATTCCGAGATGACATGGTTACGCGTGTTCGGGTTGATGGTCGGCGTGTCCAGACCGTAAACGGTTTGAGCGTCCACCTTGATGAGGATGCTCTACCAGTTGATCCGGCAGATGATTTCCATGATGGGCAATGCGGTTGACCAAGGGTGGTCAGGGTTATTTGCCGAAACACTCACCGAAATCTCAAAGCGGTCAGGCATGAATGCTAACAGGTCAGGGTTCGGTCAGGGATACAAGCATCCATGCCTGACCGGCTAAACACATGTTTCGGAAACTCTTTTTGGTCCAATTATTAGTGCGGTCAGGGTGGTCAGGGTTATTTTTAGATTATCGCTATAAGGAAAAAAGAAAAAAGCTATATATATAATGATTGTGCAATAACCCTGACCGGTCTGACCACCTCGACTGCCCTTAAAGTGGATATATCCTGTTTGGGTTTTCGGCAGGCAAGCTGGATGTATCTGGATAATGTGGACCTTATGCCCCTGAGCACGTGCCCAAAGCCGCTGCAAGACACGCTGGTTCCCCAGTATTAGAAAACATGACAATCTAAGCTCAAACCAGATCAATCAATCAGTTGCCTGATTTGCAAATGACATCAAGGGATCAACAGTCCACCACCCCTTAAACGTGCCAATTTTCCCTTTTCTATCAATCGCTTGGATGGGAGAAAAATCAAGGCCCAGTGTGAGGCCCAATGGTGGCAAGCTTGGCAGACCCAAACAGCAATCAAATAAACTGCAATTATGAACACACACTGAGAGAAACGAATGCAAGGACGACAACTCAGCCTACCCCTAAAAATAGGCAATCAACGTGTTGAGCCAATCTCAATCGAAACCAAGCGGGAATTCCTGACTGAACTGGCCCAAACTGGCAATGTTAAATTGGCCAGCATGCGGGCAGGCGTAAGTCGAAGTGTGGTATATCACTGGAGATTGACGGACCCAGAAATAGCCTCTGCATGGGACCTTGCATTGCGGGTCAGCATGGATGGCTTGCGGGAAGAGGTGGTTGAAACGGCCCGCACCATGGGCTTGGGGCGTTGGATTGAATTGCTTGATGAAAATGGTCAGCCAGTTCTGGATGATGATTTCGAAAAGGTTGTGCAATATGATGTTTCACACGTTGATGCCCGTGTGCTGATCAAGCTCATGGACAAAGCCCTGCCATCTGTGGACGGTTCGGCCAAGACATCAATCACGGTGCAAAACGAAACGCACGTTCATGCTACGCCAAAGCCGATGCCACAGCTCGTGAGGCCTACGACGGCTGCCGATGTGGTCGATGTCGAACTCGTAACCGAAAACAGCGAGGGGGCAGAAAATGAGTGATTGGCCCGAAGTCCAAATCTGCTTTGTCCTGCCAAGCGGTGTGGCCACACTCCCGTTTGAAGGCGGCACGATTACCTGCCGTGTAACGCTTGGCCACATCAACGCCCCAGACACTGGCCTTTTGGAAGAAATGCAAACCAAGGCAGAGCCAGTGCCTTGGCGGAACGCAGAAACGCGGCATGAGGCCATTGGGATAATTGAGACCAGAGGTGATTTGGACAAGGAATTACGGGCAAAGCTACTCGCCCATATTCACCAAACGGCTTGGTATGAGTGATCTCCAATCCTTCTTTTCCTTTTGAGTGCGAATAACCCTTCCCAATCAGTCACTTGAAGGGGGTGAAATGCGAGGCCCGAACACAGGCCCGATATGCTCGTTGGCATACGTTAGCGCGCTCAAACGGCAGAATGCCTGTGCACAAAGCAAATCGAAAAGGAACCTGAAATGGCGGCACAAGCCATACGCCCCCAACCTGATCTGCCAGCCATTCGCTATAGAAAGCATGAAACGGCATTGAAGGAACTGGTTGCAGAGGCCTTGGAAGAATATCCGCCCCTGTCAGGTCTTTCCATGCGGGCCAACACGATCAGGCTGCTTGTTTCAATGTGGTATATCCAAGGAAACCTGACCTTTCCCCGCGGTTGGGTGAGGCAAGCCATGCAAGCGTTTTTCGATATTGGGATTGATTGCCCCAATGCCAGATGTTGGCGCTCATATCGAGCAGACTTGAAAGAAAACCCAGGGCAATTCCTGACAACACCAGGGGTGCCAGTCGATCTTATTCACCAATTGGAACTGGACTTGATGGGGTGCAACGATGCCAGCATTTAGCACACAAACGATTAACGCTGGTCCCCCACGACTCACCGACACGACAATCTGTTTTTAGCTGAGGTCGTTTAACTCCTTTTCTGATTTTGGCTTGCTACAGGGCTACGGTGTTGGCCGTGGTCCTGTAGTCCCCGACGACATGAATTGAGGAATGATATGGACAAAAACGACTTGAACGAAAGGCTGGCTGAACTTCGTGTTGAACACGGGCGCTTGGGGGTCGAGCTTGAAAAAGCCCGCACCGAAGCCCGTGACGCCCTGATAGCTGGTAATAAGCCGACAGGAACGGCTGCGGCTCTGGCTGAGCGGATTGCCATTGTGAATGATGCAATTGACGAACTTGAAGACCGAACGCGCAGCGTTGCCGAAAGTGCAGAACGCAACAACCGAAAACGTCGAGCCGAAGCCGCACTGACCGCCACGTCCAAACGGGCAAAGCTTGCGGCTTTCGTGGATGACGCACTTGCCGCATTGGCCTCAAGCTGGACGGCTTACTCTGAGACCCTTCGCAAAGATGTGGGCCAAGTGTCTGGTGCGGGTGGTGATGTGACCGCCGTTGAACGTGCCCTGACCAACAATCGCGCAGCCGAACCATTGATCAAAGCGCTGATCCGCACAGGCGGTGCCAGTCTGGCTCGGTCTCAGGGCATGGATACCCCGATCCGAGACCGTCACGCTATTACCTTGGCAGATGCCGAAGAGCGCGTGACCAAAAGCCTTCGGGTCGAATTGCTCCGCGTAAAAGCCGCTTCCCCTCAACCCAACGTATCCCGTGAAGCGAAGGCTGAACTGAACCAAATGGAGACAATTCGATGAGCACCGAAGGACAAAAGCACGCTGCAAAACTGGCAAAACTGGAACAGCGCCGGAAAGAACTGGAAGACGCTTTGATGCGGTTGGCCCGTGATGAAGCCGAAGCGCAGGAAGTTTCTGAATTGGCCCAAGAAGTCGAACAGCTCGAAAATCAAGTTGAAAGCGCCCGAACGGCTGCAAATATGGAGAAGACCATGACCAAGAAAAATAACATCACGAAGGCTGCTGCCGACAATCGGCGCAAGGCAGAGGCCGAACTAGACAAGCTGGCAAAGTCTGTGCAGCAGGACGGCGAGACCTTTGAGAAAGCCTATCTGCGGGCGCTTGATACAGACATAGGCAAATCGCTCATGCAAACCCGTGATGATGCCCAAGAACTGGAACGCGGCGGCATTACTGCAATGGATGTGGCCGATGCTCACAAGCGCCTGAACGCCTAAACATCAATAAATTCAGAAGCCTATCAGGCCCGTGCCATCAATTGGTGCGGGCCTTTTAGTTGCCAACATCTTAATGCCCCGAACGCCCATCGCAAATAAGGATATGCTGGGGCTTGACGTTTTCCTATTAAATGGACTGTTCACGCGAATCGCTTGGACGATAACTTTAACCCATGACTAGGAAATACCATGAAACATGTATCCGAACACTTCATTCGTTCTGGCGACTTTCGCCCAAAAATCGAAGAGGTAAAATATACTAGAATAACCTTTACACTGCCTGAACATCTAGTTTGTTTTGGTGATGAGTATGAGGAACTGGCACACCGTAAAGTTCCCTACGAGGAACAGCATTTGCTTGGGTTGATGCTAAGAATCGCAAGGCATAACGGGTATCGAGTCAAAAAGATGCTTCTTGAGGAATTATTTAGAGGCATGAACGCATGGGGTGAATTCGAAGACAAAGACGCCGAGGAAATTCGCGAATTTGTTGACGAAGGCATTCGAGAATACCACGTCCATGGACCGTTTGATGCGAAGTCTTACGAAACGCACCGCGCGGAATATCTCGCGTCTATGGTGGGGGCTTCTGAACCATCGTTAGCCAAAAAAGCAGCCTAGCCATTACCGGTGGGCGCAAAAGCGCCTGCCGGACCTGAGTCCACCTCATAGGCGCAGCATACGACTATGAAGGCCCATATTGGGCTTTTAAGACCCAACCAAATTGCAACTCATTGATATTACTTCAATATACAGGGTGAATCAGGGGACTTCGTATCCCTTGACCACAGATTTCACCAATTCAACGCCGAAGCAATTCGTCGCCAGCTACCGGCGTTTATGGGGTTCGCGGTCTCCCAGCATCACGACAATCTGATCCTATCAACATAAGGAGACAGACAATGACCAACACCGTTATTTACCCAACCAGCCTATTCCCAGGGAATTATGTGAATGAGGCCAAAGGCATCGACAAATTTGACGCCTTTGATCTTTGCGCCAAAGACGTTGAGGCGGCGTTGCAGACCGCACGACTGGAACTTGAAGCCGATGGCTTCGAGGGCTTTGAATTGGGCAAGGCCACTTTTGAGCAATGTGACAGCGGCAATATTTATCACGCGGGCGCTCATTTCAGCATCGAAGTTGTAAGTGGCATCTCTCAACCCCAAATCGACGCCATTTTTGCCTAATCCCATACAGAAAGCATGAACTATGACAGACAAGAAACCTCACGGAGCCAAGACAGCGAACAAGCCCAAGGCTGCATTGACCGAAAAGACCGACACAGCCCCAAAACAGACGGTTGGGGCGCTTGTGACGAAGCTTTTGGCCGATCCGAGCCTTGGCTATGATGAAATCATAAAATTGGTGAAGGCCGACTTTCCTCAAGCCCAAACCTCCACACGATCCGTGGCCTCCACAGCAAGTGTGCTACGCCGTAAAGGCTTCGATATTCCGATCAGAAAACGCTCGGCCAAGGCCAAATAGGAACCTATTCAGACAGCAATACCATGACTGCCGCTTCCATTCCTGCAAGGGAGTGGTTGCGGTAGCAGGTGTATTTGTCGTTGGAGCTTTCAAGTATGCTGGGTGCAAGGGCGTATTTCTCGGGCCTATCCGTCCCCACAGTTGAAATATCCTTGATTGGAATAACCCAGCTTACCTTGATTTCAAGCGTTTCAGGATCAAGCACAACGCAGATCACAGCACCCAACTGGTCCGAAGAATGCGTGGCTTTCCGCACATCAAACTGAACCGTATTCCCTTTCTTGTCTGGCATCAAAAACCATGCCTTTACTTGGATCGGCAAAGCTCGGCCTGTTGCCTTGTCCAACACCACAAGATCAATTCCGTGATCGTCAGACATGGGTTCAAAGGGCGAAATTTGCCCTGCCGATTGTGCCATAAGCGCCGTTGCCACATGAAGCTCGGCAATCTTGCCCCTTTGGGTTGTTGTCAATTTATCTTGGTCAATCATTTCTATCATCCTTTTTTGGGATAATCCCAAAACCGAATTACCGCTTCTCGCACAACTGGTCAAATGGAACGTGCGATTGTCAAAAAGCATCTATAACGAAGAATACCGCAAACTCATCGACGCGCTGAAATCCGCAAGGATCACGGCTGGCATGACGCAACAACAGGTGGCTGACGCTTTGGGTAAGCCGCAGTCGTTTGTTGCCAAGGTCGAAGGGTATGAGCGGCGGCTGGATGTGATTGAATTCATTGCAATCTGTAAAGTTGTTGATGCCGATTTGTTCGACATTCTTAAGGCCAACCTGTAAATTCAGCTCACAATTTTTGTTGCTTAAATGTTCTTTCCGCAATAGAAATCGATTGACAAGGATGAACGACAAAAAAGCAAAGATATGGCTGAAACACAGATCGAATGGACAGATGCGACATGGAACCCAGTTGCCGGTTGTTCCATCATGTCTGCTGGTTGCACCAACTGTTATGCGATGAACATGGCAAAACGTCTGGAAGCCATGGGTGTTGAAAAATACAAAGGCCTAACGCGGAAATCAGGCAAAAGGACAATCTGGAATGGTGTTGTGCATGAAGATCACAAATCTTTAGACATTCCCAGAAAATGGAGAAAGCCACGGAAAATATTCGTAAATTCCATGAGCGATTTATTCCATCCCAGCGTTTCAGAAAGCTTTGTGTCAGACGTTTGGAAGGTGATGCGAGAAACGCCACAACACCAATATCAAATTTTGACAAAACGCCCTGACCGGATGGCTGAAATTCTAAATCGAGTCTGTCCAACGCCGTTAAAAAATGTATGGCTCGGCACAAGCGTTGAAGGTGAAGCTGTTGTTGGCCGGATTGATGAATTATTAGAAGTTCCCGCAACAATTCGGTTTATCTCATTTGAACCCTTGATTGACAGCGTAGGGGCGATTGATCTGGCTGGTATTGATTGGGCTATCGTTGGTGGTGAAAGTGGCAAGGATGCTCGACCCATCAAAGAGGTTTGGATCGATGAAATTCATACTGCTTGCAAGAAATCCAGAACTGCATTTTTCTTCAAGCAATGGGGCACTTGGGGTAAGGATAACAAAAAACGCTCCAAGAAATTAAATGGTAGGCATTATCGAAAGAGAACTTGGGATGAGATGCCAACACAAGCTAGTATTTGATTTGAGATATAGATAGGAAATTCGACTTGGTATCAAAGCCTTATCAATGGAAAGACGGTGCCACACTAGAAGAGCATTCGAAACGAAAACATAAAATTTTACGCGAGTATTTTAGGCAATATATATTGGTTCGCTGTCAAATGCCAAAGCAAACCAAATTTCGTTTGGCTATCGTTGATGGGTTTTCTGGAGCAGGTCGTTATGATTGTGGGTCTTCTGGGTCCCCCATTATTTTCATGGAGATTTTAGCTGAAACTCTCAACGAAATAAACCTCCGTAAAGCGAGTGAAGGCTTGCCGACGGTAGAAATTGAATGTTTTTTACAACTCAATGATTTTGATCCACAAGTAGTCGAACTTCTCAAAGCAAACATCGCGCCAATAATTGCGGCTGCAAAGGAAACATGTCCAAAACTGTCTTTGATCGTTGAATATTCGAGCGGAAAATTCGAAGATCTTTACCCCCGTTTTGCCAGTAGAATTCATGACGGTCGTTTTCGGAATATTATCTATAATTTAGATCAATGCGGACACACACATGTAGAACGGACTACGCTCGACAAAATTATGAAATCAGAAAAGTCAGTTGAAATTTTCTACACTTACGCCATTCAAGCCTTGATAACATACTTGGATAAATCCGATCCTCAAGCAGTGCAGAGGAAATACAAGCACCTCCATATTGACCCCGACCAGTTTAATTTTCTGGATGAAAAGCTGGGCAATCAAGAATGGATGGGTGCAGCTGAAAAACTTGTCTTTGACCATTTTCAGGAATGTGCGCCTTTTGTAAGTCCGTTTTCCATCAACAACCCTGATGGATGGCGGTATTGGTTCATGCACTTCGCGCGGTCACATCGGGCACGCCAAGTATACAATGTCATTTTACACGAAAACAGCAGTCAGCAAGCTCACTTCGGGCGTTCAGGATTAAGAATGTTGGCCTATAATCCGGAGCATGAAAGCGGATCATTATACTTGTTTGACCAAACAGCTCGAGACTCCGCGAAAGAGCAATTAATGGATGACATTCCAAAACTTATTTCCGAAAATGGGGACATCATTACGGCTGAAGATTTCTATCTTAGCATTTACAATGAAACGCCCGCTCACAAAGACGATATTCATCAGGCGATAATGGACAACCCTGATCTTGAAGTAATGACTCCAAACGGCGGCGAACGCAGAAAAGCTCATACGATCAAATCAGAGGATACGATACACCTAAAGAGGCAGCGTAGTTTCATCTGGAGGTGATCTGAGAGCAACTATAGTTGGTTGTATTTATTGTATAATTTGGTGCGGGCGGTGGGACTCGAACCCACACGGCCTAGGGCCCAGAGATTTTAAGTCTCTTATGTCTACCATTCCATCACGCCCGCAACTGGCGTTATCTCTAAACTTCTGTTTCGGGCCTATATCGGGCCTGAAAACTGATCTTACTCCTTAACGCCTTGTTTTGTATACGTTTAACCGCACGAAACAAAGAATTTTAAGTCTCTTGTGTCTACCATTCCACCACGCGGGCATGCGGGTCGAAACCTTGCGCGACAATAGCGGCTGAATTGCCAAGGGCAAGGGGGTTTTCGCCGCCTAAAGCATCCCCTCTTTCACCGCCTGCATCGCCACATAGGTCGAGGTGCTGGCCACATGGGGCAGTGACGATATTTTCTCGCCCAATACTGCACGGTAAGCGGCCATATCGCGCACGCGCACCTTTAGCAGATAATCAAAATTGGCGGCCAGCATGTGGCATTGCTCGATCTCGGGGATTTCGGCAACCGCCTTGTTGAACGCCAACAGCGCCGCCTCGCGGGTGTCGGAAAGGCGCACTTCGACAAAGGCAACGTGGTCAAGGCCAAGGCGTATCGGATCCAGAATAGCGCGATAACCGGTGATATAGCCGTCCTGCTCCAGCCGTTTCAGACGGGCCTGAGTCGGGGATTTGGACAGGCCGATGCGGCGGGCCAGATCGGTGACGCTGATCCGGCCATCGGCGGCCATCACCTGCAGGATGGCGCGATCAAAGCGGTCAAGCTCGGGCGAGGTCATTTGCATTGTATGTCAGTCCCTTTTCAGGTCTTTTATCTGTTTTCTATCTACTTTCAGGACGTTTTCCCTGTTTTTCCATGATACACTAACCATACCTCTGCAGCTCATCAAGCCTATCGGCTTTCCTCGCCAATTGCGAGAAGCGCCCGCAAGGAAGCGACGAGCCATTGCCAAACTCGGGAACACCGCCATGCTGAACCAACTTCGCACCCGCATTGACGCCAATCTCTACGCTGACGAGGATGCAGCCCTGCAAGCCCTGATCGAACAGGCCGCCCTGTCGCCTGCGGCCCGCCGCGCCATCACCACCCGCGCCACCGCATTGGTGCGTGACATCCGCGCCTCTGCCCGCCCCGGTTTGATGGAGGTTTTTCTGGCCGAATACGGGCTGTCCACGGATGAAGGCATCGCGCTGATGTGTCTGGCCGAAGCCCTGTTGCGCGTGCCCGACGCCAGCACAATCGACGCCCTGATCGAGGACAAGATCGCGCCGTCCAACTGGGGCAAGCATCTGGGTAAATCGTCGTCCTCTCTGGTCAATGCCTCGACCTGGGCCTTGATGCTGACCGGCAAGGTGCTGGAGGATCGCGAGCCTGGCATTGCCGGCCATCTGCGCGGGGCGGTCAAACGTCTGGGCGAACCGGTGATCCGCAACGCAGTGGCGCGTGCAATGCGGGAAATGGGGCGCCAGTTCGTGCTGGGCGAGGATATTCACAAGGCAATGAAACGTGCAGCGGGGATGGAGGCCAAGGGCTATACCTATTCCTACGACATGCTGGGCGAGGCCGCCCGAACCGAGGACGACGCGCGGCGCTATCATCTGGCCTATTCACAGGCGATTACCTCGATTGCTGCCGCTTGCACCCATGCCGACACCCGCCAGAATCCCGGCATTTCGGTGAAATTGTCAGCACTGCATC
>Ga0256834_1001353_pt1 | contig 16789 bp, 17 predicted proteins | sample 4281140metaG_FD_190536 | JGI IMG/M metagenome (GOLD analysis project Ga0256834, IMG submission 190536) | Hydrothermal vent microbial communities from East Pacific Rise, Pacific Ocean - 4281-140 | ecosystem: Environmental > Aquatic > Marine > Hydrothermal vents | place: Pacific Ocean: East...
CTAGACACGAAAAAATAACTCAAAATACAGGTATGAAAATTTACTTCGCTCATCCTTATTCTTCTTGGGAAAGAGGAACTAACGAAAATACAAATGGACTCATTAGAAGGTATCTTCCTAAAGGAACAGATTTTAATGAAATAACTCAAAAACAACTCCTAATTATTCAAGAAAAACTCAATAATAGACCTCGTAAAATAATTGGATAAAAAACACCTAATGAAATGATGCATATTGAACTAAAAAACGTAGCTTAGTAATATCAAAATTTAACAACGTTTTGTTGCATTAAAACATTAAATCCAAGAAAAAAATACTAAACTGTTTATTAATTAAAAGGAGGATTTTAAAATGAAAAAGTATGATGTAATAGTTATTGGAGCCGGACCTGCCGGTATTGTTACAGGAGTAACTGTAAAAAAACAGTATCCTGACAAAACTGTATTAATTCTTAAAGAAGAAGAAAAAGGGCTAATTCCTTGTGGAATACCTTATGTCTTCTATGATCTCAACTCTGTTGATAAAAATATAATGGGACTTAAACCATTTATTGACCTTGGCGGAGAAGTTGCAACCGAGAAGGTTGTTGATATTGATAAAGAAAAAAAACTTGTGAAAACAGAGCAAGGTTTGGAGTTTGCCTATCAAAAATTGATACTTGCAACAGGTTCTGTTCCATTTGTCCCTAAATTTATACACGGTTATGACTTGAAAAATATTTTTTATATCAAAAAAAGTTACAACTATATTAATAGTCTTTTTGAAGAATTAAAAGATAAAAAAAATATTATAATCGTAGGTGGTGGTTTTATTGGTGCTGAAGTTGCGGAACAATTAGCAAAATTTAAAAAAAAGAATGTTACAATCATTGAAAAAGAAGATTTGTGCTTCTCAAAAGCATTTTCATCTGAATTAAGCAAAATCGCCACAGAACAGTTAAAGAAAACTAATGTTAATGTTTTTACATCAACAAGTGTTGAAGAATTTATAGGAGAAAATAAAACTATAACAAAAGTAAAATTAGATACAGGCAGAGAATTAAAAGCAGATGCTGTAATTTTATCCATAGGATATATTCCAAATACTACTCTTGCTGAAAAAACAGGTTTAAACTTAAATGAATATAAAGCAATTATTGTTGATAATTTTGGACATACCTCAGCTAAACATATTTATGCTGTTGGTGATTGTTCAGAAACAACAGGTTTTTTAACAGGTAGAAAAGATAATATAATGCTCGCTTCTACAGCAACATCAGAAGCACGTATTTTGGGTTATAATTTATTTGGAATACGAATTAGAAATAGTTTTACCGGAACAATTGCAGTCTTTTCTACTGAAATAAACGGACTTGCCATGGCTTCTGCTGGCGTTAATGATAAAGATGTTTCGCTTATTAATTTGGAAATTATTTCCGCTAAATATACAGGAGTAGACAGGCATCCTGGTTCTTTACCTGGAACTTCTCCATTAACTGTCAAATTATATGTTTCTCCTTCTGACGGTTCTATTTTAGGGGGAGAGGTTTGGGGCAGTAAATCTTCAGGAGAAATAATTAATATTATAGCATTAGCTATTCAAGAAGAATTAACTGTATTCAAAGTTCTTTCATATCAAATAGGAACACATCCATTATTGACAAGTGCTCCTACAATGCCAGGTTTTATCAAAGCTGCAGAAATAGCTTTGTCGAAAATATATAAGAATTAATATAAAACTACACACAACAATGGCTATACTTAATTGCTTAAGTCTGTACTACTTTAGAAAAATCTCCGATTTTTCCAAGTTGGTTTTGTACTTATAAAGTTAAGTGCTAAATTGTCGCAACTAAGCATAGCCCAACAGTTGTACACAATATGAACAAAATTTGTTCCATTCAATAACTTAACGCAACAAATCTAAAATAATAGATTTGTAAAATGGAAGTAAAAAAACACAGACGACTTACCTTAAAAGAAAGAGTCATTATTCAGACACTTTTAGAAGAAAAAAAGACCAAAGAAAACATTGCTTTAAACCTTTCAAAAAGCAATAAAGTAATCCTGTTAGAGCAAAGAGGAACTGGAATGTCATTACCTACAAAATTTGATAAAACCTCATTAAGTATAGATTTAGCTTTAGATGACATAAATGCTATTTTAGATAAATTAGAGATAGATAAAATTACTCTTTTAGGTCATTCATATGGATCCTCACTTGCATTAATTTATGCATCAAAATTTCCAGAAAAAATTAAATCTTTAATCTTAGTTTCAACAGGAATTTTTGATTTAGATTCTGCATTTATAACATTGTGTAATATTAAATCTAGACTGAGTAATCAAGATGGAAAAAAATGGGAAACTTTATATGAAAAAACATACTTAAAAAAAATAACAGAATCTGAAAAAAAAGAATTAAAATACCTGTATAGATTAGCTTATTTTTATGATAAATCGAAAATTAAAGAGTATTTAAAAAGAATTGATAGGCCTTTTAATAAAAAAACAAATGCAATATTAAGTCCAGATTTAATGAATTATAATTTTGACTTCAAAAGAGAATTAAAAAATGTTTCTGTTTCAATTGATATAGTTATTGGTAGACAAGATATATTGGATTTTATGGCTTACGAATATAAAATTGTAAAACCAGAAATAAATATTCATTGGATTGACCAGTGTGGACATTTTCCAATGTTTGAAACACCGAAAGAATTTTATAACATAATTAATAAATTATTGAATTAACTAACAAAAATGGGAATGTAAAAGAAGGGTGCTAGATTACAACGACTATTTTGGAAAAACTGAAAAGATAGAAGAAAAGAGTTATAACTGCATAGATACTGATAATAGGGAGAATTGAGTGTTATATATACTAGATAGTATTGAGCAAATATCAAAAAAAAACTACAAATTCTACAGCCAAGATTTATTGAACAACTTATTTAAACAGCCATACACGAAAATTGAGTTTATTGAAAATGATGTAGGAGTTTCAGGAAATTCTCCTATAAAATATTTAAATCTACTTGCTAAAGACGAAGTCTAACGAATTTGAACCATATTTAATTCCTAAAGGAAGGAAACAAGGAGGAACAAATATTAATGGACGATATGAATCCTATATTTTCTTGTATTCAAGTGGGAATTCTGAAGATTAAGACATTATGTATACGCATAATATTGATAATGAAATATATGTTTTATCAAAAAAAGTAGATTTTATGAACTCTAAATTTGATGATGCTTACCCGACTTTCAATAAAGATAACTCAAAATTATTTTTCACATCAAATAGAGAAGGTATCTATAATATTTATTCAAATGAAACTGATAATACAAAAGATATTCTTGAAATATTAAATAATACCAATTCTGTTCCTCTAAAATCAACAATATTATCATCTCCTTTTGATAATAAGTGCCCATATATACTCAATGATTTTATGGTTTTCACTTCTAATCGAGATAGTGGTTACGGGAGATATGATTTGTATTATTCAATTTATGATAATGGAGAATGGTCACTCCCAATAAATTTTGGAAATAAAATAAACACTAAATATGACGAGTTTCACCCTATTTGTTAGAGAACAATGGTAATTATTGTAATCATTATTATGAAAACGCACTCGATGAACGTGTAAACGGTATTTTAAAAGATGTGTTTTATCTCGACTAGGCCTTTACAAACATGGCGCGAGCCAAAATAGTTGCAAAAAATAAAATTAATTTATACAACCAAATAAGATTACACTTATCTTTGGATTACAAAACTCCAAATTTGGTGTACAAAAAATGTAGCTTAATAATTAATTTTAACCTGTAGCCATATTTCAGGACTAGACACCCCTAAAGAAATAATGGATTCTAAACTAAAATTTGTAACTTAAACTCTCTAAAAAAAGCAATATTTGTTGCATTAGAATCTTAAATCCAGCTAGTAATCTAATAAAAACAGAAAAAATAAAATATAGAAATGAAACTGTTAAAGAAATCCATCTATTTAATATTTCCAATTTTACTTTTAATACCAAGCAAGGGTTTTTGTCAAAATATAGAACCAAAAGATTTATCAAATAATAAATTAAAAAATGCGGCAAAAGAAATAATGACGTCTGCAGGAACTTGTGCATTAATCACTATAGATCAAGAAGGACGTCCTAGGGTAAGAGTAATGGATCCGTTTCTTCCTGAAAATGATTTTACAGTTTGGTTTGGAACTAACCCTAAAAGCAGAAAGGTCGATCAAATCAAAAAGAATCCAAAGGTAACTTTATATTATTTAGATAGTGATGGTTCAGGATATGTTATGATTCATGGAGTAGCGCAAATAGTAGATAATCAAAAAGAAAAAGAAAAGAGATGGAAGGTTGAATGGGAAGCCTTCTATCCAAACAAACTTGAAGATTATCTTTTAATTAAAGTTTCCCCTAAATGGATGGAGGTAATTAGTTATACTCGTGGTATTGTAGGTAACCCTACAACATGGGAGCCCCCTTCAGTTTTATTTGATTAAAAATAAAAAGGTTGCATGTTTTGAACTGAATTATAATTTATTTTTGACCTGTAGCCATATTTAAGAACTAGACATAAAAATATGGACATCATTAAATTAATTGGACTATTATTTTTAGTTATTTTTTCTATAAGTTGTAAAAAAGAAGCAATAATGAATCCTAACATTGTTTCTAAATTTACAAATGAACGAAAAGTAATAATCATAGGTTACTCATCTGACGCAATGGAACCTTTTATTTCAAAAGATGGGAACTATCTATTTTTCAATAACCTTCAAGGTGCTAATGGAAAAGAACTTTATTATGCTGAAAGAGTTGATGATACAACATTTAAATTTAAAGGAGAAATACAAGGAGTTAACTCAACTGCTGTAGATGGAAATCCAACAATGGATGAGCAACATAATTTTTATTTTATTTCCACCCGTAATCTTGATACTGGAATTAAAACTATTTATGGTGGAATTTTTAATAACGGAATAGTTACAGGTTTACACGAAATAAATGGAACAATAAACATTTCTACACCATATTGGATAAATATGGGCGTTGAGATTTCTAAAAATGGGAATACCTTATTTGCTTCAAACGCTAAGTTTAATATAGGCGATAATTTCCCCAATAAAGGCAATATTCAATTTGCTATAAAAAGTGGAAATGAATTTAACATCCCAAATAATGAAACAGATATATTAGCAAATATTAATACCGATAGTGCTATAGAATATGCTGGTGAACTTTCTGCTGATGAATTGGAATTATTTTACTCACAAGTAACATTATCAAGTCCGCCAGTATTTAAACTATATTATGCTAAAAGAGAGCAGTCAAATGGAAAATTTGGAAATCCTATATCTATTACTGAACCATTTGTTGGAAATCTAAACGCATTTGTAGAAGGGCCATCCCTGTCAAATGATGGAAATAGATTGTATTATCATAAATTAGATAATAATGTTTTTTCAATTTTTATGCTTTCAAGATAATAATAAAAGGCAAATTACCTATAAAAAATATAGTCATTTGGATATTAGGCTACGTCTGAAAATAAGAAACAAAAATTTAAAATTATTGATGAGACACATCTTCATTTAATACTAACACATTTCCCAATTATGGGAATAATAATCGAAATTGGAATTTTGAAATAACTAAGTAAAACCCAAATAAAAAACACTTTTAAAACTGCTTCTACATTTAAACTACTTGCTAAACTAAATAATTCTATATAACCCCTGTTTCTATCGTCATAATAATCTAGCTTCGAGTAAAAACATCCCAAAACGTTCCCTGAACTCATTCCTTTACTCTCAATGTTGTATATTCGACAAAACTTAACTCAGTAGCTATGCTATGTTATGTTATGTTATGTTATGTTATGTTATTGACAAAACATAATTAAAGATTACGTATTGCATTAGTTTATATTGTTATTTATCTTTATTCAAATTCATTATATTTGCGCCTCACAAGCAAAACTTTGTTTAGTGCGCAGTTGTGAGTAATGCACGAAAAACAAAATATTTTAAAGCATATATAGAAATACCATGAAAAAAGACAAGAAACTTAGTTTAATAGAAGTAATATCAATGGCAGTAGGAACAATGATAGGAGCCAGTATTTTTTCTATTTTTGGCTTAGGAGCTAAAATTGCAGGCAATGATTTACCGGAAGCATTTATTCTTTCTGGTATTTATGCTTTAGTGGTGGCTTATTCATATGCTATATTGGGAGGTAAAATAATATCAAACGCAGGTCCAATTGCCTTTATATTAAAAGGACTTGGAGATAGTATTGTAACTGGTGCATTAAGTATTCTTATGTGGTTAACTTATGTAATATCTATTTCACTTTTTGTAAAAGGTTTTGCGGGGTACTTACTCCCTTTTATACACATAGAACCTACAACATTCACCATTGGAATAGTTGAGGTAATCGTTATTTCATTTTTTACAGCTCTAAACTTTTTTGGAAGTAAAAGTGTTGGAAGAGCTGAATTTTATATTGTTTTGGTTAAGTTATTGATATTATTAGTATTTATATTAGGTGGGTTTATGACAATCAATTGGGGAATGGCTAAACCAGGTTTTGATACAGTTCATACAAATGGATTGCTAAACGCCTCTATTATATTTTTCCTTTCATATATGGGGTTTGGACTTATTACAAATGCATCTGAAAATATTGAAAATCCAACAAAAAATGTTCCTTTAGCTATATTTATTAGTATCCTATTTGTGATGATTTTCTATATATTAATTTCGCTTGTTACAATAGGGAACCTTCCGTTATCAGATATTATTAAAGCGCAAGAAAATGCGCTGGCTATTGCCGCAAAACCATTTTTAGGGAATTTTGGTTTTATTCTTATTACTATTGGAGCGTTGTTCTCTATTTCATCTGCTTTAAATGCCACTATTTTTGGTGGAGCAAATATTGCCTATTCATTAGCAAAGGATGGAGAATTACCTGACTTTTTTGAAAGAAAAGTCTGGTTTAAATCAACTGAAGGTTTGTATATTACCGCAGGATTAGGACTTTTATTTGCATTGTTTTTTGATTTAGGAGCAATCGCATCAATTACCAGCACTATTTTTACTGTTATTTATATTTTCGTTTTAATTTCACATTTAAGATTACAAAAAGAATACGGAGGTAACAAAATACTTATCTCCATAAACCTAATTATTCTATTCGTTGTTTTTGCAGCATTAATAAAATATCAATGGGATACCCAAAAAAGTGCTTTTTACGCTAGTATTTTTACATTTTTTGGTGCTATTATTGTTGAATATTTATATAGAAAATTAGGAAAACGGAAATTTAATACAGATAAAATTAACACACACAAATTTGACAACACTAAGCAGTTATAACATAAGTTAGGGATTACATTGCAACACTAGAGTTCATACCTTTGTCTATGTTTATCCTAATTCGTTATATTTACACTTTAGGGGCTAAACAGCGTTTAGCACATAGTTGATAAGTAATAATAAAAGAACAATCACATGAAAAAGATGGTAAAAATAAATATACTTATTTTCTTAGTAGGCATATTTTCTTTTTCTTGTGAAAAGGAAGCTGTAAAATCTGATTTAAATAACGTAAAAAAAAGAGAATTTATTAGTTCTTTTGAAACTGTAGATGATTTTGCGAATTTTTATATAACACCTCAAGGTCATAAAGGAACAACTTATCACGAACTATCCAATTCAATTGTTTACAGTGGAACATATTCTCATAAAGCTTGGATAACTGGAATAAATCTTCCTTCAACATCACTTATTAATAATAACCATCGAGGATACCCAACTATTCAACTACAAAACACAGTGAAAGGTACTTTTACAACACCCTGTTACATTACACTGTGGGTTTGGTTAGATATGGAACTACAAGAAAATACGTCTGGAGGAGATGATGATTGGTTCAGTTTTGCAACATTTACAGATGCCGAAACCGATAACTGGGATAGAACAGTTTTAGTTAATTTAAATCATAAAGGGTTTGTTCACTTAGGACACGTTCCAAATCAAGGGGAACAGTCATATATTTTTCAAACAACAAACCTAACATTTCCCCAAAAAGAATGGGTAAAATTAAAGATCTATTTAGATTTTAGAGATAATGGATATGCTAAGGTATGGCAAAATGGACAATTAGTCTCTTATGCAAATTTGTATAATATTGATAATAAACTATCACAAATTCATTTTGGAATGTATGCTCCACCTCAAATAGCAAATGGAGTAGTATATAATGATGAGTTGAAAATTATAGAAGTTGATGGAGAATAAAAGCCACAAACAATAGTTGTTGTTAATACCAGTTTTAGTGATTAAACGAAAGTAAAGAATTTTGAACAAACAACACCAAATATAAAGTTTGGCGTTTTAAATAAAGAAAATTAAAAGCAAAATGTTTATATTTGGTTCAGTGACAGATGGATAGGTAAGTGAATTAAAGCCCCATACCAACCTTAACGTTGCAAGCAATTAAATACTAAAATTATTTATAGAAAAATAAAATAATCACTTTAATTAATACAACAGCTAATTAGATTAATTAAATATTTTAAAAATTAGTAATCTTAAATCATTATAGTTATGTCAAAAAATAAAAAAATAACTACAAATACAGGTTGTCCAGTAAATCATTATGAGGATACACAAACAGTAGGAGAAAGAGGCCCTGCATTAATACAAGATTTTTTCTTACAGGAAAAATTAGCACAATTTAATAGAGAAAGAATTCCAGAAAGAGTTGTACACGCTAAAGGAACAGGTGCTTATGGGAAATTTACTGTTACACACGATATTTCCAAATATAGCAGAGCAAAACTATTTTCTGAAGTGGGAAAAGAAACAAAACTATTTGTTCGGTTTTCAACGGTTGGAGGTGAAAAAGGTTCTGCTGATACTGAAAGAGATCCAAGAGGTTTTGCTATAAAGTTTTATACAGAAGAAGGTAATTGGGATATTGTTGGAAATAATACACCTGTTTTCTTTATAAAAGATGCTAAAAAATTTCCAGATTTTATTCATACTCAAAAAAGAAATCCTAAAACAAATTGTAAAGATGCTACTGCTGTTTGGGATTATTGGTCTTTAAATCCCGAAAGTTTACATCAGGTTTTGATATTAATGTCAGATAGAGGAACACCTGATGGATATAGACATATGAATGGTTATGGAAGTCATACTTTTTCATTTGTAAACAAGGATAATGAACGATTTTATGTGAAGTTTCATTATAAGACTAAGCAAGGAAACAAAACATTTACAGATGCTAAAGCAACAGAATTAAAAGGAATAGACCCTGATTATGCTCAAAGAGATTTTGTGAATGCCATTGAAAATGGAGATTTTCCTAAATGGGCATTAAAAATTCAAATAATGACTTTAGCTGAAGCAAAAAACTTTAAATGGAATCCATTTGATTTAACCAAAATATGGCCACATTCAGATTTTCCATTAATGGATGTTGGAGAAATTGAATTGAATGAAATACCTGAAAATTATTTTCAAGATGTTGAACAAGCAGCATTTTCGCCTTCAAATTTAGTAGATGGTATTGGTTTTTCACCAGACAAGATGTTACAAGGACGTATTTTTGCATATCCTGATGCACAACGTTATAGAATTGGCGCCAATTACAATGCTTTGCCTGTAAACAAATGTCCGTATGCAACAACCAATTACCATAGAGATGGAGCAATGCGTTTTGATGGAAATGGTGGTAGTTCTCAAAATTATTTCCCTAATAGTTTTGATGAAAATTATATTGATGAAAAATATAAAAGCAAATCATATCAATTAGATAGTAATGAAATTGCTTATTTTGATAGGAATTTAAATGATGATGACCATTATTCTCAGCCAAAAGGATTATTTGAAAACGTAATGACAGAAGCAGAACAGGAAAACACTATTAACAATATTGTTGGTGCAATGAGCGGAATTGAAGGAAAAAAGAAAGATGAAATTATTAATCGTCAATTATGCCATTGGTTTAGGGTAAGCCCTAAATTAGGAACAGGAATAGCAAAAGGATTAAATGTAAATATTGACGATTATATGTAATATATTGAGTAAGTAAAGAGTAAGCTTATATTGTATTCCCAAGCAATGCAGGACATACAACTACTCATAATAAAATGTATGACCATTGCTAAACGCTGTAAAATAGAATACATCTAAATCAAAAAATATGAATAAAAGTTTAAAATACTTGGTAATTTCAACGATTACATTTACTCTTGGTTACTTTTTTTTGAGAACTGCATATTATAGTTCTCAAGAAAACCCCTTTGCAAATGAAATTATATTAGTTGTCTTAGGAACTATTGCAACTATTGCAATCACGGCTGCTTTATTAAATAAGCAAAGTGAAGTTGAATTAGAAAAAGAACAAAACGTTAAAATATTTGATATAAAATCATCTCTATATTTTGAATTGATTGATTTTATTGAAGAAATAATAGTTCATAGAAAAATCTCTAAAAAAGATCTAATAAGACTGGATTTTTTAACCCATAAAATATCCGTAATTGCGAATAAAGAAGTACTAAAAGAGTATGCAAGTTTTATAATGTTATTAAAAAAGGTATCATCAGACATAGATGTAACAAAATCGGAGTCAATTGAATTATCTATAAAATTAAATCAACTTTGTTCTAAAATTAGATATGACTTAATTAATAAAGAAAAAAATGTGAGTGATTTGAAAAATTTAATTTTTATAAACAATTTACCTGTAAAAAATAATACTTAACTAAGTAGACAAAGGGGAATCTCACCCTCTATTTCACATAACCATACGTGATAGTCTCCAATCATACGAACCTTTAAGATGACTGTGTTTTTTTAGATTGTCTGTCTAGTTCCCTTCCTGTATTCTATGACACTACCAAATAAAATTTCATTATTTAAGCAACAAATTTTAAAGTGTTAACATAAGGTGTTTGTCTATTTACTGTTGCAAAGGCTCTCACCATTAATTTACATCTAATTTTATTTTATTTCATTACCTTACCTATTACATAACGCTATTTTAGAAGCATTCATAAAATAAAATAATAAAGAGGCAACCTTTGATAGCTGCCTCTTTATTATTTTAATTGATACGAATGAGTTTTTATTTATAAATTAAGTCAAATCTATCAAGGTTCATTACTTTTGTCCAAGCATTAATAAAATCTTTTACAAATTTTTCTTTTGAATCATTACTAGCATAAAATTCTGCTAATGCCCTCAATTCTGAGTTTGAGCCAAATATTAAATCTGCTCTAGTTGCTGTCCATTTTTTTTCTCCTGTTTTTCTATCTTTCCCTACAAACTCTTCTTTAGAATCTGAAGTAGCTTCCCACTCTGTATTCATCTCCAATAATTTAACAAAAAAATCATTGGTAAGTTTATCTTTATTTGTTGTAAAAATACCCTTTTTACTACCATCAAAATTTGCATTTAATGCTCGCATACCTCCCACTAAAACAGTCATTTCTGGCGCTGTAAGTGTAAGTAATTGTGCTTTATCAACCAATAATTCTTCTGTAGATAGCGTGTATTTTGTTTTTAAGTAATTACGAAAACCATCTGCCATTGGCTCCAAAAGATTAAATGAATTAATGTCTGTTTGTTCTTGGATGGCATCTGTACGCCCCGAAGTGAATGGTACTTTAAAAGTATATCCTGCATTACTAACTGCTTTTTCTACTCCAGCAGTACCTGCTAATACAATTAAATCTGCTATTGATACTTTTTTTGTTACTGATTTAGTATTGAATTCTTTTTGAATTTTCTCTAAAGCTGTTAGTACTTTTTTCAATTGTTTAGGATTATTTACCTCCCAATTTACCTGTGGTTCTAATCTTATTCGTGCTCCATTTGCCCCACCTCTTCTGTCAGAATTACGATACGTTGAAGCAGAAGCCCAAGCAGTAGTTACCATTTCACTAATGGTTAAACCTGAATTTAAAATTTTCTTCTTTAAAGCCTCAACATCATTATTAGAAATCATTTTATAGTCAGCAACTGGAATTGGATCTTGCCAAATCAAATCTTCTGTTGGTGCTTCTTGTCCAAGGTACGTAGATTTTGGTCCCATATCTCTATGCGTTAATTTAAACCAAGCTCTTGCAAAAGCTTCATCAAAAGTATCTGGATTTTTATAAAATTTTCTTGCTATTTTTTCATAAATAGGATCAAAACGTAATGATAAATCTGTAGTGAACATTCCTGGTTTAACCATTTTTTCTGAATCATAAGCATCTGGAACCATCATTTTAGGGTTTTTAGGCTCCCATTGATGCGCACCTGCCGGACTTTTAGTTAATTCCCATTCATTTTCAAATAAATTAAAAAAGAATAAATGACTCCATTTTGTAGGAGTAGATGTCCAAACTACTTCTAAACCAGATGTTATAGCATCAGCTCCTTTACCAGATTTATAATCACTTTTCCATCCGAAACCTTGTTCTTCTATATCAGCTGCTTCTGGGGCTGGTCCAACATGAGATGCGCTAGCTGCTCCATGTGCTTTACCAAGCGTATGACCACCTGCAATTAATGCAACTGTTTCTTCATCATTCATTCCCATTCTTCCAAAAGTTTCACGGATATCTTTTGCTGCTAAAAGCGGATCAGGATTACCGTTTGGCCCTTCAGGATTTACATAGATTAATCCCATTTGAACTGCTGCTAAAGGATTTTCAAGTTTTCTATCTCCTTCATAACGCTTACTGTCATCTAGCCATTTTTCTTCAGCTCCCCAATAAACATCTTCATTTGGCTCCCAAACATCTGTTCTTCCTCCTGCAAAACCAAAGGTTTTAAATCCTGTAGATTCCAAAGCTACATTTCCTGTAAGAATCATTAAATCTGCCCAAGAAATTTCATTTCCATATTTTTTCTTAATTGGCCAAAGTAATCTTCTTGCTTTATCTAAATTGGCATTATCTGGCCAACTATTTTGCGGTGCAAAACGCTGTTGCGCAGACCTAGAACCACCACGACCATCACCTGATCGATAAGTACCAGCATTGTGCCAAGCCATTCTAATAAATAAACCTGCGTAACTTCCGTAATCTGCTGGCCACCAATCTTGAGAATCTGACATAAGTGCACGTATATCTTTTTTTAATGCCATGTAATCTAGGCTTTTAAACTCTTTAACATAATCAAATTCTTCATTCATTGGGCTCGTTAGAGAAGAATGTTTGCGAAGTAGATCTAAATTTAATCGATTTGGCCACCAATCACTATTGGCTGCGGATCTTTTATTTAAATCACTTTTTTTTGTAACGGTTGCTCCCGAAAGAGCGTCTGTTGCTTTTTTTTGCTGACAAGCCGTAAAAAATATGCTTATCATTAACAATCCGATAAATAATATTATTTTCTTCATAATTATAATTTAAGTATTAAACGTTTTTACAAACATATCTAACTAAATACATTTTTCACATCAATATGCATTCATTATCCCTATATTAACATAGATGATTTCTATTGTTGTTATTTTTAACATAGATGATTTCTATTTTACTAAATTTATTCTCTGTAGTAGAATAAGTATTATATTTATTTAAAAATCTAACGCTTATAAAATTAATTGGCGGTAAGAAAACGTTATTGTATGTAACAACTTTACAGCCAAGTATGTTGGTGTTCATTTCAATGATTAAATTCTATAAAATCAGATGATATTTTAAAATAAGTAACTAAAATTTTACCTATCCCAATCTGTTTGAAATACCAAAATATAATGAAAGAATTATTCGTATATTTTAATTCAGCAATTGACTAATGAATCAGAAAAAGTAGTTAAACTTCTAAAAAAATAATACTTATCAACAATTATATAGCTGTTTCATATTAATTTTATTAAAAAAATATAGTGAATTTTAAGTTATAAAATCTGATATATACCAAATTATTGATATAAAAATTTATTATATCTTCGTTTTTATAACCAATCTATTTTTAGCAACCAATTTATGCGCAAACAAAAAATAAAAATTAAGCTACTGTTTTTTATTTTAATTCTTATGGTATGGAGTAATCAAATATTTGCTCAAAAAGAAATAAATATAAAGAGTAAAAATCCTTTAATTATTGGAGAGAGAATTGAAATTCAATCTGAAATACTTAATGAACATAGAATTTTAAACATATATCTTCCCAACAGTTATTCAAAAAACTCTTTAAAAAAATACCCTGTAATTTATTTATTAGATGGTTCAATAAATGAAGATTTTATTCACATTTCAGGACTTGTTCAATTTGGTTCATTCTCTTGGATTGATATAATACCAGAATCAATTGTAGTTGGAATAGCAAATATTGATAGAAAGCGAGATTTCACTTTTCCAACAAGTATAAAAAAACATAAAAAAGAATTTCCAACAACAGGTAAATCTAAAAATTTTATAAATTTTATTAAAAATGAACTACAACCTTTTATTGATAAAAATTACAGAACAGATTCCGTTAAAACAATAATAGGACAATCACTTGGTGGACTTTTAGCTACTGAAATTCTATTTAAAAGCCCTAATTTATTTAATAATTACATAATAGTTAGCCCAAGTTTATGGTGGGATAATGAATCGTTGCTAAAATATACCCAAAAAGAATATACTTCTAATAAATCCATTTTTATTGCTGTAGGGAAAGAAGGTGAAATCATGGAAAATGAAGCTAAAAAATTATATAAAAAATTACAATCAGGTAATAAAATGAATACAGAACTCTATTTCGAATTTTTTGAAAAACAAAATCATGGAGATGTTTTACATTTAGCTATCTATAATGCATTTGAAAAAATATTTAATGAACAAAAAGAATAAGACCACTACCCTATTAAAATATATCCAAGATAGCTATAAACACCTAATTTAAAATTTGAACTCCTAATAGATTATTGAAAACAGAATAAGATGAAAGTTGAAATTTCAGAAACAAAAAGAATTACAGTAGATAAGATTATTGAATTATACAAAGCAAATAATCGGAGCTCGGCTGAAAAACCAACTCAATTGTACAATACTTTAATTAATTCACTTTAATAACAGCATGGAATGAAAATAGATTAATAGGTCTTGGAAATGCTATATCTGAAGGGTTTTTAGTTGTTTATTATCCTCATTTACTAATCCATCTACTCATTCATCCAAATTATCAAGAAAAAGGAGTTGGTCAAATGATAATGAATAAAATGCAAGGAAAACATAGAAATTTCCATATGCAAATGTTGACAGCAGATGGGAAAGCTAATGATTTTTATAAAAAAATTGGTTTTGTAAGAGCAGGAAAAATACAAATATGATTGCAAAAATTTGGCACGGGAGAACAAAAATTGAAAATTATAATGAATACACAGAATTTATGAAATCTAAAACTATTCCGGATTATCAAAAAACAGAAGGATTTATAAAATTGGTATTTTTAAGAAATACAAATGCAAATATTGGACATTTTACATTAATTACTTTTTGGGAAAATCTTGAAGTTATAAAAAACTTCGCTAGAGAAGACTTTGAGAAAGTAAAATATTATTCAAAAGATAAAAAATATCTACTTGAATTTGAAGATAAAGTAACACACCATGAAGTGTTTGCAGAATAAAAGTGATTTTATAACTAACATAATAAAAAAATGAGTTCTACAAAACAACTTGCTAAGCGATTTAAAGAAGTACTATTAAATGGAAATTGGGTAGCAGCTACAAATTTTAAAGATCAATTATCAGATCTAACATGGAAACAAGCTACAGCAAAAATAGGTGCGCTAAATACCATAGCTATGCTTACCTACCATATTAACTATTATATAGCTGGAATATTAAATGTTTTTGAAGGAGGATCTTTAAACATAAGAGATAAACACAGTTTTAATCTTCCAAAAATTAAATCACAAGAGGACTGGGAAATACTACTAGATGAGATATTGAAAAATTCAGAAAAATTTGCCAATTTGCTTGAACAAATGACAAACAAAAAATTAGAGAAAGTATTTGTGGATAAAAAATACGGGAGCTATCAAAGGAATATTAATGCAATGATTGAACATAGTTACTACCATTTGGGACAAATTTCTTTGATTAAGAAAATGTTATTAGAAAAAAAATAAAAATTAAGATAACTTTAAAAACAGACCACCTATAGCCTTTCAACTTATTTTAGGATAATAAAAAATTAACCCTTAGTTAGAAATAAATTCTACCCTTAAACTAATAATTATCATTCTAACTTTTGCAGGTTTACTATAAGTGATAAAATTATACCTATATTTAGCCAACAATAGCCAATCTACCCAAACAATATATATAAACAAATAAAAATAAAAGTATGTTTAATTAAAGATGGTTCTGTTTTTTTGATAAAGAAAAACAATTAGCAAAGTTGAAAAACTCACCAAACAATATACTAAAAAAGGTTGTAAATTAATTGTTTTCCCTGAATCGTTCATTCCAGAATATCCAAGAGGTTTTTCCTTTGGAGCAACCATTGGAAGTAGAACAACTGAAGGCAGAAATTTGTATTTAGACTATCATAAAAATAGTGTTGACGTAGAAAGTAAAGATTTAAAAAGACTGTCAAAATATTAGAATTATCACTGATATTTTATGATTTGAAATTATCACTGTTATATCACCTATGGTAATTAAATTTAGAATGCCTAAAAACTAAAAACAAATCTGAAGTATTTAATTTTATGTTTGTACATTAGTATGTCGTTTATCACAAATTAATATTGAAATGAAATATGCTGTTATTCTAAT
>Ga0256834_1001354_pt1 | contig 16788 bp, 13 predicted proteins | sample 4281140metaG_FD_190536 | JGI IMG/M metagenome (GOLD analysis project Ga0256834, IMG submission 190536) | Hydrothermal vent microbial communities from East Pacific Rise, Pacific Ocean - 4281-140 | ecosystem: Environmental > Aquatic > Marine > Hydrothermal vents | place: Pacific Ocean: East...
CGTAATACAGACTTTCCTCTTGTATTTTACTACGTTGATACATGGTTTCCATAGCGCCCAACACACCGCCGCGCTCTGTTAATCGGTCAAATTCGGCATAAATGGCTTCTTCTACCAAATCGGTCAATTCTTCGATGATAAAACTACCTTGAATAGGATTTTCATTCTTTGCCAAGCCTAATTCCTTGTTGATAATCAACTGAATAGCCATGGCGCGACGTACACTTTCTTCGGTCGGTGTGGTAATGGCTTCATCATAAGCATTGGTATGCAGCGAATTGGTATTGTCATAAATGGCATACAAGGCTTGCAATGTGGTGCGTATGTCGTTAAAATCGATTTCTTGTGCGTGCAAACTGCGTCCGCTGGTTTGGATATGATATTTGAGCATCTGCGAACGGGCATTGGCACCGTATTTTTCTTTCATTGCCTTTGCCCAGATACGACGTGCCACGCGTCCAATAACCGAATATTCGGCATCCATGCCGTTGCTGAAAAAGAATGACAAGTTCGGGGCAAATTTATTAATGTCCATACCCCGCGACAGATAATATTCCACATAAGTAAATCCGTTTGCCAAGGTGAAAGCCAATTGCGTAATGGGATTGGCACCTGCTTCCGCAATATGATAGCCGGAAATGGAAACCGAATAAAAATTACGCACACGGTTGTCGATAAAATATTCTTGAATATCACCCATCAAACGCAAGGAAAATTCGGTGCTGAAAATACAAGTATTTTGGGCTTGGTCTTCTTTGAGAATATCGGCTTGAATGGTACCGCGCACTTTGGCAATGGTTTCGTATTTTATTTTGTCATAGGTTTCTTTATCCAAAATCTCATCTCCGGTAACGCCCAACATCAATAAGCCTAAACCGTTATTGCCTTCGGGTAAATCTCCTTGATATTTGGGACGCGGCAAGCCTTTGTCATCATATTTTTCTTTGAGTTTGGCTTCTACCAAGTGTTCCAATCCGTTTTCTTTGACATATTTTTCTACATTTTGATCAATGGCTGCATTCATAAAGAAAGCTAACATCATAGGTGCCGGACCGTTGATAGTCATCGATACGGAAGTTTTGGGGTCGGACAGGTCAAAACCAGAATAAAGTTTTTTGGCATCGTCCAAACAACATACCGACACGCCCGAATTACCAATTTTCCCGTAAATATCAGGACGCTCATCGGGGTCGTTACCGTAAAGCGTAACGCTGTCAAAAGCCGTTGATAAACGTTTGGCGGGCATGCCCAAACTTACGTAGTGAAAACGGCGGTTGGTGCGTTCGGGCGTGCCTTCACCGGCAAACATGCGTGTAGGATCTTCTCCCGCCCGCTTAAACGGATATAAACCGGCAGCATAAGGAAATTCGCCCGGTACGTTTTCTTTTAAAATCCATTTGAGCAAATCGCCCCAAGCCTCATATTTGGGTAAAGAAATTTTCGGTATTTTTAAGTGCGACAAAGTTTCGGTGTGGGTTTCTATTTTTATTTCCTTATCGCGAACTTTAAAGGTATAAACAGGGTCTTTATATTTTTTGACTTTGGCGGGCCAATCCAAAATCTTTTGCCAGTTCTCGGGATGTAAATTCATCTTAATACGGTCAAACTCCTTTAATAGTAATTCAATGGTCTGGCGTTTTTCATCATTTTGACAGATTTTCAAAATCTCATCATCAATACCGTATTTGTTGAGTTTTGGTGTAGTAGAAAGCGCTTCAATAGTTTTAAATATACTGTATAAATGTTGGGCAATATTCTCTTGTTTGTCTGCCCATTGGTGATATTTGCGGTTATTTTCTACAATTTCGGACAAATAACGCACGCGTTGGGGCGGAATGATGAATTGTTTTTCGTCGTTTTCGTCTTTGGCTTCAAAGGTAGAATTGAAATTGGCAGTGGTTTTTTCGTTAATCTTTTCAATGATGGCTTTGTAAAGTTTGTTTACACCCGGATCGTTAAATTGCGAAGCAATAGTGCCGTAAACGGGCATCTCGTCGGTATCTTGTTCCCACAAATTATGATTGCGTTGGTATTGTTTTTTGACATCGCGCAGGGCATCGAGGGCGCCGCGTTTGTCAAATTTGTTTAAAGCGATTAAATCGGCATAATCGAGCATATCAATTTTTTCCAACTGTGTTGCAGCTCCGTATTCAGGTGTCATCACATAGAGATTGACATCGGCAAAATCGACGATTTGTGTATCGGATTGCCCGATACCCGATGTTTCGAGTATAACCAAATCAAAATCGGAATTTTTAACAATATCAAGTGCATCTTGCACCGAACCCGAAAGCGAAACGTTACTGGCACGGGTTGCCATAGAGCGCATATACACACGCGGATTGTTGATGGCATTCATGCGAATACGGTCGCCGAGCAAAGCACCGCCGGTACGTTTTTTGGTGGGATCTACCGAAATGATGGCTATTTTTTTCTGTGGAAATTCGTTGAGAAAACGACGCACCAGTTCGTCCACCAAAGAAGACTTTCCCGCACCTCCGGTTCCGGTTACACCTAATACAGGGAGATTTTTGGCTTTTTGGCGAATTTCGGTTAATAAATTTTCGTGTAATTGAGGAAAGTTTTCGGCTGCCGAAATGGTTTCGGCTATTTTTCTATCATTTTTTTCTTTAATGTCCGCTACTGATTTTACGGAAATATCTTTACCGGTAGGAAAATCGGCATTTTCAACCAAATGATTGATCATTCCTTGTAAGCCCATTTGACGACCGTCATCGGGCGAATATATCTTGGTAATACCATAGGCTTCGAGTTCGGCAATTTCTTCGGGAAGTATGGTGCCGCCGCCACCTGCAAATATTTTGATGTGTCCGGCATGGCGTTCGTGCAATAAATCGTACATATATTTAAGAAACTCGGTATGTCCGCCTTGGTAAGAAGTGATGGCTATGGCATTGGCGTCTTCTTGAATGGCTGTATTGACTATTTCGTCTACACTGCGATTGTGTCCCAAATGAATAACTTCGGCACCGGTGCGTTGAATAATACGACGCATAATGTTGATAGCGGCATCGTGGCCGTCAAACAGGGAGGCGGCTGTAACAATTCTAACTTTATTTTTGGGCTGATATATATTTTGATCTTGCATAAAATCGTATTTTTTTTGGCGATTGCCAATATACAAAATTTTACATAAATATTTAATGATAATGTATATGACCAAATTAGTATTTTGCTTGGTTCTACCACGAATTTGATGGCCGATGGCTATTATTGTGCCCGTCTTATAACAAATACATATATAATAAAATAGTTCAAAATATTTTGGTCCCGAAACTTCGGGATTGCTTAATTAAAAAAAACGGAGTAGTAACCGAAGCTGCGAGCACGTATTTTTGACGCAAAGTAAATGAAAAAGAAACAAAATATTGTATTAACTTATGTTTGTATTTGGTATTATTGGTTTCTTGTAAAGAAATTATGACGCTGATTTTGTTGCAACATAATTATATATGTTAAGCAGCCGGTAGTATACAATATTCAATCATGTCTTTACAGTTTAAATTTTTCGACTTATCTCCCAAGGTTTTGAAACATTATAAATTATCCGATAAAATAACAATAGAACCTTTTTCTTTAATCCATATCACGCATTCATGTCATCATGGTTATTTAAAAAAATAGTTTATTTTTGCCATAAACTAAATCAAACTCAATTATGTATAAATCAAAAATAATAGGTTTGGGCAAGTATGTCCCTGACCATATAGTGACCAATGACGATTTGACCAAATACATGGACACCAACGATCAGTGGATTAGAGAACGCACCGGTATAGAAGAAAGAAGATGGGCGCAACCCGGAGATGGTAACACATCTGCTACTATGGGTGTAAAAGCAGCAAAAATAGCTTTGGAGCGCGCCAAACTGACTCCTAAAGACATAGATTTTATTGTATTTGCCACTTTAAGTCCCGATTACTATTTTCCCGGTTCAGGTGTGCAAGTTCAAGAACTATTAGGCTGTGACACCATTGGAGCTTTAGATGTACGTAATCAATGCTCAGGTTTTGTTTACGCCTTGGCGACAGCCGACCAGTTTATCAAAACCGGAATGTACAAAAATATTTTAGTCATAGGTTCAGAACTACAATCTACCGGCATTGACTTATCTACCCGTGGTCGAGGTGTGGGTGTTATTTTTGGTGATGGTGCCGGCGCAGTTGTTTTAACACGTAGTGACGACGATAGCGAAATTATGTCTAATCATTTACACTCGGAAGGCAAACATGCCAAAGAATTAACCGTATTAGCACCCGGTGGCCCTAATCCCCCCAAAAAATTAGTTGAAGATTGGGATCCGGAAGATTTATCATATTATCCGTATATGAACGGTAACTTTGTATTTAAACACGCCGTAACCCGTTTTCCCGAAGCTATTATGGAAGGTTTAAAAGCGCACAATTTAACTCCTGCAGACATTGATATACTAATTCCTCATCAAGCCAATTTGCGTATTTCACAATTTGTGCAACGTAAACTAAAAATGCGTGACGATCAAATAATGAACAATATTCAAAAATACGGTAATACTACCGCTGCCTCTATCCCTATTGCACTGACCGAAGCTTGGGAACAAGGCCGTATCAAAAAAGGTGATTTGGTGGTAACCGCTGCCTTTGGTTCCGGTTTTACTTGGGGCTCAAACATTATCAGATTTTAATCAGAACCAAAACCTGTATTTTATATATGCCGGCTTGTTCTTACAGGCCGGTTTTTTTAAGGCTTTGTTAAATATATTATACCAAAGACATATTTTTGTAAATTTGTCATACTTATAAAAAACAACCCTATGAAACAACTTTTAGTTTTTAGCATATTATTAAGCTTTTTGTCTGCCTGCCAAGGTGAAAACAAAGAACGTGAACCTAATAAAGTTTCCCATCAAGAAATTAAAACCCCATTATCAACCAATCCGGATATGCAAGCCAAAATAAACCAGTATGCCCGTGTTAAACTAACGACGGACACTAGTAAGTTAACCGACAATGAAAAGCATGTGATTGTTCATTTAATCAAAGCCGTTCAATACATGGATCCGGCTTTTTGGCAACAAACGTATGGCGACAAACAAAAATTAATGTCGCAAATCAATGATTCATTGACCAAGGTTTATGCCGAAATCAACTATGGCCCTTGGGATCGTCTTGATGATAACAAGCCTTTTGTCAAAGGCTACGGCCCAAAACCGGCCGGAGCTAATTTTTACCCCAATGATATGACCAAAGCGGAATTTGAAAAAGCAGATCTGCCGGATAAAACCAGTCAATATACCTTATTAAGACGTGACAAAGAGGGTAAACTTTATACCATACCATATCATATTGCCTTTGAAAAATATATGAAACCGGCGGCTCAAGAATTGTTGGAGGCAGCCAAATATGCCGACAATCAAATGTTTAAAAAATATCTGGAATTACGAGCCCAAGCTCTGCTTGATGATAATTACCGCCCCAGTGATATGCATTGGATGGATATGAAAGATAATCATATCGATATAGTTATCGGGCCTATCGAAAATTATGAAGACCAACTTTATAATTACAAAACCGGTTACGAAGGCAATGTCTTGATTAAAGATATGGAATGGAGTAAAAAATTGGCGCATTTTATCCAATTTTTACCCGAATTACAAAAAAACTTACCGGTAGCAGCCCCATACAAACAAGAAAAACCCGGCACACGGTCAGATTTGAATGCTTATGATGTGGTTTATTATTCAGGAGAAGCCAATACCGGCGGTAAAACCATAGCCATTAACCTGCCCAATGACGAACAGGTGCAACTCAAAAAAGGCACCCGTCGGTTGCAATTAAAAAATGTCATGCAAGCCAAATTTGATCAAATATTGGTGCCCATTGCCAATCTTATTATCACTCCCGAACAAAGAAAACATATTAAATTTGACGCTTTTTTTGCCAATACTATGTTTCATGAAGTTGCACACGGTTTAGGTATTAAAAACACTATCAACGGTAAAGGCACTGTGCGCAAAGCACTTAAAGAAAACTATTCGGCTATTGAAGAAGGCAAGGCGGATATTTTAGGTTTATACATGGTCGATCAATTACATAAAAAAGGTGAACTCAACGGAGATATCAAAGATTATATGACGACATTTATGGCCAGTATATTCCGTAGTATTCGCTTTGGCGCTGCCGATGCCCATGGTGTTGCCAATATGATTCGTTTTAACTATTTTAAAGACAAAGGGGCTTTTACCCGCAATACCGACGGCACTTATCAAGTCAATTATGATAAAATGTATGACGCCATGAAATCACTTTCCGCTTTAATCTTAAAACTACAAGGCGACGGTGACTACCAAGCAGTTGCCAAACTCATTAAAGAAAAAGGTGTAGTATCGCCACAATTACAACAAGATTTGCAAAAACTCAACGATGCCAATATACCTGTGGATATTATCTTTGATCAAGGCATCAAAACCTTAGGATTGGAAAAATATGACCAAAATTAACTGTTTAACAACTGCTATAAAACAATAAACTTATATGAAAAGTATATATCTCAAAGAACTTAAGCAGGCCTTTGCCTCTCCTATCGGTTATTTGTCATTGGGATTATTTTTCATATTAACCGCCTTGTTTTTATGGTTTATCGAAGGTAGTTATTATTTGCCCAATTATCGTTTTGCCGATCTATATCCTTTTTTCAGTATAGCCCCATGGATATTGATTTTAGTTTTGGCCGCCTTGACTATGCGTAGTTTTTCCGATGAATTCAAAACCGGCACCATTGAAACCCTATTGACCAAACCACTAACCTATACACAAATTGTTTTGGGTAAATTTTTAAGCATTTGGACCATGGGACTCATTTTACTTATTTTAAGTTTGGTTTATGTTTATAGTATTGCTCACTTAAGTATTAACGGCTCCTTAGACTACAAAAATTTAATCAGTGCATATTTAGGTCTATTCTTATTGACTGGGGCTATGATAAGTATCGGTATGTTTAGCTCCGCCTTGTTCAGTAATCAAGTCAACGCTTTTTTAACCGGTTTATTCTTAATATTTTTATTTTATTATGGTTTTGAAGGTTTGGGTAATTTTAATCTGATGGGAGGCTTGGATTTATTTTTAAAAAAACTAAGCCTCGATTTTCATTATCAGAATTTTGTCAAAGGCTTGATTAAACTCTCCGGAGTAGTTTACCTGTTAAGTATTACAGGATTCTTTTTGATGCTAACCGCTTTTATTTTAAAAAAACGTATCAACTGATGGAAAATTTTATCGCTTTCAATCCGACTAAATTATATTTCGGCCACAATGTTTTGGGACAATTGCCCAAAGAAATCTCATCTTTGGGATCAAAAGTATTATTATTAACCGGACAAGGCAGTGTAAAAAAATACGGTTATTATCAACAAGTCGTAGACAGCTTAAAAAAATCAGGAAAGCGTATTATTGAATTTTCGGGCATCAAACCAAACCCTATAGTAGATGATGCCGAAAAAGCCGTTAGTTTAGCCCAAAAAGAACAAATTGATTTTATAGTGGCACTGGGTGGCGGCAGTGTTATTGACACAGCTAAAATGGTTAATATGGCTTATGCCAACAACCTGCCGGTTTGGGACATTATGAAACATGAAGCCAAACCTGTCAAAAAAATTCCATTGATTGCCCTGCTGACTTTGGCTGCCACCGGCACCGAAATGAATGGTGCGGCCGTTATACAAAATCACGAAACCCATGAAAAAATAGGGTATTTCAACCCGTTAATGTATCCAATAGCCTCTTTTTTAGATCCGTCATGGACTTTTACCGTCCCCAAAAATCAAACGGTTAATGGTATAATAGATTTAATAGCACATAGTCTGGAAGCCTTTTTTTCAGGTGGCGACGCCCCCTTGTCCGATCGTTTTGTAGCAGCCAACATATTGGAGACCATGGATTACACACCAAAATTACTCAATAACTTAACAGATTATGATTTGCGTGCCCGTATGATGTGGACTGCTACAGTAGCCGAAAACGGCACAACCATGCATGGTAGAGCTACCAGTGGTGATTGGGGCACCCATGCTTTAGCACATCACATCTCACTGTTATGGGACACACCTCACGGACAAACTCTTTCTATTATTTTTCCCGCTTGGATGAAAGCCATGCAATACAAAATTGAAAACCGCCTGCAAAAACTCGGTTATCTGCTTACCGGAAAAAACATATCCGCGCCGGATACCATTCATATTTTTGAAACCTTTTTCAAAACGATTGACGCACCTACTAAATTTTCAGATATAGGATTAACCGGCACCGATAAACAAAGTTTGTTAAAGCTATGGCAAAAAAACCAACCGCAAGGCATGAATATCACATTAAATGATAATGACTATCAAAATATTCTGGCTCTGATATAAGTAATTGGCAAATGAACAAACAAAATAAACATATCATTATTTTTATTACCGGTTTAATAATCATTAATTTGTTGGCACAACATTTTGATTATAAAATTGATATGACAGGGGATAAGCGTTTTACCTTGTCAAAAACATCTTTACAAGTAGTAAAAAATGTCACCCAACCGGTGCAAATTATTGTGTTTTTAAAAGGGGACTTTCCTTCCTATTTTAAACGTTTGGCCAATGAAACCGAAAATCTGCTGGAAGATTTTAAACAAGAAAATTCACATATAGATTATGTATTTATCAATCCGGTTGAACAAGGCAACGATTATATAAAATCATTGGTTAACAAAGGTTTACAAGCTTCCGAAATCAGTTTAAGACGATCCGGAAAAATGGAACAAGTAATGGTATTCCCTTGGGCTATCATAAAGCAAGGCAAAAAAGAAATTCCGGTCTCTTTATTAACGGATTCATATAGTAATAATTTGGATGACCAGATTGAAAAAAGTATTGAAAATTTGGAATATGCCTTGGTCAACGGTTTGCATTTAATCAATGCCGGTAAACATCAAAAAATTGCCGTTATCAAAGGTAATGGCGAATTGGACGATTTGCATATTGCCGATTTTTTAATGACTCTAGGTGAAAAATACCGTTTGGCACCGTTTACCTTGGATAGCCTGCAAACCAATCCCCAAAAAACACTTAAAGACTTACAAGACTATGATTTGGCTATAGTAGCCAAACCAACCGAAAAATTTAATGCCCAAGAAAAGTTTGCATTAGATCAGTTTTTAATGAACGGGGGGCGTATGCTCTGGCTCATAGATGCTGTCAAAGCACATAAGGACACCTTGATGTATCGTGGTAAAACTTATGCCCTAAATGCCGAACTCAATCTCACCGACTTGTTTTTTAATTATGGCGTGCGCATCCAACCGGTATTGGTTAAAGATTTGATTGCCGCGCCGGTCGTTTTAAAAGTGGGACAAGTGGGCAACAAGCCGCAATTGGAACAGTTTCCTTGGTTTTACAGTCCATTGGCACAACCCAATAAAAAATCGGTTATCGGAAAAAATTTGGACATGGTTAAACTGGACTTTGTCAGTCCTATCGACACCTTAAAAAATACCATAAAAAAGACCGTTTTACTGACCAGTTCACCCAAAACCCAGTTGATTGGTGTCCCTACCGAAATCAATTTTGATGAAATAGGCAAAAAACCCGATATCAATCAATATACCGCCGGAACACAAATTTTTGGCGTCTTGTTGGAAGGTGTTTTCAAGTCTGCTTATAACCACCGTGTCAAACCTATCAAAATTGCTCAACCGCTTAATCAAGGACAATCGGCGCTTATTGTAATATCAGACGGTGATATTATTAAAAATCAAACGGATAAAGGCAAGCCGCTCCCCTTGGGTTTTGACAAATGGAGTAAAATGACTTATGATAACAAAACTTTTTTAATCAATGCCGTCGATTATTTGATGGATAAAAACGGCGTCATCAGTTTAAAAAATAAAGATATCAAATTACATTTGTTAGACCAAAACAAACTGACCGCCGAATTGTCCAAATGGCGATGGATTAATCTTTTATTCCCCTTAATCCTATTGGGCATTTTTAGCATCGTCTATCATTATTATCGTAAAAAGATGTATGCAAACTAGACTGCATATTTTTCAGCTTAATATGAAAAAATGACATTTAAAAATGACATTTTGAACATTAAAATCATCATCTTCTTATTTGGTATTCATTTTGATAAAAGTTAAGTGCGTTTAACCCTTAAAAATTAAAAAACATGAAACCAGTAGTCAGAAAACCGATAAATGATCCTATTTTATCATTCTTTGATGAATTTTTGTCTAATCAATTAGCCAAGGTTGACAGCAATATAAAATATGTTGTTCCTGCTGTAAACATTAAAGAAAATGACAAAGAAGTTATCATAGATGTTGCCGCTCCCGGATTGAGCAAAAAAGATTTTGAAATCAGTGTTGAAAACAATACATTGACTATCTCTGCTCACAAGGAAGAAGAAAAAGTAGAAGAAGGCACTAACTTTGTAAAAAAAGAATTCGGATTTGAAAAATTCCAACGTTCTTTTACCATTCCCGAAGATATGTTTGATACTGAAAACATTAAAGCTACTTACAAAAACGGTGTGTTAGAAATAACTATCCCTAAAAAAGAAGAAGAACAAAAGAAAGTTAAGAAAATCCAAGTATCATAATCGTGCAAGGATTTTACCATAAACAAGGGCGTTGCCGGCCGGCAACGCCCTTGTTTATGGTAATAACTCTTAAAATTGTTACTTTAAATTTTTTTTACATATTTAGTTAAGATAACAATTTGCTGTCCTTCTACCCTGCCTTCTATATGTTCGGGATTATCTGCTACCAATGAAATACGCCGGACTGCCGTGCCGCGTTTGGCGGTAAATCCACCACCGGCAACTTTCAAATCTTTGATTAAAACGACCGAATCACCATTTTGCAATACAGCACCATTGCTATCTTTATGAATTACTTGCTCGTCCATATTGCCTTCGCCGGTAGCCTCGGCCCAAGCTTGTGTCTCATCATCCAAATACATCATATCCAACAGGTCTTGCGCCCAAGCTTCGCCTTTATGATTAAGCCTGTGTAACAAACGCCAAGCCATGACTTGCACAGCCGGCACTTCGCTCCACATACTTTCGTTTAAACAACGCCAATGGTTGACATCCATTAGGTCCGGATTTTCAATTTGAACATAACAGGTTTTGCAAACAATTATTTCGTTATCCGGATGATTTTCAGGGGCTACAGTATATAATTGTAAATCTTTATCACTGCCACACAATTCACATGTATGTTGACTTCTTTCTAATAATTTTTTATTTGGTTTCATATATTTCATGTATTTTTATTATTTAATGAATTGAAAAAACGATATCACACGTCGTTTAGAACGATAGCGAGAAATCTACTGCTATAAATGATGAGATTCCTCGTTACTGCACTCCTTCGGAACGGACAAACTTACTAATTTTATCCAAAATGATTTGTGCCAATTTTTCTTTACTCTCTATAGTCCAACCGGCAACATGGGGCGTTAAAATTACATTTGGCAATTGTATCAAGGTTTGAAAATCTTCAGGAAAGTTATTATTTTCAAACATATTTTCAAATGAAGATTTTTCATATTCCAAAACATCTAAACCGGCTCCTAGTATTTTACCGCTTTTAAGAGCTTGCACTAAATCCGAAGTGTTCACTACACTACCCCGTGCCGTGTTGATAAGCCAAAAATTTTTGTGAAATTTGTCTATAAAATCTTTATCCACCATTTTACGGGTCAGATTAGTTTGCGGCACGTGCAAACTCAACACATCTGTTTTAGCAAAAAGTTCTGCCAACTCAACTTGACGCGCATTTTTATCGCCTACGTCAGGTTTAATATCGTAAGCCAATACTTCCACCTCAAACCCCCGTAATTTTCGAGCAAAAGCCTTGCCCATATTGCCGTACCCAATAATTCCTATGGTTTTGCCATCGAGTTCCACACCTCTATTTGCTTCGCGCTGCCATATACCGCTACGCACTTCGCTGTCTGCACTACAGATTTTGTTAAACAAGTTTAATATCAGTCCCAAAGCATGTTCACCAACGGCATTACGATTGCCTTCGGGTGCATTAAAAAGTCGAATGCCTTGTTTGTGTGCAAAATCAATGTCTATGTTTTCTAATCCGGCACCAACCCTACCAATAAACTTAAGTTTTTTTGCTTTTTGTAAAAAAGAACGGTCAATAGGAAAACGACTGCGGATAATGATACCATCATAATCACCGATGATTTTTTCAATTTCCGGTTTTGAAGCGGTATAATTCTCATCTACTTGAAAACCTAAATCAAGCAATCCTTGTTTTAACAACGGATGATTGGTATCTAAAAGTAAAACTTTCAATTAAAATAATTTTCAGATTACGTATTTAATTCTTTCCAGAGCAAATCTTTGAGCCGGTCTAAATTTTCTCCGGTATAAGAAGAAATAAAAATATGCGGGATATCTTTGGGTAAATCCTTGGCAATTTCTTCTTTGAGTTCTTCATCTAACATATCAGATTTGGATATGGCCAAAATACGTTTTTTATCGAGCAATTCCGGATTGTATTTTTTTAACTCATTAAGCAATACCTCATATTCTTTTTGAATATCATCGGCATCGGCCGGCACCATAAACAAGAGATTTGAATTACGTTCAATATGTCTTAAAAAATAATGTCCCAAGCCTTTGCCTTCGGCGGCTCCTTCAATAATTCCGGGTATATCTGCCATTACAAACGAACGTCCGTCGCGATAAGAAACAATACCAAGGTTCGGTTTGAGCGTTGTAAAAGGATAATCGGCAATTTTGGGTTTGGCTGCAGTCAATTTGCTTAACAAAGTGGACTTACCGGCGTTGGGAAAACCTACCAATCCTACATCTGCCAACAATTTTAATTCCAGAGTCAAATCACGTTCTTCTCCGGGCAAACCCGGTTGCGCATAGCGTGGTGTTTGGTTGGTAGCGGTTTTAAAATGCCAATTGCCTTTACCGCCTTTGCCCCCTTTGGCAACAATTATCTCCTGACCGTCTTGGGTTATTTCACCAATGGTTTCTCCGGTTTCGGTATCTTTAATAACCGTTCCCAATGGCACATCAATATACACATCAGCACCATCCTTGCCCGTAGACCGCTGTCCGCTGCCGTCTCCACCTTTTTCGGCTTTAAAATGTTGTTTAAATTTTAGATGATAAAGAGTCCAAAAGTCTTTGTTGCCACGGATAATAATATGACCTCCACGACCGCCATCGCCACCGTCGGGGCCACCTTTGGGAATGTATTTTTCACGTCGTAAATGGGCAGAGCCCTTACCTCCATGACCCGATTTAACATGGATTTTAATATAATCTGTAAAATTACCTTCGGTCATAATTTAAGAGAAAAGGCGATATTAAGAACGTAATTTTATACTGTTTATCACATCCAACAGACGTTGATTAACTTCTTCAATAGTTCCAACACCATGCACTTCATGGTATTTATTTTGTTTTTTATAATATTCTTTGACCGGTTCCGTTTTTTGGTGATATAAATCCAACCGATGCTTAATGGTTTGTTCGTTATCATCGGAACGTCCACTGGTTTGTCCACGTTGCAGCAAGCGTTTAATCAATCTTTCTTCAGGCACATTCAAAGCTATTAAAGCGTCAATAATCAAACCTTTTTCGGCCATTAACTTATCTAAAAATTCGGCTTGTTTCACCGTTCGCGGAAATCCGTCAAATATAATGCCCTTGATATTAGGATCGGAAATAATTTCTTTAATCATATCAATGGTAATTTCATCGGGAACCAAATCACCTTTATCAATATACGACTTGGCTTTTTGACCGAGCGGTGTTTGATTTTTGATATGATGGCGAAACAAATCGCCTGTGGCTATGTAGGTCAAACCTAATTTATCTTTTAATATTTGGGCTTGTGTGCCTTTTCCGGCACCGGGAGGGCCAAATAGTATGAAATCAATCATTTTTTCTTCTTTTAATCTATATATTTCTGGTAAGTTTCTTCCTAATTCATTATAATCCAAGCCATAACCTACAATAAAATCATTGGGGATTTCCATACCTACAAAATCGATTTTAAAATCTTTGGTATAAGCTTTGGGTTTATAAAACAAGGTGGCAATTTTTAAGTCCGCCGGTTGTTTTTTTGTTAATTCTTCTATAATTTTTTCGAGTGTGTTACCGGAATCTACTATATCTTCGATGACAACCACCTTTTTATTTTTGATTAATTCATCATCTATGTCCACCAAAATTTGGACATTACCGGTAGATGTAGTCCCCTCGTAAGATTTTAAACGATAAAACTCAAATATGGCGTTTTTATTGTAAGACTTAGCCAGATCTGCGGCAAAAATAAACGAGCCTTTGAGAACCACAACAAAAACGATAGTTTCGTCTTGTGCATAATCATCTATTTGCGATGATAATTTGGCAATGGCCTGCGCTATTTTATCCTTATTGATATAAGGGACAAAGGTTTTGTCGTGAAGTCGGATTTCTTTCATTTTTGTTTTAAAAATGCAAAAGTAAGCTTTATTTATAAACAATCAAAATTATATTAATGCAAGTCATATTTGATAATTTGCACCAAATCGTCATAGGTTTTAAAGGGGACAAATTTCCCTTCTTTGACATATGACACTTTACCGGTTTCTTCAGACACAACCAAAGCTACCGCATCGGTGTTTTTGGTAATACTAATGGCTGCCCTATGCCGTAAACCGTAAGTTTGCGGCAGACGAATTTCGCCCGAAATAGGCAAAACGGTTCTTGTTGCGGTAATTTTGTTACCCTCTATAATAACGGCTCCGTCATGCAATGGCGAGTTTTTAAAAAATATGCTTTCCAATATAGGCGTATTTACTTCTATATCCATGACATCGCCGGTTTGTTTTAAAAAATCGAGATTAGAATTTCGTTTAATGATAATTAAAGCTCCCGTTTTGGTTTTGGCAAAATTCTTAACAGCTTTAACAATGGCCTCTACATCGGTTTCGGATGTATGCATTTGCTTAAATCCCAATTTGTCCATCAACTTACCGGACGGACTGAACTTGGTAGAACCTATCATTAGTAAAAAACGCCTGATTTCTTGTTGAAAAACAATAATTAAAGCCAATACACCAACCCCCAAAAATTTGCCCAAAAATTCTGATAACAAGTTCATTTGCAATGACTTGGTCAATAACCAAATCAAATACAAAATAGCAATACCAATAAAAATATTAATGGCAACAGTGCCTTTGATTAGCTTATAAAAATAGTATAGCATCAAAGCCACCAAAAATATATCGATGAAATCTAAAATTCTAAAATGGATAAAATCTAACATTTTAATAACTTATGGTGTAAAGATAAAAATTTTCGGACTTAATTGTATCATTGACAGGCTATCATTTTTAAAAAAAGTATATAAATCTAAAAAACGATTATAAGATAATGCTTCATCAAAGTTAAGATAAAGCTTGGGATGTCTCAAATTTTGTTCCTTACTCCATAGTTTTATATGATTTGACAAGTCTTGTTTTGATAGATTTCCCGGCCAATTCACACTATCATTAAGCACAAATTGTTTTGAAAATACTTTTAGATGTATCTTATCAAAATCTTTATCGGCTTGTTTATACTGTTTAAAATAGCTTTTTGAAGTAAAATATTCGGGCATTAATTTAAGATTTGACGCCTCAACAAACGAGACTTTTTGTTGCACACTATCAAGATAACTTAAATACAAGCGCCCCTTCCCATCGGAATGTATTGATTTTTTATGTCTTTTTTTTAGCACTTTATCCAATGCCGGTCGCAATTGCTTTAAACTCAGCCTTCTGTCAGCAGCCACCAACCATTTGGTAGTAGACACGGTTTGCCCTAATTTAACATCCGCTATAGTATCTTGGCCGTCCACTTGCATTAGTATATATATGGGCGAATTGTCCCATACTTCGTGTATGCCCGGATTGTCGTTAACCGGTATTTTGACATCTTTAGACTGGCAAGACATAAAAAAAATCAATAAAAATATGATGTGTAAAAATTTCATTTTATCTTTGTGCTTATTTTTTTCAAAGATACGGTATTTTTATATTTTCGACCCTTATATTGACCGGTTTTACCTTTTAAAAGTTAAATTTGAAATTAAAATGTAATAAAATTGTTTCCTTTGGAATAATAATTGAGTTTAAATAAAAAAATAAAATATATGACAACATTTAGAATCATCAACATTTCCGGAAAAAGTGGCTTATTCAAACTTTTGACCAGCACTAAATCAGGCATAATAGCCGAATCATTAAAAGACAAAAAAAGAGTAATGGCACCCTTTACCGGCATATCCGCTTTAGATGAAATTGCCATTTATACCTATGATGAAGAGGTTCCGCTTTGGGAAGTTTTTAAAAAAATAGCCGAAAAACAAGACTATGGTCCTGCCATTGACCACAAATCCAACAAAAAGGAATTAGAAGCATTTTTTAAAGATATTTTACCCGATTATGATGAAGACCGCGTATATCCTTCTCATATAAAAAAAATTGTGCAATGGTATAACATTTTGCAAGACACCGGTGTCTTAAAAGAATTTTTGGCTCAAAAAGAAGAAGAGCAAAAAACGACTGAACAAGAAAAACAAGAAGAAAATTAACAAAAATCGCCAATTGGCGATTTTTTTATGGAATAATAATTTTTTGCAAAAAATACCGGTTTGTTTGTGAAATACTGAAAATGTATAAACCCGATGACAAATTATCAAAACAAATCTGACGATTGCCGGCTTTTAATTTTTGTCGCCAAA
>Ga0256834_1001355_pt1 | contig 16785 bp, 18 predicted proteins | sample 4281140metaG_FD_190536 | JGI IMG/M metagenome (GOLD analysis project Ga0256834, IMG submission 190536) | Hydrothermal vent microbial communities from East Pacific Rise, Pacific Ocean - 4281-140 | ecosystem: Environmental > Aquatic > Marine > Hydrothermal vents | place: Pacific Ocean: East...
TTTGTAAAGGTTTTTGTAAAACATTAAAATACAATAAAGAACTCAGGTTCAAAGGTTATCAAAAGCGTATCCGTCAGGATTTGGAAATCAGGGCAGTGAACACCAGATATGAACTGGAAAGCTCCTGGTGGCACATACCACTATGGCAGGTTACCCAGCCCCTGTTATTGGAGCAACTCTGGGAATTGGGTATATCCATTTCGTCAGGCCAGTTAAGCAGTATTCTTACAGAAGGCCATGAAGGTTTTCATAGCGAAAAACAGTGTTTGCTTGACAAAGCCAAACGGGACGCCCTATACCTGCAAACAGACGATACCAGGGCACGCCACCAGGGTAAAAACGGTTACTGTACCTTCATTGGCAATGATTTGTTCTCGTTTTTCAAAAGTACCCGTTCAAAAAGCAAGATAGACTTTCTGGAATGTTTTGCTTAGCTCAAACTCCTTGAGTATGCTAGCAATTTGATTCGGGGTAAACTTCTTTCTTTTCATTTTTAACAGTTTAAATTTAGTAGTTTTTCTCTACTTCTAAACCGTCCAGTTTTTGGGGAAGCTTACAAACGCAGGACACACTGATCGTAATGAACAGGTAATCAGCAATATGACAATTTATTTGGAAAAATATCCGCTGACAAAGGTTATATTTCAAAGAAACTATTCCATATGCTCTTTAGCAATGGAATGCATCTATTCACTGGAATTAAGAACAATATGAAGAATCAATTAATAAGCTTAAAGGACAAAATATTATTGCGAAAACGCTCAGTAATTGAAACTGTAAATGATGAATTAAAGAATATTTGTCAAGTGGAGCATTCTAGAAATCGATTAATAATTTCCTCATTAATACCATCTCTGCTTTTACGGCCTATTGTTTCTTCCCCCAAAACCCTTCCATCAAAGTTAACTGGGACGACTCCCAACAACTTTGCTTAGCTTGAGTTTATCACGAACAACTCAGGTTAATAGGGGGTATCTCCCGAGTTATTAGCCATTTATTAGTCTTTTTAAGCACTTAGGCAACTTTCTTGCTGTTTGTATCGTCATTATAGCACAACAACAAAAACTCAAAAAACAACATGAAAAAGCCAATTATCTTGGCAGTGCTATTAACAGTTATTAGTGCTGTCGCATTTGCATCAACAGGAACAACCGCCCTTAGCACTACCTCTAAATTTCAGGTAGTAGAAAACACCAACAGTAGGTATGATTTATATTATGTAAGCGAAAATTTTGGAAATGTTACGGTGCGTATTACCAACGAAAATGGTAAGCTTATTAATACCGATAAACTAACCGGAGTTAAGGCATTTAAACGCACTTATAATTTAAAAGGGTTGCCTGCTGGCAATTATAATGTAGAGGTTAAAAATGTGGAAGGGAAAGCTTCTCAATCTATATTTCATAACCCCTCAATAAAATCAAGTTTACACTCAATTGTTGGGCAATTACCTAATGTTAATAAATTTAAAGTGTTTGTAGGACCCAATAATGCCAATACTAAAGTACGTGTACACATTTATAATGATCAAGACGAACTACTGCTTAAAGATTCAATGAATAGCGTAGAAGAAGGTTTTTCTAAGACATACGACCTTTCTAATGTAGATTCTGATTTTGTTACCTTTAAAATAGATAACGGTACAGATTCAACTTCGTTCTCAAGAGATTTAAAATAGGGTTGATAGATGGCGACTCAGGTCGCAAAGGCAGCACCAATGGTGCTGCCTTTTTTGTTTGTAAAACCATTATGGGAACTAATCAATTATAAACTTGGCTCCTAATGTTATTATTTGAGCATTCAACCCAGTATTTCGTTGGTAATACCCGTAATTAAGGTCTAAGGATTTGAGCCCAATAAACTTAGTAAAAATATCAGTATAGGTTAGTCCAATAGAAACTTGGCTAGATTCAAATGCTGATAAATCATAATCCGATGTATAATAAGTATCAGTAATAACATGTTCTTCGTATGGAGCAAAATAGTATGCTGCAGTTTGGTTATAATACCTATACGAAGGTGTAAGTGTTAATGTGTTGGTAAGTTTAACCGGTAGTTCCACTTGCGCAGTATGAGAATCAATTCCCCAGTCATCATTATAATAACGGTAATAGGTTCTAAGCACGAAACGCTCGCTAATATAATAATTAAGTCTTGTACCCACTGGTATTTTAAGCCTAGTGCCTGGCAATCGTTCTATATCATCGGCCAATTGAAACACGTCTGTATTGGTTGGTGAGGTATAGTCAGGGATACTACTTCCATTACCAATATAGTAGTTAGCTCTATCTCCGAAATATACACGCTGCATTGGGTTAGATAACCAACCTTCTTGCCATACAGCATCAACAAAAATTGAAAATTGAAGATTTCGACCCAATATTTGAGAGAAACTTAATGAAGCAGAGTAAGTGTTTCTTTTTTCATCATTTATTAAGGAGGTATTAAATGGCCGCCATGTTACAATGCCATTTTTATCAATTACATTACCATTCTGATCGAGTATATCAACTCCGTTAAAAAATCCACCATCTAAATTACCATCATAATTAGAGTATTCTTTTATTTCTGTTGGGTATTCGGGCTTCCATTTATCTAAATAGATACTTGATGAGAAAGTGACTTCTGTATTTTTTTTGTTAAAAAGTTTTGTAACTCCTCCTCCAAACCCAAATGAAGAATAATCGAACTCTTTTGCAATACTTGTGTGTGCGGAAAGAATAGTATTTCTATCATCAGAAGAATGACTGTAGTTTAAGGCTCCACTAATCCATACATCTCCTTGCGAAGCACCAGAAGAAGCAACCCACGGTGAACCTGTTACAGGCCCTGTTGTTACAGAAGGGCGATAATCATCATCGTCATCATCATCTGAGGCCCCAGAAGAGGCTCCTGTAAATGGATTTAAATTACTAGATGATGCGGAGGTGTAAGCCGAAATAGTACCATCAAAGGATAGAACATCATCATCATTTAACGGAATGGCTACACTTATATTAGTGGCAAAATTATTTAGTTCTTCCGAACCAATTCCTCCTGTTACCGATGCATTTGCTCCATCTTGTGTATAATAACTGGTTAAAAAATCAAGTTCCACAGATTCTAAAACACGTTTTTTATACTGTTTTACGCCCTCTGTTTGTAAGCTGTCGTTTTGTGAATACCCCAAAATGGATATTGTCATAAATAAAAAAATAAATACTGCTCTCATTTTATTAATGTTTAATTGCAACCACAACCTCCACCAGATTTACCTCCATTTGCTCCAGAGGCACCTTCTCTATATACTTGAAAAGTGGTTTGAAATTTAATTGATTTCCTTTCGGCCAATGCCATGTCTGGATCATTGATATTAACTTTCTCGTACTCGTTTAGGACCTTACAGGAAGATAGAAAACCTATGATTACCAATAGTCCAACTAGTTTAATTTTCATGTTTAGTTAATTTTAATATGCTGTGATTTATGGATATTACCATCATTATCTATTATTATGCACTCTATTTGTGCTAATTGATTTACTCTATCAATACCTACTTCGGTGCCCATAACAAAAATGGAAGTAGCCAAAGCATCTGCTATTTCTGCTTTAGGAGCAAAAACTGTTACACTAATTATACCTGTGGCTGGGTAGCCAGACCGAGGATCAATGATATGTGTATATCTAATACCATCAAAAACTACGTACTTTTCGTAGTTGCCAGAGGTTACTACTGCGTGGTTTGAAATGGGAAGAATTGCGAATGCCTTATTTTTATTTAAAGGGTTTGTAATTGCAATGTCCCATTCATCTCCATTGGGTTGTTTGCCCCACGTATTCATATCGCCCGAAGCATTTATAATGCCTGCCTTTACTCCTCTTAAAATTAAAAGTTCTTTAGCTCTATCTGCCGCATATCCTTTACCAATAGCTCCAAAGCCAATTTTCATGCCCTTGTTTTTTAAAAATACCGTTTGGTTTTCTTTGTTGATAATGATGTTTTCGAAACCCACCCTAGCCACAGAGTTTGTCATTTCGGTTTCCGTTGGTAGCTCTGTCATAGATCCATCAAACTTCCAGAGTTTATCCATAGATGCATAGCTTATATCAAAAGCACCATCTGTAAGCTCTGATATCCGCTTTGAGCGCTCAATTAATTGAATTAGCTCCGTATCCACTTTAACTGGTTTAATTCCAGCATTTCTTATTATTTCAGAAGTTTGTGATGCGCTATCCCAGGAGGAAATAAGTTTTTCTATTCTAGAAATCTCCTCAATGGCTAAGTCAATGTAAACATTTGCCTTAGTGCTATCTTTTTCTACAACAATAATTTCAAAACTACTTCCCATTAGTTTTAGCTTCCTGTCAAAAACTTGCTGTGCACTAAGCGAGTAAGATGAGAAGAATAAAAGAATTAAATATAAAAACTTCATTGGTATAAGTTCAGTTGTTTGATATCTGTATAGCTATCTTAAAACGAGGATAGAAGTTTTGTATAGTCTTCTACAGGCATTTTTTTATAGCCCGTTTCTCCTAATACTTTTCCCGAATTATCCATTACTACAACTAATGGGAAAAAGCCCTGAGAGTTATATTTTTCAGCTAACGCATTGTTCTTCTCTTGCTGAGCACCTGGAAGTTTATTGGCTTTTTTTCTAGGAAAATCTGCTTGCAATAAAACAAAATGCTCCTCTGCATAGTTTTGAAAAAATTCTGTGCTCCAAACTTCTTTGTCTAGTTTAATACAAGGGGCACACCAGTCAGACCCTTGAAATACTAGTAATATTTTTCTATCTGATTCGGTTGCGATTTGTTTAGCTTCGTCAATATCAACAACCCAACTTTGGGCTGCTGATACTAATGAAATAAGTGCTAATACTAGTGTTAATGTTACTTTTTTGTATTCAATCTTCATTGTTTCCAAATTAAAAAATAAGTAATTTTTGTCTTAGAAAATCTCTTGGTAATGAGGTGTAATTAGTTGCCTCCGTTATTATTATCATTGTCATCGTTGTCATCATCATCTCCATCGTTGTCATCATCGTCTCCATTGCCATCTCCATCTGAGTCATTATCCTCACTGTCACTGTCTCCTCCATCACTATTATCATCCCCGTCACTGTCTCCATCGTCATCCCCGTCATTGTCGTCCCCATCAGAATCATTATCACCGCTATTATCTCCATCATTATTGTCATCTTGATAATCAGGAATTCCATCATTATCAGCATCATCATTGGTTAAGTCTCCATCTCCGTTAGCATCCTCATCTTCATCAGGAATTCCATCATTATCGTCATCATTATCAATATAATTTGGTTCTCCATCTCCATCGGTATCGTAACTATTTATTACTGTTTCAAATGCAGCGTCATTATCAATGGTTTGAGAGCCTTCATTTGTGTATATGTCAAAAGGAAAAGAAATTCCATTTAAATAAAGTGTTTCTGAAGTAGTTGCTACAACAGATAATAATTGATCAGAATTGGTTACCAACACTCTGCTATCGTTATTATAGCTTAAGGTTATTGGGTAAACAAAATTAAAACCAAAATCATTTGCCAAAGTATTATCAACCGTAGTTGCAGAAACTTCGGCAGTTGCGTTGTTTAGTTTCTGAGAAAGTATATCTGTTACTGTTTGGGTGGTTGCACTTAATTCAGTTGGTTGCAATACTTCGTTTAATATGTTATCGTTTGTTTGACAAGATGTTGTAAGAACTACACCTATAACTATTAATAAGCTAATTGATTTTTTCATTTTTAAATAATTTAAATTTCTCATTTTAGTAATGTTTATTTCGATTGTTCAGTACTAAAACAACCAGCTTATAAAAAACCTACCTTACCCGATCAAAAAAAATAAATATCTTTGAAACAGTTAAAAACTATGGCTAAGGAATTAAACAGTATTTGTGACCCTAACACGTATGAAAGTGTTTTTAATGAGCATGCTAAAAACTTAAAAAGGTTTCTATACTTTAAGTTTAATGATTTAAGTGCTGCAGAAGATGTCCTCCAGGAAACCTTTATTAAACTATGGGATAGTTGTAAAGAGGTAACGTTAGAAAAAGTAAAAAGCTATTTATATACGATTGCCAACAATAAATTTCTCAACATTAAAAAGCACGAGAAAGTAATTAGAGCTTATGAAGAGTACCCTGTTAGTGATAGAACCAATGAATCGCCAGAGTTTTTAATCATTGAGGAAGAGTTTTTAGAGAAAATAGAAAAGGCAATTGCTGGTTTGCCAGAAAAACAAAGAGAGGTGTTTTTACTTAGTAGAATTGAAAAAATGAAATACAGCCAAATTGCCGAGCAACTTTCAATCTCTAAAATAGCTGTAGAAAAGAGAATGCACAACGCATTAAAATCGATGAGAAGTAAAATAGGGAATATTTAGAAACAAGAGGTAGGTTTTTTTAAGCACAGTTGTTTTAGTTGTAGAAATGGGAAAAGAAAGTTTAAATAAAGAAGAAAACTACTTTTTAGCCAAGTGGTTGGCCAACGAAATAACAGATGATAATTTAAAAGGCCATATTTCTGCTGAAGACTTTGTTGCTTATAAAAAAATGCAAAAAGGAATTGATGTATTTGAAGCACTAGAAGCTCCAATGGACGAATCATTTCTAAAAATAAAAAATCAACTTTCAAAGAATAAAAAAGGAAAGATTATACAGTTAAATGCTAAGTGGATAACGGCCATTGCAGCATCTGTTGTGTTGCTAATTGTTAGTTATGTAGGGTTTAATAATAGAGATACCGTAATTAATACTGATTTTGGCAAGCAGAAAACTTTTGCCTTGCTGGATGGATCAGAAGTAAACTTAAATGCAAAATCTACCATAACTTATAACAAAAATAAATGGGAAGGTAAACGCGAGCTTTCGTTGAAAGGAGAAGCCTTTTTTAAAGTTAAAAAAGGAAGCACATTTACCGTAAATACAACTAGTGGTAGCATAACTGTTGTGGGCACCCAGTTCAATATTAAGGTATCAGATACATATTTTGAAGTTATTTGTTATGAGGGTAAGGTAGAAGTTATTAGTGGCTCCGAAATATTTTTATTGCAACAAGGTGAGGGCGTAAGAAAAATTGAAGCAAATAACTTAGAAAAACTGAAACAAACGTTAAAAAACCCAACTTGGTTAACTGGAGAGAGTAGCTATCATAAGGTACCCCTTAAAGTTGTAATTAATGAGCTGGAGCAGCAATTCGGAGTTGAGTTTGATAGAGCCTTAATTGATGAAAGTATGATTTATACTGGTAGCTTTGATAATAAAGATTTAAACATTGCCTTAGCTTCTGTATTTAAACCAATGGGAATTAACTATAAATCTACTGGTAACAACAAGATAGAGTTGCGATAGGCTATTTTATGAAGAGCCTTATTTTCTTAATTTTTTTAATTGCTATTTCACTGTCAGGTAATGCACAGAAGAAAATAGGTGTGCCTATTGAATTTAAAAACCAGCAGTTAGAGGAGGTTTTAAACTCCCTTGAAAAGGTGTATAATGTTAAATTTTCCTATAAAAGCGAGCTCGTATCTGCTAAAACCTTTTCGTTATCCAAAGCCTCAAGAACACTTGATGAGGTTCTGTTTGAAATAACATTACAACATAATATTAAGTTTAATCAACTTGATGATAGGTATATATTTTTGGTTAAAAACCAAACAAAAGTATTAGAAGAGGTTGTTGTTGAGAGTTACATTGCACGAGGAATAGCTAAAAAGAAAGATGCTAGCGTTGAAATTCAACCTAAGGCTATTGGACTACTCCCAGGGCTTACAGAGGCTGATATTTTAGAAAGCATTCAACAATTACCTGGTGTTGTAAGCATAAACGAAACAGCCACAGCATTAGCGGTTAGGGGTGGAAACTCCGATCAAAACAGAATGATTTGGGATGGGATTAACATTTACCATAGTGGTCATTTATTTGGCATGGTTTCCGTTTTCAATCCCAATGTGGCTCAACAAATTATCTTTTATAATAAGGGAACAAATGCAAAATTCGGAGAAAGAATTTCCAGCGTTATCGACATTGCTACTTCTAACAAAATAGAAGATTCTTTTCAGGCAGAGCTCGGCCTCAACAGCATAAATGCAGACGTGTTTGTAACCACACCAGTTATTAAAAACAAGCTAAGTGTGCAAGGTTCTTTTAGACGTTCTTATGAAGATGTTTTTGAAACAAAAGGGTTTAAAAGTATTGAAGAAAAGGTGTTCCAAGGCACTAGAATCGAAGACGAGTTTTTTTCGTTTAAAGATTATAATTTAAAGGTTAATTTTAAACCTAATTACAAAAACAGTTTTTATGCGAGCCTTATCTATATTGATAACGACCTTGAAAATGATTACTTAGACCCACACACCAATATTTCTTATGAAGACAAATTAGATTCTGAAAATAACGGCTATAGTTTACAATGGAACAGACTTTGGGGGAAACTTATAACCCAGCAAACCCTCATAAACGTATCTAATTATAGTTTAAACTACGATTTTATAACAAAACAAAACGATCAGTTTGTGTCAGATTTTTCTAAGAAGAACTTGATTTTTGATACCGGAGCCTCCACTGAATTTATACTTGATTTTAATAGCGGAAACATTTTATCTGTGGGGTATCAATTTAACCATAAGGATGTAAGTTATATTTTCGAAGAAACTACAGATTTACAATACGTGCTGGATAGCGATCAGTCTATTATAAATACAAATGCTATGTATGGTAATTTTTCATATAGGAATACAAAATTATTTGATGCAGATTTTGGGTTGCGTTTAGCGCATTATTCTAACTTAAATAGTTTAAAATTTGAGCCAAGAATAATTCTTAATCGTAACATAACCCCAAGCCTTAAAATTCAACTAACCGGAGAAATAAAAAATCAAATCATCAGCCAAATTGAGGAAACCATTTTAAGTGATTTATCTCTTGAATCTAAGTTGTGGAGGTTAGCTGATGGAGACAAATTTCCAATTATAAATGGCAAACAGGTTTCGGCAGGCATTATTTACACTAAAAACACGTGGGATTTTGATTTTGATTTTTACCTAAAAAAAACAGATGGGCTTAGCTCATTATCCCAAGGTTTCTTAAACCCTGTTGATGTAGGATTTCATTTAGGAGAACAAGAGATAAAGGGGTTTGATTTTTACTTAAAAAAACGAATAAACAAGTTTAAAACATGGATTACTTATTCATATATTGATGCCCAAAACAAATATGAAGATATTAATGATGATGAATACTTTCGCTCCAATACAGATATTAAGCATGCGGTATCCACCTCATTTAGTTACTCCATTAACCAATTAGATGTTGTTTTGGGTTGGAACTGGCGATCGGGTAAACCTATTACCGAAGCATTTACAGATAGTAATGGAAACGTAATTTCGTTTGGAGAGATTAATGCTGAAACCTTACCTTCTTACAGCAGGTTAGACTTTTCCTCTACTTATAGTTTTAAGCTGTCTTCTAAAAATAAGCTAAGAGGTAAGTTTGGTATTTCTATCAGAAATATATTAAATATAAAAAACCACCTAAATACGGAGTTTACTGGTAGTCATTCGGTAAACGAGCCAATAAAAATTATTGAGAAATACTCTTTAGGAATAACCCCTAACTTCTTATTAAGAGTGTATTGGTAAAAGCTTGAATTTATACAAGTAAACGGTAGCATCTAATGTTGTCTTAACTTTTGATCTAGTTCTACCACCTGAGGAATTAGCAAACTAGATTCATCATTATTAATCACAAAATCTGCTAGCTCAATTTTAGCTTTATCAGAAGTTTGACTTGCCATAATTTTCTCAATTTCCTCATTACTTCTAAAAGTATCTCTTTCCCGAATTCGTTCAACTCGGAGTTGATAAGGAGCCGTTATCACAATTAATTTATCTAATTGCTTATAAGAGCCTGTTTCTACTAATAAGGCAGCCTCCTTTAACACATATTCAGTGCTTTTATTCAAGTTTACCCAGTTCTCAAAATCTATGGCAACGGCAGGGTGAACTATGGAGTTTAATACTGCCAACTGTTCTTTGTTTCCAAACACCTGCTTAGCAATAAACGCTCGGTTTAACACTCCCTTCTCATAACTTTCTGAGCCAAAAGCACTGATAATTGGGTCGATCAATACAGAGTTAATTAATTCTTTGGCTCGGTTATCTGCATTATAAATAGGGGTTCCTAAAATAGCAAAAAGCTTACTGACTAGGGTTTTTCCTGAGCCAATACCACCTGTTATACCAACCGTAATTGGTTTATTCATTATAATACACCTTAACTTGAGGGAAGTTAAAATAGGGGTCAATCACATAGTTTGCTTTTGATTGCAAGGAGAGTGTTAGCGTTGAATCAGCCTTATTAATAGACTTAAAATCAGCTATAACAACTAATGAGTCTGTATAAACAGAATCCTTAAAATCCTCTTGAATTAAATACTTTACAGTGATTAAAGAATCTTTAAAAAATATATTTTTAAGGCCTTCTGTATTTATGTATTGAATTGGTAACTTAACTTCCTCATTAATAAATTTTGCCACCTTAAATACCACATTAATGGTTTGAGGTTTCACCTTCATCAAATCGGGATATTCAATTTGAATCGGAATTTCATTATTAAAGTCACTATCAATATTAGTTTCAATTACCTGAACCCAAAAAGTATCCTTTGGCATTTCTGCCAAAATTTTTCGAGGGCCTTCAATTTCAACTAGTTCTGTATCAAACTGTATGGGAGAAATAATTCTATAATCATCGTCTAAGTCTATTCCCAAGCTATCTATGTAAATAGGAAAGGTTTGAACTGTTCTATAATCAATATTAAAAAGAAGGGAATCTTCAATTATATAATTGAGTTGAAGTTGTTCTAGTGCTTCTGCAACTTGATTTGCAAAATAATTACCTGGCAAACTATGGTTGGCAGTTGGGTCAGTTAGCCTAAGATTTAATGGCTGCAACCCAAACCCTGAGTTTACTCTAAGCAAGTTCCACCCTAATCCACTCACATTTATCTGAATGTTCTCTGGAAGCTCCTCAACAACAATAAATTTATCTTGGTCAAAATTCCAAACTACCGGGTACCTAACCGATGCATCGTACTCTTTATTTAACGCACTAAAAAACCAAAAGGTAGCAGCTGTTAACAAACAATACACTACTACCTTTAGGTTATCCGGCTTTTGAAACCGTAAAAATTGTTTAAGTATTGTTACATACTTTTTCAATATATTTTATTTTGTTTTACTTGCTTCTAAAGAAATTGAAGACCTTTCGAATGTTAATTTTGTTCCTTTATCAACATCAAGCGTTATGGTAGCGTCATCTAAAGAATGAACCTTGCCATGCATTCCGCCAATAGTAACTACTGAATCTCCTTTTTTAATTTCTTCTAAAAATTTCTTCTGATCCTTTTGCTTTTTTTGCTGTGGCCTAATCATAAAAAAATAGAATACAACAGCAATCCCCACAAAAAAGATAATTTGCGAGTATCCTCCAGCACCTTGTGCAGGAGTAGCTTGAGCTAAAATTTGTAGAAACATTAATTTTTAGCTTTTGGCGTAACAAACGCTTTAAATCGTAAAACAGTTTGCTTGGGCCATGTATTGGCTGTTACGGTAACTGTTTTATTTTGCGCATTTGGCTTGCCCTTGCTGTCAAATTTAACATCAATAGATCCTTCACCCCCTACTGGAATAGGTGTTTTTGTCCAATTAGGCGCAGTACATCCACAAGAAGGTCTAACACTTTCAATAATTAATGGAGACTCTCCTGTATTTTTAAATTTATAGGTATAAGTAACTACATCGCTCTCATTAATAGTTCCAAAGTCATGCTCTGTTTTTGTCCATTCAAACGAAGGAATAGGGCCTTCAGGCTTTACCTCTGGAGCTTTAACAGGTGTAGCAGAAGGCGATTGAGTTGCTGTTACATTTTTTCCAGCTTCAATCTCTGCCAATCTGCTTTCCAAGGCAGCTATTTTTTTCTCTGAGGCGCTATCGCTACAAGCTGTGATACCACCTACCAACATTGCAAGTACTATTGCTTTTAATGCTACTGTTTTCATTTTGTATTTATTATTTAATTGTTAATCTTCTTCTTTAATTTGACCAATTAGTTCGTCAACATCGGCCAATAGTTGTTCTGCCTTTTCTTTGGCATCGTTTACCACTTTCTCACCTTGCGTTTTTGCTTGGCTAATAGGTTCTTCCGAACTTTCAATAAGTTCCTCTATCATATCCTCCAAGGTGGCCTTGTACTTATCTAAATTATACGACAGTTTGTTTCTAGTACTAGAACCCTTATCTGGTGCAAATAAAATGCCCAAGGCAGCTCCCGCTGCAGCGCCAACTAAAAACGTAAATAACGAATTTGATTTTTTACTCATTGTTCTATTATTTATTATCAATTAATCCTCTTCCACTCTTTTTAATCACTCCTTGTTTCTGCAAATCTACTGCAATTACATCTAAAACACCATTTACAAATTGCTTGCTTTTTGGTGTACTGTACCTCTTGCATATTTCTATATACTCGTTAATAGTAACTTTAACAGGTATGGAGGGGAAATTAATCATCTCCTGAATGGCCATTTCTAACATTACCATATCCGTAGAAGCTATTCTATCAATATCCCAATTTTTAGATTTTGAAGCAATCAATTCTTCATACGTGTCTTCCTCTGCTAATGTTGTATTATAAATGGTTTTAAAAAAGGCTAAGTCTTCGTCCCAATTATAAGATAGCTCCAGCAGTTCAAATGATTCATTTTCTGCCAACCCTTTTATTGTTTTGGTTACTAAGCTTTTTAAAATTGGCTTATTTTCAGACCAACGCAAATCATTCATTTCAAAAAAATCATTAATGGTTTGATTCTTAAAAATTATCGACTTTACCAAGTACTGAACAATCTCTTTATCCTCTTCGAAACTTGGCGACTCTAATCGCAAATAATCATCAAGCCTTTCGGCTGGTTTAATTATATTTTTAAGCCAAATTCTTAAGTCATTCTCATGTTCTTCCCAAGAATAGCTGCTTTTTATATAAGCGGTTTCAAGTTCTTTGTTATCAACGAGAATACCAATAATTTTATTTCTAACAAAATTGGTGTAAGGAGGAGTGCCTTTTTTAGGCTTTTCCTTTGCTGCAATTTTTGAAAGTTCAACAATTAAATAGAGTGCCCAAACGTATTGTTCTAGTAACTGGTTTACGCCCTTCAACATTTCTTCTTTTAATGCTCGTTTATCTTTATCAAGCTGGCCATAATAAAAAGAGATGGCACTCATCACTTCCTCGTTAATTTTAGGTGTACTCCCTTCAAAAACGTTAGCTTCCTTAGATTTATAATGAGCTTTAAAAAGTCTAACAGCTTCCTTATCCTGCTCTTTCAACAATTTCTTATCCTGCACTTCCATCGAATTAAGGTCAGGAAGAAAAGCTTCTGACAGTTGATTTAAGGCCAAATTATAATTTGCTTTTTTACAATGTTTATAAGCAAATAAACTTTGCATGGCTTTAATTCTAAGTGTGCGTCTGTTAAGCATTATTACTAAGTAAAGAACGAAAATAAGGCAAAAGCATTAATTGCTAATGCCCTATTAAAAAATTTATTAATAAGATAATTTTACTTTCCCAATTGATTCAATGCGCTGTTCAGCTATTTTAATAGCCGCTTCTTGCGTTGAAATCTTTTCTGCAATGGCTAAGTCAAATATTCTTCTGCACGTATCGTAAATTCCTTCTGTCTGTTGAAGGCTTGATTCCGCATTATAGGTACCGTAATATTCGGCTCCAACATTAATTAAGCCACCTGCATTAATTAAAAAATCTGGTGCATACGTAATGCTATGGTCAAGCAACATATACCCATGTCGCTTTTCGTCTTTAAGCTGATTATTAGCGGCACCCGCAATTATTTTTGCTTTCAACCGAGGAATAGTATCATCATTTACCGTTGCACCTAAGGCACAAGGAGAGTAAATATCTACATCTAAATCGTAGATTTCATCCATTCCTACAACCTCTGCTCCTGTATTTTTAGCTATTTTTTTAAGTTTTGCTTCGTTTATATCGGTAATAAACACTTTAGCACCTTCTTTAACCAAGTGCTCCACTAAGTACATTCCTACTTGCCCAACCCCTTGCACAGCCACTTTTATGTCTTTTAGGCTATCCGAACCAAATACCTGTTTAGCCGAAGCTTTCATGCCCATATAAACTCCATAAGCAGTTACTGGAGACGGATCTCCACTACCACCCATAGATTCTGGAATGCCTGTAACATAGTCCGTTTCCATGTGCACATATTCCATATCCTTGGTTTTCATATTCACATCTTCGGCAGTTATATAACGACCCCCTAGGCTATCTACAAAACGACCAAATCTGCGCATTAATGCTTCATTTTTTAATTTGGCTGCATCTCCAATAATTACTGCTTTTCCTCCGCCCAAATTAAGGCCACTAATGGCTGCTTTATAAGTCATTCCACGAGACAAGCGCAGCACATCTGTTATGGCTTCTTGTTCTGTGGCGTAATTCCACATTCTGGTTCCACCCAAGGCTGGGCCTAATACTGTGTTATGAATACCAATAATGGCTTTTAACCCTGTGGCCTCATCATTACAAAACACCACCTGCTCATGACCCATCATTCCAACTTTTTCAAAAATCGACTCGGATACAGGATTTTCCATTTCTTTTACTACCGACATTTCTTTATTACTTGGTTAACTTATTTATGCTAGTTTTGTGTTTCATTCAAAACACAACTGCATTTTCAGGTGCAAAAATAGTGGATTTTAACCAGTATTTAATCAGTGATTTGAGTTTACTTATACAACTGTTTTACATTGAAAGAACTAAGTCATTTAAACAAGTACCTCTATCGATATAAATTCAGGCTTTTGCTTGGAGTTTTGTTTACAATATTCACGATTATATTTCAAATATTGCCTGCTCAAGTAGTTAGGTACTCTCTCGATTTAGTCATAGAAAACATCTCGCTTTACAAATTATTTGATGGTGCAGAATTAGAGTCAACCATTTACAGCCACTTTGCTTCAGGCATTGTCATTTTTGCGCTTATTATTCTTTCCTTGGCTCTCATTAGAGGCCTCTTTCTCTTTTTTGTAAGACAAACAATTATTGTTATGTCTCGGTTGGTGGAGTTTGACCTCAAAAATGAAGTGTACGAGCATTACCAAACACTGCCGCTTAGCTTTTACCGAAAAAATAATACGGGAGATATAATGAATCGTATTTCGGAGGATGTTAGTAGAGTTCGGATGTATGTGGGGCCTTCGATTATGTATGGTTTAAACCTGATTATTCTCTTCCTTATCTTGATTCCATATATGTTGTCGGTAAACTTAGAGCTAACATTATATGCACTATTGCCATTACCTTTGCTTTCCTTTAGCATTTACTATGTAAATAATATTATCAATAAGCGTTCGGAGGCAATTCAAAAAAGCCAATCCAATCTTTCCACATTTGTACAAGAGGCTTTTTCCGGTATTCGAGTTTTAAAATCGTATGTGCGTGAAAAGGATTCACTGAAATCATTTACTGAATCGTCTGATGTGTATAAGAACAAGTCGCTAAAATTGACTCAGGTTAATGCGCTCTTCTTTCCCATTATTATGGCTATGATTGGGCTAAGCACCATTTTAGTTATTTATATTGGAGGCAAACAAGTAATTGGAGGCAGTATAAGCTATGGTAATATCGCAGAGTTTATCATTTATGTAAATATGCTGACCTGGCCAGTTACAGCCTTGGGTTGGATAACAAGTATTATTCAAAGAGCTGCTGCCAGTCAAATGCGAATTAATGAATTTTTAAAAGAAAAAAATGACATTACAAGCGAAGTAAATAGTACTGATGAGATTCAAGGAGATATTGATTTTAACGATGTAACGTTTACCTATCCAGAGTCAGGGATTACCGCTATTAAGGATTTTAGTATCCATGTTGAGGCTGGTGACTCATTGGCAATAATTGGTACCACAGGTTCTGGCAAAAGCACCATTGCCAATTTGCTTACCAGAATGTTTGATGTAGATAAAGGCGTTATAAAAATTGATGGCAAGCCCATAGAAGATTATAACCCTGCTTGGCTTCGTTCACAAACAGGATATGTGCCGCAAGAAGTATTTTTATTTTCAGATACCATTGCCAATAATATTGCTTTTGGCAGCGATGATATTTCGTTAGAAAAAGTGCACCAAGCGGCAAAAGATGCCGACCTATACGAGAACTTAATGGAGTTTCCGAATCAATTTGATACGGTATTGGGTGAACGAGGCATTACGCTTTCTGGTGGGCAAAAGCAACGTGTTTCTATTGCCAGAGCCATTGCCAGAGACCCTAAAATATTAATCTTAGACGATGCGCTTTCGGCTGTTGATACCAAAACGGAGCATATAATACTAAATAGCATGAAGCGTATAATGGAAGGTAGAACTTCCATTATCATAAGTCATAGAGTGTCTTCGGCTAAACTAGCGAATACTATTGTGGTGCTAAATGAAGGGGAAATTATAGAAAAAGGCACTCATGAGGAGTTGATGAACAAGTGTGGCACGTATCAAGCCTTATATAATAAGCAACTGGAAGCTAAAGAAATACTTGAATCGAACTCAGGTTAATATTAATAAGTGATGTTACGCAAAAGTTAGACACTATGGCTCAAAAGAAAATCTATGGGGGTTAGGCAAATATTAAAGATACACGGTACAGGAAAAAGGAGAGGTCTCTAATTCCCCTGAAGGTAGCCCTAAAGGCTTTAATTT
>Ga0256834_1001356_pt1 | contig 16779 bp, 18 predicted proteins | sample 4281140metaG_FD_190536 | JGI IMG/M metagenome (GOLD analysis project Ga0256834, IMG submission 190536) | Hydrothermal vent microbial communities from East Pacific Rise, Pacific Ocean - 4281-140 | ecosystem: Environmental > Aquatic > Marine > Hydrothermal vents | place: Pacific Ocean: East...
CTTCAGAATCTATGTTACTATGATGGTATGGTGCTGGAATTGCTTTTGGATGATAATCGTATATTCTAGGTACAAATGAGCAAACCACAAAGCCAGCTGCTTCCCATGTTTGATGAATGGGTGGTGGCAGATGAATTCTCCCAGTTATTGGTTCAAAATCGTGAATTGAAAATGCATACGGATAATTAAATCCGTCCCAGCCAACGACATCAAAAGGATGGTTTTTATAAGTATATTCCCAAAGTACACCTTGTTTTTTGATGAGTACTTTAAAATTTCCTTTTTCGTTGTGTGTTTGTAAATTTATTGGCAATCTAAAATCTCGTTCACAAAAAGGGGAATGTTCTAATAGTTGACCAAAATTATTTCGATAGCGATTAGGAGTTACAATAGGGCTAAATGATTCAATATATAAAAGGCGGTTATTTTCAGTATCAAAATCGATTTGATAAATTGTACCGCGTGGAATTATTAAGTAATCACCGTATTTGAAATCTATATTTCCGTACATGGTTTTTAATGTTCCAGATCCAATATGAACAAAAATTAGTTCATCTGCATCGGCATTTTTGTAAAAGTAGGATGAAGAAAATTCTTTTGGGGCTGCTAAACCAATGTGTAAGTCATTATTTACAAAAAGTGTTTTTCTACTGTCTAAATAATCTGCTTCAGGTTTTAAAGAGAACCCTTTGAAACTTAGTGCTTTCATGTTTTTTTCAACAGTAATTTTTGGGGCAACACTTTTTATTTTTTTTATTTCTGTAACAACAGTTGGGGGATTTATATGATACAGTAATGAAGACATTCCTGCAAAACCAGCAGTTCCAAAAAGTTCTTCTTGATAAAGACCTCCAGTTGGATTTTCAAAAACAGTGTGGCGTTTAGGTGGAATTTTACCTAATGAATAATATCTAGGCATATTTTGAAATTTTTAGTTAGTATTTAATATAAAATCTCTTTAAAATTTAATCAACTTAAAAAAGTATTGAGGTTGATTTAAAATTGAGGTGCATACACAAGAAAATTATTGAATCCTCTTATATTGAAGCGTTCATTCAGGATCTCTCTTGATTAAGAATTTAAGAAGTAGTAATAATTCTGTCCAAGGATTTTTCATACATTACAAATATAGCATAATTTTTTTAGCATTAAAACAATAAAAAAGAGTGCATTATACACTCTTTTTTATCCAGAATAATATTTTAATTAAGAATTAAAAAGAAATTCCATTAACTTCAATAACACGTTTAATTTGTGGAGCACGTCTTTTAATTGTAGCTTCAACACCATTTTTTAATGTCATTTGATTTACTGAACAACCCAAACAAGTTCCTTCTAACTGAACACTTACAGTGTCATTTGTTATTTCAATTAATGAAATATTACCACCGTCAGCTTCTAAGTAAGGCCTTATTTCTTGCAAAGCAAGTTCTATATTAGCTCTAAGTTCTTCAGTACTCATCGTTAATTATTTAGTGCTACATCCACTCATTGTTGTAATTCTCACAACTTCTGTTGGAGGTAAGTCGTTATTTCTTTTTACCAATTGGGTAAGTGCATTTTTAGTAATTTCTGAGAAAGCATTTTCTAGAGGTGTGTTGTCTTGTAAAGCAACCGGATGGCCAACATCACCAGCTTCTCTAATGCTTTGTACTAAAGGTATTTCACCTAAAAATGCAGTTTCTATATCTTTTGCTAAATTTTTAGCACCGTCTTTGCCAAAAATATAATATTTATTATCAGGTAATTCTGCAGGAGTGAAGTAGCTCATATTTTCAACAATACCTAATACAGGCACATTTATATCTTCCTGTTTAAACATTGCCACTCCTTTTTTTGCATCAGCAAGAGCAATAGCTTGAGGAGTACTTACAATTACTACACCTGTAATAGCAACAGCTTGTACAATAGATAAATGAATATCTCCAGTTCCAGGAGGTAAGTCAATTAATAAAAAATCTAATTCTCCCCAATGTGCATCAAAAATCATTTGATTTAAAGCTTTGGAAGCAATTGCTCCTCGCCAAATTACAGCTTGGTTTGCATTTGTAAAAAACCCTAATGATAGTATTTTAACGCCATAACTTTCAATAGGTTTCATTTTTGAGCGTCCATCAACTTCAACCGATAATGGTTTTGCATTGGGAACATCAAACATTAAGTGAATTGAAGGGCCATAAACATCAGCATCTAAAATACCAACTTTAAATCCCATTTTTTGTAATGAAACAGCCATATTTGCGGTAATTGTAGATTTTCCAACGCCTCCCTTACCTGAAGCTATGGCTATAATATTTTTAATTCCAGGAATAGAATTTTCTTTTAATTTAACTTCTTTTGTTGGAACTATTGCACTTACATTTACTTTCACATCAATTTTTTGATCAATTTGGCTGTGTATAGCTTTCATTATTTCAATTTCAACTTTCTTTTTTGCCTGTAAAGTTGGGTTGCTAATAGTAACATCTACAATAACTTCTTTGTCAAAAGTCACAATATTTTTAACGGCTCCACTTTCAACAAGACTTTTACCCTCGCCAGGAGCGGTAATAGTTTCAAGAACTTTTGTTATATTTTTTTTATTTAAATCCATAATTGTTTATCTAAAATCATTCTAAACAACAAATATACAGAGTTCTGATGGATATAAAAAAATTCCAATAAAAAAGATGTGTCGTAGTAGTTACAATGAAATTAGGCAGTTAATTCTTTGAAAGGATCCCAAAAAACAGCACTAAAATTTTGAATTTTATTTTCTTTAATAATAATACCTTCACTCTCTAATAACTGTTGCATTAAGTTGGTACCGTCAAAATGATTTTTCCCAGTTAATAGTCCATTTCTATTAACTACTCTATGCGCAGGAATTTCTTCATTGTTATGAGAAGCATTCATTGCCCAACCAACCATACGAGCCGATTTAGCAGCTCCAAGATATTTTGCTATTGCACCATAGCTTGTAACTCTTCCATAAGGGATTAATTTTGCGATGGTATAAACTTTATTAAAAAAATTATCAGAGTTTTCCATTCATTAAAAATAATAATTTAATAATGAAGTTTAAATTTAATGTAAGTAATAGGTTTTCCTTTTTCTAAATATTGATTTTCATAAAAGGTTTGAGTTGAAGTTACTTCAATAGGAGCGTGTGGGTTGTTATAAATATTATGATGAGCATAATCAATTTCATGACCTTCACCTGTTAGTAACCCCAATGTATAGCCATGCATAAATTCGCTATCAGTTTTTAAATGAATAATACCTTCAGGTTTTATAATGTGATGGTATTTTTTTAAAAATTCAGGGTTGGTTAATCGATGTTTCGTTCGAGTATATTTAATCTGTGGGTCAGGAAAAGTTATCCAAATTTCTGAAATTTCATTTTTACCAAAAAGAAGATCTATCAATTCAATTTGAGTTCTAACAAATACAACATTGGTAAGATTTTCTTCTAGTGCTGTTTTTGCTCCACGCCAAAACCGAGCTCCTTTTAAGTCTACACCTACATAGTTGATAGTAGGGTTTTTACGAGCCAAATCAATAGTGTATTCACCTTTCCCACAACCTAATTCTAAAACAATTGGGTTATTATTTTTGAATTGGTTATGCCAATTTTCTTTCAACGTAAAACCTTGAAGTAACTCTTTTCTTGTAGGTTGGATTACATTAGAAAATGTTTCGTTTTCACGAAATCTTTTAAGTTTGTTTTTACTTCCCACAAATTTTAGGTTTTAAAAAGAAAAAAGAAATAAAACTATTCGTTAGCAGAATTTCTGTATTTTTTAAGTTCTCCTAGCCAGTAGATAAAAGCAGTAAACGTAATTACAACCAATATCCAGTTAATTGTATTTTGAGCCCACCAATTATTTGTAAATCTTATAGTGTCAATTGGTTGAAATAAAATGTTTGTACAAAAATCACCTATTGCTTTAAAAATATTGTTTGCAATCATATCTTAATTATATTTACAGGCAAAAGTATAAAATATAGTAATGATAGCAAATTTTTTTAATAAAACTAAGCCAATAACTACATTTAGTATTGTAATGCTGCTGTTTATATACTATTGTATATCAATTTTAACGGAAGGTTTTAATAATTTTTCAGTGTTATTTATAGTAAATAAACTACTTTATTTTTTCTGGTATGTTTTATATTTATTAGTAGTTATTTTTATAATAAAAAAAAATAAACTCACACAAGATAATTCTTATGCATTACTTTTGACAGTTTTTATGTTAGGAACTTTTTCGAAAACTAATTTTTTAAGTTATATTATTTTTTCAAATATAGCACTGCTTTTAAGTTTCCGAAAAATATATAGTTTAAAAAATGGTATAAATACTAAAATAAAATTATTTGATGCTGCTTTTTGGATTGGGATTTCAACATTGATATACTCTTGGAGTATACTTTATATGCTTTTAATTTATATAGGAATTTTTATATATCAAAAAGCAAGTTTCAAAAACTTATTAATACCAATTGTTGGATTTGTGACACCTATTTTTATTTATTTTACCTATTGTTTTTATTTTGATAGTTTGCCAGTTTTTTATGAAAGGTTTAATTATAATTTTAAGTTGGTTTTTGTTGCGTATAATTCATTAAAATTTTTAATACCAATAACGCTTTTAATAACTGTGTTACTATGGGCTATTTTATTGGCTACTCCAAAAATTATTTTAATAAGTAATAATTTAAAATTTTCTTGGAATGTACTTATAAACCATCTTCTAATTTCTATAATAATCATAATTTTTTCACCAATAAAAAATGGAGTAGAATTCTTTTATTTGGTATTTCCTGCCTCAATAATAATTGCAAATTTTTTAGAAAGAAGCAAATCAACAATATTTAAAAATGTAATATTGTATTTGTTCCTAGTAATATCAATAAGTGTATATTTTTTATAATTTTTCACCAAAAGCTAAATCACCGGCATCACCCAATCCAGGAATAATATAACCCTTATCGTTTAATTCACTATCAACGGTTGCTATCCATAATTTTGTGGTTGAAGGAAAGTGCTTTTTTATAAAGGCAATGGCCTGTGTTGAACCAATAACACAAGCTAAGTATATTTCTTTTGGTGTACCATGTTCTTTTAATCCTTCAAAAACACTAACAATTGATTGTCCTGTTGCTAGCATAGGGTCGGCCAAAATAAGTGTTTTACCTTCTAAATTTGGCGAGGCAAAGTATTCAACTTTAATTTCAAATTCAGTTCCGTTAATGTGTTTTCTATATGCAGAAATAAACGCATTTTCAGCATCGTCAAAATAATTTAAAAGTCCAGTGTGTAAAGGTAATCCAGCTCTTAGTATAGAGCATAAAACAATATTATTTTTAGGAATATGAACTGTTTTAGTTCCTAAAGGAGTGGTAACAACCTTATTTTCGTAGTTTAGAGATTGACTTAATTCATAAGCTAGAATTTCGCCAATCCGTTCAATATTTCTTCTAAAACGCATAGCATCTTTTTGAACAACAACATCTCTAATTTCTGAAATAAATTTATTTAATAATGAATTTTTAGTATCGAGGATGTTAACAATCATAGAAATAATATTTTCACAAAAATAACATTTTAAATTCAGAATTTGATGAAATAAATATTGTTAATTTTTATAGATAAGACATCTCTGAGAAATAGTAATTTTAAAGGCTTTCTAATTTTTTTTATTACAGTTTCAGGTAAAATACTTCTCATAACATCTTCATAACCTTTACATACGTTGTTCCCATAAATAGAACAAGAAATATTAGGGTATTTCTTTAAATTGGGTAAAATGGTATCTTCAAGAGGTTGATTAAAGGGTGCAAATCCAGTAAAAGGATGAGTAATACCCCAAATGGCTAGTGTATTAACACCTAGCATTGCTGAGAAATGTGCATTTCCTGAATCCATACTCACCATACAGTCTAAATTTGAGATAAGATTTAATTCTTGGTCTAATTTTATTTTTCCAGCAATATTTATGACATTTGAGTATTTATTAGCAATATTTTCTAAAATTCCAACCTCTTTTTTACCACCTCCAAATAATAGAATTTTTAAGTTTTCTTTGGTTGCTAAATTTGCAATCACTTGCTCCATTAAGTCAAGAGGGTATATTTTAAAGTTGTACTGAGCAAAAGGAGCAATACCAATCCATTTTCCTTCTTTATGTCCAGTTAAAGTTATAATATTTTCTATTAATTTTTGTTTTTTAGGGAATTTAGGGTTGGAAATATTAAGTTGGAATCCTAATTTTTTTAAAAACATCAGCATAACGTTCATGGGTAGTTTTTAATTGTTTAAAAGAGTATAAATTCACCAAAGCCCCTTATATTTACCATTAACATCAGGACAGTAAAAAGAAACATTTTTTATACCTGTAAATAGAGACCTTAAAAAGGTTTAGAAAGCACAGTAATTTTTACAGTTGGGTGTTTTGCTCTACTGAAGCTCTTATTACGGGAGCTATCATTGCTACATCACTCATTGCCGATAATCTATACTAATAAATGCTTAAAATTGTTCAAAATGAAGGCTAATTAGTTAAAAAAACAAAAGTACACATATAGTTTTAGTACAAAAAATTAATATCAATTGTATAAAAAAATAATACGTATTATAAAATGATTAAATTTGCCTAAATTTTAGAAATAGATGATACAATCAATGACTGGATACGGAAAAACCGTATTACAATTTTCAACTAAAAAAATAACGATTGAATTAAAATCGTTAAATAGTAAAAATTTAGATTTAAACGTTCGAATTCCTTCTTATTATAGAGAAAAAGAATTAGATATTAGAAAAAAACTAGCTTCAAATTTAATTAGGGGGAAAGTTGATTTCTCTATTTACATTGAAAATAATGGAGGAGAGACATCATCAAAGATAAATGAGAATGTTATAAGAGAATATATAAATCAATTAAAAAATATTGTTCATTCTGATGAAATAGAATTATTAAAAATAGCTGCTAGGTTACCAGACTCTTTGAAGGCAGAAAAAGAAGAACTAGATGAAGATGAGTGGAATGAAATAGATGAGGCTATAGATAAAACAATAAAAAAAATAATTTTATATAGAACGGATGAAGGGATAGTTTTATTGAAAGACTTTGAAATGAGAATTGCCATTATTGAAGAATTATTAAACAATATAATTGAAATAGACCCTAAACGTATTGAAAATGTTAAGGTAAAATTAAAAAAAGGAATTGAAGAATTGGATGCTAAAGTTGATGAAAACAGATTTGAGCAAGAACTTATTTATTATATTGAAAAATTAGATATTACTGAAGAAAAAGTTCGTTTAAAAAATCATTTAGATTATTTTTTAAAAGAGCTAAAAGAGCAAACTTCAAATGGTAAAAAATTAGGATTTATAACTCAAGAAATAGGAAGAGAAATTAATACCATTGGCTCAAAATCTAATTTTGCAGATATGCAAAAATTAGTAGTTCAAATGAAAGATGAATTAGAGAAAATTAAAGAACAAAATTTAAACGTTTTATAAAAATAATAATTTTGAGAAAAGAAGGTAAACTTATCGTTTTTTCTGCACCTTCTGGTTCAGGTAAAACAACTATTGTACATTACTTATTGAAGCAAGATGATTTAAATTTAGATTTTTCAATTTCTGCAACTTCTCGTAAAAAAAGAGGAACAGAAAAAGATGGAAAAGATTATTATTTTATTTCGCTCGAAGACTTTCATAAACATATTAAAAATAACGATTTTGTTGAATGGGAAGAGGTTTATACCAATAATTTTTATGGCACTTTAAAAGAAGAAATTCACAGGATATGGAAAGAGGGAAAACACGTAATTTTCGATGTAGATGTTATTGGAGGTTTAAACGTAAAATCACAATTTCCAAAGCAAACATTGGCCATTTTTGTACAACCACCCTCAATAGAAGAAATGGAACGCAGACTTCGGAATAGAAAAACAGACAGTGAAGAAAAAATAAAAGAACGTGTTGCAAAAGCTGAGAAAGAAATGAAATATGCACAGGATTTTGATATAATTTTGGTAAATGATAATTTAGAAGAAGCAAAAAAAGAAGCATACAAAACAGTTAAAAACTTTATAAACAAATGAAAATAGGGTTGTTTTTTGGGACCTTCAATCCAATTCATGTTGGCCATATGATTATTGGAAATTATATAGCAGAATTCTCTGATTTAGATGAGGTTTGGTTTGTAATAACACCACAAAGTCCTTTTAAACAAAAAACATCTATGTTAGGAAATTATCACAGATTAGCAGTTGCTAATATTGCTGTTGAAAATTACCCAAAATTAAAAACTTCAGCTATTGAATTTAATTTAAAACAACCCAATTATACAATAGATACTTTAATGCATATTGAGGAAAAACATCCAAATAATCAGTTTTGTTTGATTATGGGTGAAGACAATTTAAAGGGATTTCACAAGTGGAAAAATTATGAAGTAATATTGGAAAATTATGAATTATATGTGTATCCAAGAATTTCTGAAGGGAAAGCTGAACATAAACTGTTAAATCATACTAAAGTTCATAAAATAAATGCCCCAATTGTTCAAATTTCTTCAACCTTTATTAGAAAATCAATAAAAGAATGTAGAGATATTAGTACGATGTTACCTTGTGATGTGTGGAAATACATTGATGAAATGAATTTTTATAAATAATAACTTTAATGAATTTTTAACATGTGTGAACATGTAAATTGAAATTATTTAAATGAAATTTCGTTGTATATTTGTTTGAAATTAAATTATGGCTAGAATACCTAAAAATAAAGGAAAATTTAGAGAGAAATTAATTAGTAAATACCGCTTGGTAATATTAAATGAAGATACTTTCGAAGAAAAAATATCCTTTAAGTTAACTAGATTAAATGTATTTATTTTAGGTGGGTTATTTTCAGTTTTGTTAATTGTAGGCACTATTTTTTTAATTGCTTTTACACCTTTGAGAGAATATATTCCGGGCTATTCTTCAATTAAATTAAAAAAAGAGGCTACTCAGTTAGTATACAAAGTAGATTCTTTAGAACAGGTACTAAAAGTTAACAATGTGTATATTGAAAAAGTGAGAGAATTACTCACAGGAGAAATATCTGATGTGCAATTTGATAAAGATTCAGTTTTACAATCAATTCATTATGATAAAGATACCATTAATTTAGACCCTTCAGATATGGATTTAGAGTTTAGGCAAGAAGTAGAAAGAACAGATAGGTATAGTATTTTTAATCAGGCAACTAAAGGAGCAGAAATAGTATTTTTCGCACCTGTTTCAGGAACAATTACAGATGGATATAATCCAGAAAAAAAACACTTTGCTGTTGATATAGCAGTTGAAATGGGAACACCAGTAAAATCTATTGCTGATGGAACTGTTATTTTTGCTGAATGGACTGCAGATACGGGGCATGTTATAATAATTGAACATACTGGAGGTTTTATCTCTGTTTACAAACACAATACAGCATTGCACAAACAACAAGGTGATTTGGTGAAATCAGGAGAAGTAATAGCCTCAGCTGGGAATACAGGTGAGTTTAGCACAGGGCCACATTTACATTTTGAACTTTGGAACGAAGGTTATCCAGTAGATCCAACTAACTATATTGATTTTGAATAATTATGAGTATTAAATCAATTTTAGCAATACCATTTGCAAAGAAAATTGCTACAAAATTTTACAAAAAAAGCAACAATGCTGTAAAAGTTCAGCAAGAAGTTTTTAAAAATTTAATTACAAATGCTAAGGGAACGGTATTTGGTAAAGATCATAATTTTAGCAGTATAAAATCTTATGAAGATTTTAAAAAACGAGTTCCTGTTCGTGATTATGAAGCGCTTAAACCTTATGTAGAAAAAGTTGTTGCAGGAGAACCTAATATTTTATGGAAAGGAAAACCATTGTATTTTGCAAAAACATCAGGGACAACTTCAGGAGCTAAATACATTCCATTAACTAAAGAATCTATACCAACACATATAAGTGCAGCCCGTAATTCTTTACTTTTATACATTGCTGAAACTAAAAAGGCCTCTTTTGTAAATGGTAAAATGATTTTTTTACAAGGAAGTCCTGAATTAAACGAAAAAAACGGTATAAAAATAGGTCGTCTTTCAGGTATCTCCGCACATTATGTCCCGCAATATTTAATTAAAAACAGACTCCCAAGTTGGGAAACAAATTGTATTGAAGATTGGGAAACAAAAGTTGAAGCGATAGTAGATGAAACAATTAATGAGGATATGACATTGATTAGTGGAATTCCATCTTGGGTACAAATGTATTTTGAAAAACTGATAGAAAGAACTGGGAAAAAAGTGGGTGAAATTTTCCCGAATTTTAACTTATTTGTTTATGGAGGTGTTAATTTTGAGCCTTACAGAAATAAATTTGAAGACTTAATAGGAAGAAAAGTAGATACAATAGAATTATATCCTGCATCTGAAGGGTTCATTGCTTTTCAGGATTCTCAAAACGAAAAAGGAATGATGTTATTAGTTGATAATGGTATGTTTTATGAGTTTATTCCTTCTGAAGAGTTTTTTGATGAGAACCCTACAAGAATTTCTTTAGCCAATGTAAAAGTAGGAGTTAATTATGTGCTAATTTTAAATACTAATGCAGGTCTTTGGGGATATAATATTGGAGATACCATTGAATTCCTTTCATTAAATCCGCCAAGGGTAAGAGTAACAGGAAGAATAAAACACTTTATTTCTGCATTTGGAGAACATGTAATTGGAAAAGAAGTTGAACAAGCCATCAATGAGAATACTGTTAATACAAACATTATTATTACCGAATTTACGGTAGCACCTCAAATTACACCAGAAAACGGATTGCCTTATCATGAATGGTTTATTGAATTTGAAAATAAACCAAAAGATTTAAATGATTTTGCGGTTAAATTAAATACTTCAATGCAACAGCAAAATAGTTATTATTTAGATTTAATTGAGGGGAAAATATTACAACCTTTAAAAATTACAGCTATTGAAAAAGGCGGGTTTAATAGTTATATGAAATCTGTAGGTAAATTGGGAGGGCAAAATAAAGTGCCTAGATTATCAAATGACAGAAAAATAGCCAATGAACTTTCTAAATTTAAATTAAAATGAAGGTAATCTCTGTTAATATTGGAGAAAAAAAGACCCTAAATTATAAAGGAAGAGTTATTGAGACGGGCATTTTTAAGTTCCCAGTAAATAAACCTATTTTTTTAGATGTTGAAGGTGTTGAAAATGATGTTGTAGTTGATAGAAGATATCACGGGGGAAGTAATCAGGCTGTTTATGCTTACTCTGAGAACCATTATAAGTATTGGAAAGAATTGTATCCTAAATTAGATTGGCATTATGGTATGTTTGGAGAAAATTTAACCATTTCAAATTTGGAAGAAACTAAAATTCAAATAGGGAATATTTATAAACTAGGAGAGGTTTTATTAGAGGTAACCAAACCGAGACAACCCTGTATGAAACTAGGGATTGTATTTAAAACTCAAAATATATTAAAACAATTTTGGAATTCAACTAAAAGTGGAGTCTATTTTAAAGTGCTAGAAAAAGGAAAGGTAGTAACTGGTGATGAACTTGTAATTGTAAAAAAAAGAGATAACTCTCCAACTATAGCCAAAGTTTATAATTTATAACTTGATACAATCTCTTAAAGTAAACTAAAAATAAGTTATATTCTGTTTTTACCTAATTTATAAATAAATTTAAAGAATAAAATACAATTAGTAATCTTTATTTTAATTTTTTTCCCTAAATTTGATAGTTCAGTAGGGTTTATATAGCTCATTATAAGCGTTTTAATTTTATTGATTTTCTTCTACTAACTAATTTTATATAAGAAACGAATTATTTTAATTATATAAAATTATGTATTATGTTTACTCAAACCAAGTATCTTAAACTGTATTTTACACAAAACGCAAAGCTGCTTACTCTAATAATTTTAATTGCTTTTTGGGTTATTCCTGTTAAATCACAACTTAGTGGAGGCGGTTTTGACGATGTTAGCCCTTACGATTTTTCAGATTTTAAACCCCTTACTCCAGAAAAATTTATTGAAACTAATTTTGGTATCATAAAAAGGGAATACGACAAATTTCCAAGTACTTTAGTTAATGGTTATAGAATAGAAATTATTCCAAATAAACGTCAAGGGTTTAGACCTTCTGTTAGTACACATCTTATTTATAACGCCTTAGTTGATAATGCCATTTTAGATTGGGCACACCTAAATAATTATGATGTTTCTTTGAATAATGGTTATCAAATAGTTAAAGACCAAAATGATGGCACTAAAATAACTATAAATGTTACAAATAGTAGCTGGTGGCCAAATCCTAAAAAAACTATCGAGCAAGACTTTAGAGATACACATTACACTGGTTCAAATTCAAAATTTTATGAACTTCACAAAATTCTATCTTTTGAATCTGCCAATTCTATTGAACTAATGCGTACAAAATATGGTGAACTTTCTGGAGAGATTACAAAAGGTCAAAAAACAGAAAGTATAAACACCAATTTAGAACCTCTTAAAGAAATGATTTTATCAATGCTTAATTTTTGCGATGATAAAACAAGTAAAGCCAGATTACTTTTTTTAGAAAAAATAGGAAATAATTAAAATCAGCTTCAAATGAAATCTATAAATAACTATAAGACTTTTCTTATTACGGTATTGCTTGTTTTAGGAACAGTATATCAAGTTGTAAAAGCGCAAAATGCAGGTTGGCGTTATGCAACAGTTTTACCTGGAAGTGAAATAAAAGCAACCCTAAGGCCTGTGTTTTCTGACTGTTATACAGTAGAAACTTATTTTCAAAAAGATTGGTTTAACTGCAAAGACACAAAGGGTTTAAATAAAATGAACTGGAATACAATATGGGATAAAGTTCATGAAGATGCCAATTTTACAATCTCAAAGCCAGGTTATCTTTATATAAGATTTGATTCCAAAATACCTAAAGAAGTTTTTTATTATGGTAAACCTACTGTAACTATTTCTAAAAAAGGAAAAGATAAAAAATGGCATAATATTGGACTTAGTGGTAACGTTTTCTCTCCAATACAAAAACAACAGTATAGAATTAGCCCTGATGGCACTTTAAGGTATTATGGCACGCCAGCCCATTATGAAGTTGGACAATATAAAGTTACTGTAGTTTCGGCAACAAGAAACAATCGAAATAGAGCCGAAAGAGTTTTTGTACCAAGTAGTGCAAATGCTAAGGTTTATTTTGTTGCAGATGGTAGTAAAGTAGCTATTAATTCTAATGCTACAAAATCCTATGGTCCTAAAGTAGGTTACATCCAAGCCATAATGATTAATGGCGGTAGTTCTTTAATAGATGGGACTACTGGTAAAAAATTTAAAAAAAATGATCCAATATATGTAGATCAAATTATATATGTTCCAGAAGGAGTCATGGCAAAAGTTATACTAACCGCATACAAAGACAAACCCATTCTTATATTAAGACCTAATACTAAACTTCAATTTTTAAAACCTCAACAAAAAGACCAGTCTGTTTTAAAAAAACTATCTCTATTCTTTGGAAGATTATTTTTTAGAGGAGATGGAGAAGACCACAAGGGTATTCATCTTTTAACAGTTAATGCAATATTAGGATGTGAGGGTACTCAATTTGAAATGGCTTATAACCCTTCTACGAAAATGACAAGTATTTCGGTTTTGGAAGGTCTTGTTACAATGACTTGTAAAAAAGGTAATTTACCAAAAACCTATATTAAAGCAGGTCAAAAAGGTATGCTTTATGCAGGTTGTAATAATGTAGTTAGACCTTTAACTGATACTGAATTAGCAAAACTTTATGCCAATTACAAAGGATACTTAAAACCAAATACTACAAACAATAACGCACACTCCGATTTTCAAAACGCTCTAGGTAAACCTTGTAGTACTGATAAAGCATTTATTCGTTCATTATACCAATCTATACTAGACCGCGATATGGAAGATACTTCTTTCAAAATAGGACACGGTGGTGGTTATTTACAAAATTTACGAAATGGGGATTCTAGATGGAAAGTTATTTATGCTTTTTTTAATTCACCAGAATATAAAAACAAACATAAAAGTCATACGGCTTTTATAAGAGATGCCTATCAAGCTGTACTTGGAAGAGAACCAAGCGCCAACGAAATAGAGGCATGGCCTAAAATTAACAGGAATACTATTTTAATAAAATTCTTCAATTTAGAGGCATATATAAAAATTAAAAAAGATTGCTCGAATTATAAAAAAGTTATAAATATTGCTTCATTAAGTGGGAAGTGGAATTTAAATCAAGATAACGGCTATACCGGAAGTATGAATCTTCAACAAGGCTCAAATGGTCATTTTAGTGGAAATGTTATTTGGAACGGTTACTTAAAAGGTAGCATATCAGGTCAAATTTTGGGTAATGCTGTTTCAATTACAATTGATTATCACAACGGTGATATTGGTTATTACAACGGTACTTTAACAACAGACGGTAATAAAATTATTAATGGTACGGTAAAAAGCAATAACGGTGTTTCTGCAAATTGGACATCCTCAAAAGTCGGTGTGCAATCAATTATAGGAAAGTGGAAATGGTTTAATGGTGTTATTGTAACAATTTATCCAGATGGCACTGTTAAAGGCTCAAATGGAGGCAAAGGAATTTTAGTCCAAAACACAAATAACACTGAATATGATTATGTTATCAATTGGAGTAATGGTCAATACATAGATAAACTTAATTTAATCGACAATACTTTAAAGGGTAAAAATCAGAATGGAACAGTTGTTTGGGCAACAAGAATTAATTCTATAAGTAAAACTAATTTTATCAAAACCAACCAACCTTGGATTATTGGCTTTGATAATAATGCTTACTACGGCACAAGATCAGGTTGGAATAAATTGCCTGATATTGGTATTGGTAAAGATATTGCTGTAGGCAAAAATGGAAAAATTTGGCTTATTGGTAACGATAATCGAATTTATTATTATAACGGCAGTAAATGGATGACGTATCCCGGGGGGAGAGCTATAGCTATAAGTGTATCACTTGATGGAACACCTTGGATAATTGGAACCGATAACCATATATATTACGGAAATGGTTCTGGATGGATTGAAAAAATTGGTGGTATGGGCAAAGATATAGCTGTTGACGGAAGAGGACGTCCTTGGGTTATTGGAACTGATAATGGTATTTGGTATCACAACGGTTCAAGGTGGGTTGAATATCCTGGTGGAGGACGTGGATTAGCGATAGATGTAACACGCGACGGAACGCCATGGGTAATTGGAAGAGACAATCATATTTATCATGGTACTGGGAATGGATGGATTGAAAATCCAGGTGGAGGTATAGGTAAAGATATTGCTATTGATACCAATGGTAGGCCATGGGTTATTGGTAGTGACAATGGTATTTATTATTACAATGGTACAAGATGGGTAGAACATTCGGGAAGTGGTAAAGGGTATAGAATATTTATTTCACAATGAATTTACAATTAGTTTGTTTTAAATTATTTATAACACAGTAAAACATAAAAAATTTAATTTATTAAATACAGTAAAAAAGAAATAAAAAAAGGGCTTACTATTGTAAGCCCTTTTAGTTTATCAAATAAAGTTTGGTTTACTTTTTAGATAATAAATCTCTTATTTCAGTTAATAAATCTTCTTGAGAAGGACCTTTTGGAGCTTCTGGAGCTGGTTCTTCTTTTTTCTTAGTTTTATTAATTCCTTTTATTATCATAAACATAACAAAAGCTACAATAATAAAATCTATAATATTGGTTATAAAATCTCCGTAAAGTATAGCAACTTCACCAACAACTCTTCCTGCTTCATCTGTAACTCCATCTTTGATAATATATTTTAAATCTTTGAAATCGGCTTTGAAGATTAATCCAATTATAGGAGAAACGACACCTCCGGTAAATGAAGTGACAACACTTTTAAAAGCAGCACCCATTACAAAACCTACTGCAATATCAACAAGGTTTCCCTTCATTGCAAAATCTTTAAATTCTTTAAACATTCCCATTGTATAAATTTAGTTTTAGTTAATTAGTTATGCTAATATACTAAAAAAATAATTTTAGAATTTTTTTAAATTACGTGTAATACGTTGAGATATGGCAGTTAGTAGCTCATAAGGAATTGTTTTAATAGTTTTTGCCATTGTTTCAATATGTTGTTGGTTTTTGTAAATGATAACTTCATCACCTTCATTACATGCAATATTGGTAACATTTACCATAATCATATCCATGCAAACATTACCTACAATAACAGCTTTTTTATTATTGATGTAAACATACCCAACTTCATTTCCAAATTGTCTAAAAATACCATCTGCATGTCCTATTGGTATGGTAGCCGTTTTAATAGTTGTTGTAGTTTTATAAGCCCTGTTATAGCCAACAGTTTCTCCTTTCTCAACCGTTTGAATTTGAGAGATAATTGATTTTAAAGTTAAAACATTCTTTAATTTTTTAGTGTGTTTAATATCATTTCCAAAACCATATAGCCCAATTCCTAAACGTACCATATCAAATTGAGCTTCAGTAGTATAATTTAAGATTCCTGAAGTATTTAACATGTGTTTAAAGGGTGTGTAATTTAATAATTTAATTAACTCTTTTGAAATGGAATTAAAGCTATTTATTTGTTGTAAGGTAAATTCACGTTCATTTAAATCCTCACTTGCAGCGATATGAGAAAAAATAGATTTAACAATCA
>Ga0256834_1001357_pt1 | contig 16779 bp, 17 predicted proteins | sample 4281140metaG_FD_190536 | JGI IMG/M metagenome (GOLD analysis project Ga0256834, IMG submission 190536) | Hydrothermal vent microbial communities from East Pacific Rise, Pacific Ocean - 4281-140 | ecosystem: Environmental > Aquatic > Marine > Hydrothermal vents | place: Pacific Ocean: East...
TGGCAGATTCAAACTTGAGCAGCCTTTGGTTTTCATAAGGAAAGACGAAAATTTTCACATCCAATCTGAAGTGCAATACTTTTTCACTTCAGATGATACGGTGAGACTTATTACCCATTCTTGGGACACCAAAGCAATCTCAAATAAGATTAGATACAATAAAGATTTTAGCAAAACCAAGAAAGAAGAAATAGAACAGTGGAATCTCAAATATGACAATCTCACAAAAGAACTTTCGGATGCGCTTGGAAAACCTGCAAATGGAACGGGAAAATCAGAATTGAAGACAAGTAGTGGCTACGGTGACTGGAAAGAGCGGAACTTGAAATGGATATCTCACGGCTGCACTACAGAACTGAAAATGATATGGTCAGAGCAGAATATCAAGATATCTAATAGTGTTAGGCTAGTCCCAACTTTCAGAATTCGAATAAAAATTTATTGGAATGAAAAAGGAGATAACAACCAATAAACTCAATAGGGTTTCATCTGTTAAACACTAAGTTCATTTCTTTTAGCTAAGCCCGTCAAATCTTTGATTTGACTCTGTGTTATGTGTTGATTTGTGCCAAATCAAAGGTTTGCCTCCGTGGGTTATCAAAATTTTGTACTTTTGAGCTCCCTACTGAAGTTTATTGTAGGCCGTTGTATTCCATTCTGTACATCCTAGTTGGGCTAGTCTGACATTCACGGAATAAACTCACCACCAAACGCTAAAATTCACCTCCCCAATCTTACTTTCTATTCTGAATTCTTAGATGGCTACTTAGATTGCGCAGGAAAGTATTGTGGTTTGCTTGCCCGCCACCTGTTCGCAGAAGCTTTAGCGGAGGCGCAAAGGGCAAGCTCAAAAAGTCACTCATTTAATATAAAACCATTACGCAATTAGGACGATTCGCCCCAAGCCAATCCCTCTCCTCTTCCGACCGTTTACGGTCGAAAATTTTTGCCGTCAAGCAATAATTGACCGGAAAAAGCTATTTGCCAAAATTTGCAAGTAAATTCAGGCATTTCAGCTTTCTAAACTGACTATTGGAGCGGCTAGTTTTTCTAAACGGACACACAACATAAACTATATGCCATAGGGGTTATTCACTGAAAGCCAAGTTCATCTGTATTTGCTAATTCCGCCAAATATTTGCTTTGGGCAGTGGTCTGTATTGATTTGGGAACCAAATCAAATTTTTGTCTCGGTGGGTTATCTCAAATTATTCGTAACTTAGTCCTACGGACATATAGTCCGAGCGTTGTGTTTCATGCGGAAAAAGCCAACCGTACATTTTACACATTTGGTTTTTCTCAACACGCAAAAAAGCCTACCCTGAAAAACCAAAAGAGTAAAATCTCCCAACGCACAAAGAAATGATAGTAATAATTCGAGAATGTTATTTAAAATAAGTACCTTGCTCGAAAATTTACTATAATTGACAGTAGCATATTACATAAAACAATGTTTATCAGTTGAAGAGTACTCATTCTCATTGAATGAGCTGCAAACTATAATTGACAAAAATGAAGCTTCTATAAAAAGTGAATTATCAAGATTGATAGAGAAGAAAACTATTGTTAATCTCAGAAAAGGATTTTATCTGATAATCCCTCCAAGATATTCCAAACAAAGACAATTACCAATTCAACTGTACGTTGATAAACTTTTTAAAAGTCTTGGTCGCAATTATTACTTAGGATTTTATTCCGCTGCTAAATTTCATGGTGCAAGTCATCAACAAACTCAACGAGACTATATAATGATAGAAAAGCCAAAATTGAATGCAATTAGAAAAAATTCTTTTGACATTCGGTTTTTCACAACTGCCAAATGGCCAAGCAAAAATATTATTGACAAAAAATCTGATGCTGGTATTTTTAAAATTTCAAGCCCTGTTCTTACTGCGGTGGATTTAATACATCACCAAACCAAATTGGGCGGATTAAACAGAATGTTAGCCATTTTAGAAGAATTAGCGGAAGAGATAAACCAAAACGACATTGCCGCACTATTGACATGGTACCCTCATAAAAGCACCTTACAACGCTTTGGCTTTTTACTCGAAGAAGTAAATGCTGACCAGAAGTTAAACGACCAAATAAAGCAACACCTTAAACAATCTAAATTCTTTCCTGTTTTGCTTAGTCCAAAATCTGGACAAAAACCAGGGGCAGTTGACAATTTTTGGAAAGTAGATGTAAACATTAAACTGGAAAGTGATTTATAAACCTATGCATGAAAGCTTCGATTCATAAATGATTCCTAAACCACATATAGCAAAATGGCAAGACCATGCTCCATGGAGACAATTTCACCAAGTTGAACAAGATTTGGTTATTAGCCGTGCATTGGTCGAAATCTTTTCAGATGATTTTCTACGAGAAAATTTAGCTTTTAGAGGAGGAACAGCCTTACATAAATTATATCTAAATCCCGCTCCAAGATATTCGGAGGATGTCGACTTGGTACAAATTAAAGCTGGACCAATTAAGCCAATTATGGAACGACTCAAAGAAGTGATTACTTTTTTTGAAGAACCGAGAAAAACGCAGGTTAAAGGTCATGGAGCAAAAGCATTGTATCGTTTTACTTCTGAATACGAAGAAATTCGATTGCGCCTAAAATTAGAAATTAACTGTAAAGAACATTTCAATGTATTGGATTGGGTTGATTACCCTTTTGAGGTTGAAAGTGAGTGGTTTTCTGGAAAAGCAGCAATAAAAACCTATAGCATAAACGAACTCTTAGGAACAAAGTTGAGGGCTTTATATCAAAGAAGTAAAGGGCGAGATTTATTTGATTTAGATTATGCTCGATTAAATATGGAATTGAATATTGATAAAATTATCCATTGTTTTAAGGAGTACACCACTTTTGCAACAGGGAAAAGACCTCCAAGCAAAAAGGAGTTTCTAATAAATATTGAAGAAAAAGAAAACGACCTCAATTTTACAGGTGATATGGAAGCTTTATTAAGACCCGAAATAGCATACAATCAAGAAGCGGCTTTTGAATGGTTGAAAAACGAATTGATAGAAAAACTATAATATGTCAGAAGACCAAAAGAAACAACTTGAACAGCAACTTTGGAATATAGCCAACGAGTTGAGAGGCAAAATGAATGCTGATGAATTCCGAGATTACATACTCGGATTTATTTTTTATAAGTATCTCGCTGAAAAAATGAAAATGTACGCCAACACCATTTTAAAACCAGACGGAATAAAATACAAAGAGATAAAAGAAAATTCAGAGCAAGGAAAAGAATATATCGAAGCAATCAGAGAGGAATCTCTTGAAAAATTGGGTTACTTCCTTAAACCATCTGAATTGTTTAGTGAACTCGCAAAAAGGGGTAACGGAAACAATGACACAGAAAGCAATTTCATTTTAGAAGACTTACAAGAAATCCTGAATAATATCCAACTTTCTACAATGGGAACAGAAAGCGAAGAAGATTTTGACAATCTTTTTGAGGATATGGATTTGAACAGTACCAAGCTTGGGAAAACAACCGATGCAAGAAACAAACTAATTGCAAAAGTACTTTCGCACCTTGACAAAATAGACTTTAAACTTGAAAATACCGAACTCGATGTTTTAGGTGATGCCTACGAATATTTGATTGGGCAATTTGCCAGCGGAGCAGGGAAAAAAGCAGGAGAATTTTATACACCGCAGCAGGTAAGTATGGTTTTGGCAAAGTTGGTAACAACAGGAAAAACAAAGCTAAAATCTGTTTACGACCCAACTTGTGGTTCGGGTTCTTTGCTTTTGCGTGTTGCCAAAGAGGTTGAAGAAGTAAGCAACTTTTACGGACAGGAACTCAACCGAGAACAACCTACAACCTTGCTCGAATGAATATGATTTTGCACGATGTGCATTACCGAAAATTCGATATAAAACAAGAAGATACCTTAGAACATCCACAACATATTGAACATCAATTTGAAGCGATTGTAGCCAATCCGCCATTTTCGGCTCAATGGAGTGCAAACCCATTGTTTACAAGTGATGACCGTTTTAGTCAATACGGAAAATTAGCACCAAAAAGTAAAGCCGATTATGCTTTTGTACAACATATGATACACCATTTGGCAGAAAACGGAACGATGGCAATTGTATTACCACACGGTGCTTTGTTTAGAAGTGGAGCGGAACAACTAATCAGAAGATATTTAATTGAAGACCGTAATTATCTTGATGCTGTTATTGGATTACCTGCAAACTTGTTTTATGGGACACCAATTCCAACAAGCATAATGGTTTTTAAGAAATGTAGAGAAAATTCTGAAAATGTACTTTTTATTGACAGCAGTAAATATTTTGAAAGGGGGACGCAAAATATTTTACGCCCTGCCGACCTTGAAAAGATAATTACAACTTACAGAGAAAGAAAAGAAGTTGAGAAATACTCTTATCTCGCACCGCTTACTGAAATTCACGAAAACGAATACAACCTGAATATACCAAGATATGTAAACACTTTTGAAGAAGAAGAGCCTGTTGATATTGCCCAAGTTTCTGCAAAACTGAAAACACTCGAAAATAAAATGAGTGATACGGACAAAGAACTGATTACACTTTGTAAAGAACTAAATATTGATACACCTTTTTAAACCTTGATTTTTAGGATTAATATGATTGCTCGATTATGAAATACAAAGAACTAACATATAAAATTATTGGATGTGCAATGGAAGTGCATAAACACCTTGGTAATGGTTTTCAAGAAGTAATATACCAAAGAGCGTTATCAATAGAAATGAAAATGCAAGGAATAGAATTTAGTAGAGAACACGAAATGAATTTAACCTATAAAGGTTACGATATTGGTAAACGTAGAGTAGATTTTTTTGTAGAAGAAAAAATAATGGTAGAGATAAAGGCACTTATTAATTTGGAAGATGTTCATTTAGCACAAGCAATGAATTATGTAGAGGCATACAATCTTGAAATAGGATTATTGATAAATTTTGGTTCAAAAAGTCTGCAACATAAACGAGTTCATAATAACAATATAAATGAAATCATGAAATTATGAAAATCATGAAAAATCAAGGTTCAGACAATAATGAAATAAAAATATTTGAAGACAGCACTATTCGTACAGTCTGGGATAGTGATGCCGAAAAATGGTATATCTCAATTGTTGATGTAATTTCTGTTTTAACCGAAAGTGTTAACCCACAGGTATATTGGAGGGTTCTGAAAAAGAGACTTCTTAAAGAGGGAAATGAAACCGTTACAAATTGTAACGCTTTGAAAATGCTTGCAAAAGACGGTAAAATGCGAATGACCGATGTGGGTGATACCGAACAACTTTTTAGACTGATACAATCGATACCATCGCCAAAGGCAGAACCTTTTAAACTTTGGTTGGCTCAAATTGCATCGGAACGATTAGACGAAATGCAAGACCCTGAATTAACTATTGATAGAGCATTAAAAGAGTATTTGGCTTTGGGATATTCTGAAAATTGGATTAACCAACGTCTTAAAAGCATTGAAGTTAGAAAAGAACTAACTGATGAATGGAAAAAACTCGGTTTAAAAGAAGGTGTGCAGTTTGCCACATTAACCAATATTATTACAAAAGCGTGGTCTGATAAAACTACAAAAGAGTATAAAATCCTTAAAGGTTTGAAAAAAGAGAACCTCAGGGATAATATGACCAATACCGAACTAATTTTAAATATGCTTGCCCCATTAGATATAAAATTTGTAGCATAATGTTTTACTATATATACATATTACAATCAAAAAAAGATAATAATTTTTATACAGGCTATACATCTAATTTACGAGAAAGGTTAATGGAGCACAACAACGGTAAAGTAACTTCAACAAAGTACCGAAGACCTTTTGAATTAGTTTATTTTGAAGGGTGTTTGTCTCAAAAAGATGCTATGCACAGAGAAAAGTATTTAAAAACATCTTGGGGGAAAAGATACATAAAAGGTAGAATGAAGAATTATCTAACGGGGCTTGCCGAAGCATCTACAAAAGATATTTCGCAAGCCGTAGAGCCTAAAAACTTTGTTGAAAGCAAGAAAGTAGCCAAACAAGGCGGAAATGTTGCCAAAGTGGCAAGAAAAGAATTGGAAGCAAAAACAGGTAAAAAAGTGGTAAGCCCCATAAATGCAAAAACTGTTTTGGGTGAAAAAGCGAAAACTAAAAAACTAAATCCCAAGAAGAAGAAATAAACAATGGAAAAACTACAAAATAAAATACCGTTAGTTAGGTTTCCAGAGTTTAAAGACGATTGGGAACACAAAGAACTTAATGAACTTTTAAGTGAATCTAAAAAGAAGAATGCTGATTTAAAATATAGTAAGGAGGAAGTTTTATCGGTTTCGGGTGAATTGGGAATTGTAAACCAAATAAAGCATTTAGGACGTTCCTATGCGGGTGTTTCTGTACATAATTACGGAGTAGTTGAAGTTGGCAATATCGTTTACACCAAAAGCCCACTAAAAGTCAATCCTTACGGAATTATAAAAATTAACAAAGGTAAAGCAGGTATTGTTTCTACGCTTTATGCTGTTTACAAAGTAAATGAGAAAACCGCTTATGGAAATTTTTTAGATTATTATTTCTCATTAGATGCAAATACAAACCGCTATTTGCGACCATTGGTGCGTAAAGGAGCAAAAAATACTTTGCAAGTAACTGATGAAGAAGCGATAAAAGGGAAAGTGTTTTTACCGGAAGTTCCCGAACAAAAACGCATAGCCAATTTCTTTTCTGTTTTGGATAACAAAATCAATGAACTCAAAGAAAAGAAAGCACTTTTATCAGCATACAAAAAAGGTGTGATGCAAAAAATCTTTTCGCAAGATATTAGGTTTAAAGATGATGATGGGAAAGAGTTTGGGGATTGGGAGGAGAAGAAGTTAGGGGATATTGCAAAAATAACATCTGGAGGAACACCAAACAGAAGTCGTAAAAATTATTGGAATGGAAATATTCCTTGGATTTCAACATCCTTGATAAACTTTAATACAATAGATACCGCTGAAGAATTTATTTCAGATAAAGGTATCGCAAATTCGTCTGCAAAATTATTTCCAAAAGGCACTCTTTTAATGGCGATGTATGGTCAAGGAAAAACAAGAGGAAAAGTGGCTATGCTCGGAATTAAAGCTTCCACAAATCAAGCTTGTTGTGCAATTATTACGAATGATGAAATCAACACTGATTTCTTATTCCAAAATCTTGCAGATAGATATGATGAAATCAGAAATTTAAGTAACGAAGGAGGACAACAAAATTTAAGTGGAGGGTTAATTAAAAACATTCCATTTCCATTCCCCACACTTCCTGAACAAATTAAAATAGTTAATTTCTTATCAAAAATAGACAATAAAATAAATAAGGTAAACGAGCAAATAGAAGAAAGTAAAGAATACAAAAAGGGATTATTGCAAAAGATGTATTGTGTGTAAATTATGAGCAAACAACCTGAACAAATATTGGAAAATCAATTGGTTGCCCAACTCTCAAATTTGGGTTATGCCTTTGTGCAGTTAAAAGACGAAACAGCATTAATTGCTAATTTAAAACAGCAGTTAGAAAAGCACAATAACATTTCGTTTTCCGATGCCGAATTTAAAAAGGTAATGAATATTCTTACCAAAGGTTCTGTTTTTGAAAAATCCAAAACTCTTCGAGAGAAACAACATATTATCCGTGATAATGGCGATAATCTTTACTTTGAATTTCTGAATACAGAGTTTTGGTGTCAAAACCAATACCAAGTAACACAACAAGTTACTATTGAAGGTAAATACAAAAATCGCTACGATGTTACGCTATTGATAAATGGTTTGCCGTTGGTTCAAATAGAACTCAAACGCAGAGGTTTGGAACTCAAAGAGGCATTTAACCAAATAAACCGTTATCAACGTCATTCTTTTGGTTCAAATTCGGCATTGTATCAATACATTCAGGTTTTTGTAATCAGCAATGGAGTAAATACAAAATATTACGCCAACAACCGCAGACAATCTTTCAAGCAAACTTTCTACTGGACAGATAAAGAAAATAATCGCCTAACGAATATTGTAAACGGTTTTACAAGCGAATTTTTAGAGCCTTGCCACATCTCTAAAATGATTAGCAAATACATTGTGCTAAACGAAACGCATAAAATATTAATGGTACTTCGCCCTTATCAATATTATGCAGTTGAAGCATTAATTGACCGTGTGAAAAACAGCAACAAAAACGGTTATATCTGGCATACCACAGGTTCGGGAAAAACTTTGACTTCTTTTAAAGCAAGTCAGATAATTATGAATATGCCCGAAATTGAAAAGGTGGTTTTTGTGGTTGACCGCAAAGATTTAGATTACCAAACCACCAAAGAATTTAACAGTTTCAGCAAAGGCAGTATTGACGGAACAGACAACACCAAAGCATTAGTAAAACAATTTTCTGACGATACAAAGTTGATTGTAACAACCATTCAAAAACTAAATACAGCCATCACCAAAAAGCAGTATTTGACAAAAATGGCTGCGAACCGCACAGGTGATACACTGCAAGACAAACGATTAATTTTCATTTTTGATGAGTGCCACCGTTCTCAGTTTGGCGAAACACATAATCGAATAAAAGCGTTTTTTAACAATTATCAATTCTTCGGATTTACAGGAACACCCATTTTTGCAGAAAATGCTTTTAAAAACGATTTAGGAAAAAGAACTACCAAAGAACTTTTTGGCGATTCTTTGCATAAATACGTAATTACCGATGCCATAAAAGACGAGAATGTTCTCAAATTTTCGGTTGAATATGTAGGCAGATACAAAAAGAAAGACAGTGCCACCGAAATTGATATTGAAGTAGAAGACATCGACACCAAAGAGTTGATGGAATCGCCCGAGCGTTTAGAAAAAATATCAAATTACATTATTGCCAATCATAACCGAAAAACGCATAGCAAAGAGTTTACAGGAATGTTTGCTGTGAGTGGCGTTAAAACGTTGATAAAGTATTACGATATTCTGCAACGCAAAAAAGAAGAAGGTAAACACAACCTTAAAATTGCAACAATCTTTTCTTATGTAGCCAACGAAGACGATGCAGATGCAAACGGTTTTATTCCCGAAGAATTATCGGTAGTTGAAGAACCAAGGGCATTGTACGGAATGCAGCAACACAGCAGAGAAAAATTAGAAGAGTTTATTGAAGATTACAATAAAATGTTTGGTTCTAATTTCTCAACCAAAGACAGCCAATCATTTTACAATTATTACAATGATATTTCAAAGAAAGTAAAAGAACGCAAAATTGATATTTTACTGGTTGTAAATATGTTTCTTACTGGCTTTGACAGTCCACCGCTCAATACTTTGTATGTAGATAAGAACTTAAAATATCACGGTTTAATTCAGGCTTATTCAAGAACAAACCGAATTTTAAACGAACAAAAATCACAAGGAAATATTGTTGTTTTCCGTAATCTGAAAAAAGCAACAGACGATGCAATTACCTTATTCAGCAATAAAGAAGCGATTGAGGTAATTATAATGAAACCTTATGAGGAATATGTAAAGAAATTTAACGAAGCATTTATTGAGTTGCTAAAAATTACGCCAACGGTAAACAGCGTAAACGATTTACAAAGCGAAAAAGACGAATTAGAATTTATTCAAGCATTTCGTCAGTTGATGCGAATTAAAAATATCCTCACAGCCTTTGCCGACTTCAAATGGGAAGACTTGGCAATGAACGAACAACTTTTTGAAGATTATAAAAGCAAATATCTTGACCTTTACGACAAAGTTAAAAGCGACCACCAAAAAGAGAAAGTTTCTATTTTGGAAGATGTGGACTTTGAACTGGAATTAATCCACCGTGATGAAATCAATGTAAACTACATTATTCAGTTGCTTATCAAACTGAAATCGAACACACAAAAAGATGTTGAACAAACCGAAAAAGAGATTTTCAACCTATTAAATTCAGATGCTCAATTGCGAAGCAAAAAAGAATTGATAGAAAAATTTATTTTAGAAAATCTGCCTGAAATTGAGGATGAAGACGAGATACCGCAGGAGTTTGATAAGTTTTGGAATGTAGAACAACAAAAGGCTTTCAAACAATTGGTGAAAGATGAAAACCTATCGGAAGAAAAAACACAAAAACTGATTGAAAATTATCTGTTTGCAGAAAGAGAACCATTGCGAGATGAAATACTGGAATTGATTGATGGAGAAAAACCATCGGTTCTGCAACGCAAAAAATTAGGCGACAGAATCCTTAAAAAGATTTTAGGATTTGTAGAAACATTTATTAACGGAATAACGGGGAATTGATATGCTAAACTTCATATTCAGGTTACTACTAACATTCAATGCTACATCACTAATTTTAGTTGTGTATGCAGTAAAAGAACGCTATGTTTTAAGTTGTTTATTTTCGAGATTAGATTTCCTTCCTGATTACATTTCATATTTGGTCTATTTTCTAATCCCAATAATGCTAACTTTTATAAGCCTTATTGTTGCAAATGGTTTAGACAGCGATAGTATAGAATTTGAAAAAGAAGAAGACAAGGAAAAAGGAATTAATTCACCAATTAAAGAAATTGAACAAGCCAACAATGCTTTTTTACCCAGTTATTTAGGCTACTTTTTTGTTGCGTTAAGTGTTCCTTATTATGATACCCTGATTTTTGTTTTTGGGATACTATTTATATTCACATTCCTTTCCCAAACACTTTATTTTAACCCGTTGTTTTTATTCTTTGGTTATCATTTTTATTATTTGACCACAGAAAATAATATCAGAATATTTATAATCACAAGGCAAAAATTGAAAGACCCGAAGAAAGAGAGTTTTTCCAAATTAAAGAGAATAAACAATTTCACATTCATAGATAAAGAGAGATGAAAATATGAATCATTTATTAGCAAAAACAAAAGGCAGAAATGGCAGACTTTTTAAAGTAATATCAAATGAAGAAATATTTGAATTGCCAGATGATTTGGATAATCCAATTGAATATGATTCGGATTATAAACTTGAAGATGATGAGTGGTTCGCCATCGAAGATTTTTCTGAACAAGAATATAGTATTGATTTCATTGAACGTAGATTTGTTTCAGCCGAATATAACCAAATAGCAAGGACTGACTATTCTAATATAAACTATTTGTGTGCTTATCAATCAGGGATTTACTACTTTCAAAAAGTTGGTTCACGGCAATTTATCAGTAAAAAATTACTTTCATTAAATAGCCTTTCAATTACAGAAAACGAACCTATAATTGTAATCAATGACTACGCTGATGCAATTTACGATAAGGACGAAGACATACTCTATTTTAAAAAATTACCTGTATTATCAACCATTTTTAAAGGGATTGACACTTTATACAAAGAAGCAACCCAAGAAGACACAGAAGAATTTTTAGAAAATGAATTTATTCGATTGGGTGAGAGTTATGACGCTGATAAGGTAAAAAAAGCAAATAGAAAACGTATTGCAATGGCTATGGAAACGATTAGTCATTTTAACCAACAAGAAAAGAGTACAATATTTACTTACATCAGAGAATATTGCGAAGATTTAGAGTTTGACGAAAACGATGCAAATTTTACAATTGAATCTGAAAATGATTTGAAAAGTTTGCTCTACGGAATTGAACAAAGATATTATACAACTTTATTAGGAAATGAAAAAAGATTAGCAAATTCAGTAACAACGTTAGAATGATAGCCAAAATAGTAGTAAATTAAACGGTTGTAGCCCGCTTCAACTTCATCTTAAATTGAAAGATTTGAGTTTCGCAATCGGCTACTATTCTTATACTCACCGTTGTGTACAATGCTGTCCCGTCCTAAATAACGGCTACACAAAATGTAGCAAATATGTATAAAAATGACAATGTAACAAGACGTTACTCAGAGAGTTTTAAACTCCAAATTTTATCGGAACTTAGTACGGGTAAATATACCAAAAGAGAACTAGGTCGTATTTATAATATCCAGAATAGCACAATCAATGAGTGGATAAAAAAGTACGATAGAAAAGACTTAATGAATACTAGAGTTATCGTGAAAACAAAAGATGAAATTAGCAGATTGAAAGCCTTGGAAAAAGAGGTGAGCCAGTTAAAAGATTTATTGGTTAGGAAAGATTTGGAAAAGCTGGCAAGTGATTCCTATCTGGAAGTTGCAGCAGAGAATCTAGGCTATAAGAATGTTGAAGAATTTAAAAAAACTTAAACATCCAGCCCTGATGAAAGCAGTAGATACAACAAGACAAACGGGTGCTGCCGGTATGGAGACTACCTGTAATTTATTTGATATGCACAGAGATGCGTATTACAAATACCAAAAGCGATATGAACAGCGTAAAACTGTTGAATCGCAAGTAATTGAATTGGTAAAACAGGAACGCATAGAACAGCCAAGGGTAGGAACCAGAAAACTATATAAGGCTTTACAATCGCCTTTTGAATCAGGTAAACTAAAGGTTGGTAGAGATTGTTTGTTTGCTATTCTTCGCTCCCACAATATGCTTGTAAAACGAAAGAAAGCAAGTTGTAAAACCACAGACTCCTATCATCGTTTTCACAAATACAATAATCTGGTGAAAGGTATGGAAGTAACAGCACCCAATCAGGTTTGGGTATCAGATATTACTTACATTCGTACAGTCAGAGGGTTTTGTTATTTGGCATTGATTACCGATATGTACTCTCGTAAAATAGTAGGATATGACATCAGTGATTCGCTAGAGCTGGCGGGCTGTCTTCGAGCCCTCAAATTAGCTCTGAAGTCAGCCCGCCCAGCGGCTGGATTAGTACATCACTCTGATCGAGGGATTCAGTATTGTAGTAATCAATATGTAAATGAACTTAAAAACTGTAAGATAAAAATCAGCATGACCGAAGAAAACCATTGTTATGAGAATGCTATTGCAGAAAGAGTTAATGGTATTTTAAAAGATGAATTTTATCTTGACCAATGCTTTTTTAGTACTGTGCATGCTCAGATAGCAACAAAAAATGCAATTGAAATTTATAACAACAAAAGATTACACTTATCTTTAGGGTACAAAACCCCTAATAGGGTCTTTGAAAGGGCAGCTTAAATTTATGTTTAACCTGTAGCCGTATGTTAGGACAAGACATGCTTTTAAATTTGCGGCTCTTCCACTTTCAAAGCGCAAATTTCTTGGCGTATAAACGGACAAGTAATAGCTAAGTTCATCGCAACTCCAAAATTTTATTACGCTGAACTTTACCTGCATTTCCCAATTTATGGGTGGCTAATCTGCAAAGCGTATTTGGATTGGGCAACTTCGCTTAAATCTGTTTTTTTCCAAACATCTCAATTTACCGTCCCAAAATATTTGGACGATTCGATAATTACTTTTTTACAAGACGAAGAATATAAAGCTAACACAATACACAACAACCTATAAAATCAATAAAGTTTTTGTGGTTAAATACTAATCTCACTTCTAGTAGCCAATCCCGTCAAATCTTTAATTTGACTACGTTAGTCTGATTTACTTAGCTCCGAAGGAATGCCTCTGGCGCAAATCAAATAATTCGCCTATGTCGGTTAGCAAAATTTTGTACTTTTAAACCCTTATTGTAGTTAGCAGTAACTAAAAATCATATACAAAATCATTGGAAAACAAAATAGAATTTATTGGAACTATCGGAAAGATTGTTGTTTTTATAATGATACTTCTTTCTGTTTTTCTTTTTACGGTCAAAACAAAAAACAAACTATCTAATAGACTCTTCGCCATTTACCTATTGGTCATAGCGTTTGACTTAATTGGTTTATTTACAGATAAAACTATAGACTATCCGAATCTCCATATTTTAAAAGTTGCTTCTAGTTTATTGCAACTACCCTTATTTTATCTATACGTATTATCTGCTTGTTATTCCAATTTTAAGATTAAGAAAACACACATCATACATAGCTTTTTGTTCTTGCTATTTGTTGTCATTTTTAAAATAACAGCATTTTCTAGCCAAAGTTTAATGTTTTACGAAGTGCTGGGAGAACTACAATTCTTTGGTTACATTATTGCTGTATTTATTATTTTAAAAAAGTACAAAACACTATATCTTGAAAATTATTCAAATGCAAATTATGCTATTTATAAATGGATATTTAAAATTACAGTGTTTACCTGTATAGCTCACACTTTTGTGCTTATAAGGTGGTATTTATCCAATTCGTTATATCAACAGTATATTCTTAATATTAATATATTAATAAGTATTTCTGTTTTATCAATAACTGTATTCTTTGTCTTAAGAGCATTATACCAACCAGAACTTTTTACAGGTATTAATATCAATTTAAAACCTCTTAAAACCAGTATTGAAAACAAAACCAAAGAAACAACTGTTCAAAAGAATAAATCAGAAAATGAATCTTTAGAAGAACTTACTGCATTTATGAAAAAGGAAAAACCTTTTTTAGATTTTGAATTATCATTACAGAAATTGGCGTTTCAAACTAATATCCCAGAAAGAGAATTATCCATATTAATCAATCACCATTTAGGAAATCATTTTTTTGACTTTATAAATGAGTACCGAATAAACGAAGCCAAAACTATTTTAGAAAATCCTGATAAAAAAGAAGTTACTATTTTAGAAATCTTATATCAAGTGGGCTTCAATTCTAAATCGTCTTTTTATACTGCTTTTAAAAAAAGCACAAATCAAACTCCTACCCAATATAGAAAGCAGTCTTTATCAAAATAAATTAGTCCGACTTTCTTTACTCGGACTTTTACATCATTAAAATGATTCAGATTTGAATATAATTAAAGATTATACAATAATGAATTATACTTTAAGAGTAGTGAGGGTCGTATCAATATTACTCTTATCTCAATCAATTTTGCGCAAAATGCAACTTTAGAAAAAGAAACAATTAAAAAAAATGATTCTTTATTTAACTCATACCACCAAGAGAACAAGACTGAATCTATGAATGTTCAATATAAAAAATGACAAAACCATTTATACGAATATAAAGGACTCGCTAATGTAGAACACCAACTCCCAATCACAAATGCTACTACCTTAAGTATCACTTCTGTTTTTAAACAATTTAACAAGTTTCTTGCGCTATTTTTAGGCGAAACTTATCATATAACACTATACATTATCCAACATTAAGAAAATGAAAAAAACAATATTTGTATCTGGAATTATACTTTTATTCTCGTATGGAATTAGAGCCCAAGAGAACCTTAGAAAACTGATAATTGGACTGAATGCAAGTATTGAAAAGAATTTAAGTTCAGAAAATATAGAATTTGATAGATATACAGGATATTCTGCTGAGTACAATAAGACAAATTACCGAATAGGATTGAGTTTTAAATATGAATTTAAACCCAAAATTTCAATAAATACTGGAATCAATTATTCTAACAAAGATTTTACTGGAACTTATTATTGTGCTGTTTGTAGCTATATAATTCCACCAAGTTCGCAAAATATTGATTTTAGATTTATTGAAGTACCTCTAACATTAAAATATTATTTTCTTCCAAATAAAATGCGATTATTTGGAGAGTTTGGACTTAATAATCTTTTTTCATTAAACAAAGAGGTAATAGATAATTCATATGGACTGGGAATTAAACTTGGAGGTGGAATTGAATACAATTTATTAAAAAAAATAGCATTACAAATAACTATGGATTATAGCAACGGAATTTCAAAACTTTATAAGGAATCTGAATTTAAATTAAAGTCACTTGCTTTTGGAATTGGAATCACAAAAAGATTATAAAACGTTGGTTAACAACCCTTTTGTTAAAAATAGCTTTTATTCGAAAGAAGCTTTCTTTGGGAAAATAGAGCTCATCTTTAATACCAATGGAACCATTAAAGAGTTTAAAGTGTCTGGACAAAACCTTAAAAACATAATATTTAAAAAAGTCATTTGACATAAAGTCGAAATGATTTATTAACAACTATTTTATAAAAAACAAATAACGGTGTTTCTAGCTATCCACAACTAGATGTAAAACTTTAACTAAAAAACCATGAGAACATTTAAACACATCGCTTTTATATTTCTTGCAATCCTAATTTGGACTGCCTTTATCGGCTATGGATTTATAGACGGATTTTTAGTAAGACCAATTATTTCTGAAGATACTTCTGAAGCATTTATCCAGGCTACCAAAGAGAAAATAAACGAAGAGTTCGTTGGAAATTTTGCAATGGTTTTAATTGAAAATGGAAAAATCTCAAAAGACTTCTTTTACTCTATTGACCAACCTGTAAATAAAAACACTGTTTTTCCAGTTGCTTCTATTAGCAAATGGGTTACCTCTTTTGGCGTTCTAAAATTGGTAGAGCAAGGCAAATTAGACTTGGACAAACCAGTTGACGACTACCTTACAAGATGGCACCTACCCGAAAGTGAATTTGACAATAAAAAAGTGACGGTTAGAAAATTACTTTCTCATTCGTCTGGATTGATTGACGATCTTGGATATGATGGTTTTACACCCAATGAAACCGTTCAGACAATTGAAGAGTCATTAACAAAAGCTTCAGACACAGAATATTCCTATGGTGTTGCAAAGGTAGGTTATGAACCTGGTAGCGAGTATATGTATTCGGGAGCTGGCTATACACTATTGCAATTATTAACTGATGTTACGCAATCTCATAATTTTTTGTAACGAGCGTTTTTTTGTATATTTCTAATATGATAGACAATATGTTAGACCTTTACACAGATTATTTGATTACTTCGACCCGCTATACAAC
>Ga0256834_1001358_pt1 | contig 16772 bp, 17 predicted proteins | sample 4281140metaG_FD_190536 | JGI IMG/M metagenome (GOLD analysis project Ga0256834, IMG submission 190536) | Hydrothermal vent microbial communities from East Pacific Rise, Pacific Ocean - 4281-140 | ecosystem: Environmental > Aquatic > Marine > Hydrothermal vents | place: Pacific Ocean: East...
CCCTCCATATTTGGCTCGCCACTTGTAAAAGCTAGCGCTACTCATTCCGTGATCTCGACAAAGATCGGTAACGGCAATCCCAGACTCGGCTTGCTTGAGTATTTTCATTATTTGGCTGTCTGTAAATTGTGATATTTTCATAAAATCTCCTGTCCGTTTAGGGGAATTGAAATTCTACTTTTAAACTCGTTTATTTTGCGGGGAGATTACAAGTTGGTTGTTTCGGGCGGTTTCGAGTTGGTAGAGGGTAAATCGTTTGCCTGAATCGTCTTCTTTGTAACGTCCGTAGGGATGGTAGAGGGGGTAAGTATTGGGTTCACCGCCTAGGCGTTCTTGATGCTTGGTGTGTTCTTGGTTGTATCGTGGGTTTTTAAAGGTGTAGTTGCGTTGTTTTAAGTCAGTTGAGCCAACGGTTTGGTGCCATTCAAAACTGTTTATGTATTGGGTTTTGATCGCGTTACTGGGGGTATTGTTGTATTTTATGTTTTGTGTTTTTAGGGGAGTGCCTAAGTTACTGAGGTTGCTTAAAATAAGTTGTGTACCCGCTTGGGTGTGTTTCCAGTAGTAAAATATGCCTTCTTCGGCTAATAGTCGGTTTATGAAGTGTAGATTGCTTTCTTGGTATTGCACGCAGTATTCTCGTGCGATGGGAGTGTCGTTCAATCTAAACTAGTGTTGTACCATGCCTTGATCATTAAGTATTTTGGCTACAATATCGGGCACGGTCTTTTGTTGAAAAATACGTGCATCAGAGGTAAGTGTAAGGCGATAAAGCTCGGGGCGTATACGAAGCGTGTAGTAGGCCCATCCGCCCGAGCGGTCATGCTTTGGATTATGCCGTGTAGGTAGCGGATTTCGGGGTCGTATTTATGTTTGATTTGTAGGGTGACGGTTTGGTCTATGTGGTGGCTGGGGTTGATATTGAAATCGCGGCTTGCGATGGTGGCAGTGCCTAGGTAGCATTCGGATAGGGATTCGTGCCATTCAAACTGGGTGAGTCTGAAGCGTTCAGGAGGTTGACTGGTTATTTGAATGGTGAATTCTAGGTCGTGCACTTGGCCACGTTGGGCGGTGTTCATTTGTGAATCCTTAGCGTTTGTTTAGTGTACGTATTTTTTTCGAGATTGGGAGTTTAGCATGGTGTTTTGTAGAAGGCTAGTGCTTGTATGGTCAAATAAGATTTGTATCCCTCTCTGTTTGTATTTGAAATACACATTTAGAATTTATGTGAGAGGGGGGGGGGAATTTATTTTGCAGTCAGTGTTTCAACACCATTTTTAGTTCCACATAAGAAAATATCAGCTGGACGTGCAGCAAATAGACCGTTAGTAACGACGCCTACAATGCTGTTTAGCTCATTTTCTATTGCGACGGGATCGGTAATTTCAAGACCGTGAATGTCTAAAATTAAGTTACCATTGTCGGTTACAAATCCATCACGTAATACGGGCTCACCTGCAAAGCGTTTCACAATTTCACGTGCTACATAGCTACGAGCCATTGGAATCACTTCAATCGGAAGAGGGAACTTACCGAGTACGTCTACTTTTTTGCTGTCATCGGCAATGCAGACAAACTTGTCGGCAACGGCAAGTACGATTTTTTCACGTGTTAAAGCGCCTCCGCCCCCTTTAATGAGGTTTAAGCTCGCATCGGCTTCGTCGGCACCGTCAATGTAAACCGAAATTTCAGCCACGGTGTTTAGGTCAAAGACTAAAATTCCGTGTTCTCTTAAGCGTTCAGCAGTGGCTTCTGAGCTGGCGACCGCGCCTTCGATAGTGCCTTTAATTTTGGCCAGTTCATCAATAAAAAAGTTTGCAGTAGAGCCTGTGCCTACGCCAATAATCGTGTCGGGCACAACGTATTCAATGGCGGCTTGAGCGACTTTTTGTTTTAGTTCATCTTGTGTCATATTGAGACCCTTTATTTTTATGTAATGCTTAGAGATAACCCTTTTTGGAGCGGTCTGAGCGATTACCATTTTATTGCGTTTATTTTGAGTGCGCTGATTTTAATCAATTGGCACGAGATTGTATAGGGGGGGATGCTTTGGAACGGTAAATTTTTAACCGCAGAGATGAATTTTTGGGGGTTTGCCTCCGAGCTGGACTGTCCAGATCGGAGGTATTTACAGGGTTATCTTAGGGATTAAGCTTAAGCATTACCTTGTTGTTTACGTCGGCGGAAAGCCATAAAGCCAACCATTCCTAGGCCACCAAGCATTAATGCATAGGTACTAGGTTCTGGTACAGGGCTAACTTCTAGGCTAAAGTTAGATACTTTATGCCAATCGGTTTTACCGCCCGTTGCAGCAGTAAAGCCAAAGTAAAAATCAGAGGCTTGGTAGTTTTCAATCATGAAATTATCAATATAGGTTTCGTCATCAATTTCGACAGAAATTTTACCATTGTCAAACTCAATATCAACATGAAGGGAAGATTGACTGCTTAAGTTGAAATCAACTTCTTCTTGAATAAGTTCATTATTTACAGAATTTTGAATAACGGCTACATGATTAGAGCTACCATTATCCCAACTGTTTTGGTATGTATCGAATTCAATAGCATATCCCGTCATGCCTGTAAACCCAAGATTTCCTCCACCCGTCGTAGATGCATTAGGATCGGTCACCCAAGCAAATGTTAAACCATCGGCCTCAGAACCCCAACCCATTTTTATGTCAAATTCAGCACTAAATGAACCGACATTTGCAAATGACATATTTGTAAAAGCACTGCCTTTTTGCCATGTGTCATTGGGCGTTAAAATAACACCATTGGGGACGTGTGACTCTTGTATATAGGCATCGCCTCCAAGTGCCATGTCGGTGTTAAAATCAATATAATCTTGCATTGTCGCTTGCGCTGACGTCGCTGAAATTAGGGCGACGGCTAGTATGGATGGTTTTAAATGTTTCATTGTAAAGTACCTGTTGAGCTTAAAATGGATATGTATCACTCTGTTTGATCTTGGTGATTACGGGCGCAATTATAGCTCTTTTTGAGACTTTATTTTACTTATTTAACTACTTATTTGGTCGCTTGATGAGCAATTTCCAACATCTCTTTAGCATGATTTAGTGTTTGTTCTGTTACGACTAAGCCACCCATCATTCTAGCAAGCTCTTCAATGCGCTGTTTTGTTGTGAGTTCGGAAACTTTTGTATAGGTTTGTTCATGATGCGTTTGCTTTTCAATTTGTAAGTGGCTGTGGCCGTGAGAAGCCACTTGTGCGAGATGGGTGATGGATAATATTTGTTTATGTTGTCCCAGTTGTTGCATTTTTTTGCCCACCACTTCGGCAATACCGCCGCCGATTCCCACATCAACTTCGTCAAAAATTAAGGTTGGTAGGCTTGCAATTTCAGCCGTTGCTACCTGTATGGCTAGGCTTATCCGTGACAGTTCGCCTCCTGAAGCAACCTTAGCCAATGGTTGTGGTGGTTGGCCTTTATTGGCGGTTACGTAAAAAGCAGCTTTGTCTAAGCCTGTTGCATTGGGGGTCTCCAATATATCTAAGCGCACCTCAAATAAACCATTGGGCATGCCGAGCGTTTGCATGCCTTCGGTAACAACCTTAGAGAGTTTTTTAGCGGCTTTTTGACGAGATTGTTGTAACTGTATGGCGTGTTTTTTAAACTGAATCCAAGCGCTTTCAATCTCCTGTTTTAACGTATCTAACGAGTCTTCTGATTGGGTAAGTTCTGTGAGTGATTGCTGTAACTGTTGTTGTTTGGTGGTTAAGCCGGATGGGTCAATGTTGTATTTTTTGGCTAAGCTAAAGAGTTGTGACAAACGCTCTTCTGTTGTGTTTAAACGCTGTGGGTCAAGCTCGGTTGCACTGGCGTGTTGTTGAATTTCCCCTGCGGCTTCTTGAATTTCAATCAATGCACTGTTCAATTGCGTTAAATTTGTTTTTAGAAGCGGGGTTACGTCGGCAATTTGCTCTAAGGCAAGCATGGCTTGATTGATTTTTTCAGCCGCACCTGATTCTTCTTCAATCGCTTCATAGGCCGTTTGGCAGGCATTTTGAATCTCTTTGGCGTGTGAGAGTTGGTGTTGCTCTTTAGAAAGTGTTTCAAACTCATCTTGTTTAGGCTGAACCTCATTAAACTCTGAATTTTGAAAATGCAGCAGTTCAAGCCTGTTTTGGTGGTCGGCTTGATTTTCTAAGAGGGTTTTTAATCGTTGTTGTAACGTTTGCCATGCTTGATGATGCTGTTGACAGGCCGAGGTTAAGGAGAGGTGCGTGGCATAGGCATCCAGTAAGTTAAGTTGTTTTGTATTGGAAAGCAGTGATTGATGCTCGTGTTGTCCGTGAATATCTATTAGCAAGTTACCGAGTTTTTTAAGTTGGCTGACGGGAACAGGACGGCTATTAATATAAGCCTTGGAGCGTCCTTCAGGGGTTACGGTACGTCTTAAAAAACAGTCTTGTTCATCGTCCAGTTCATGTTGTGTGAGCCACATCTGTACATTCGGTAGGTTTTCGATATTAAACTGGGCGGTTACATCGGCTCGTGGGGTGTTGTGGCGCACAAGGCTACTGTCGGCACGTTCGCCTAAGCTCAACCCAAGGGCATCGAGTAATATAGACTTACCTGCGCCTGTTTCGCCCGTTAGAGTACTGAATCCTGCGTGAAAATTAAGTTGTAATTTTTCAATCAGGGCTAAGTTTTGGATGGTGAGTTCTTGAAGCATTTTATGTATATTCTTTGGTTTTTTTGGAGTAAAAAATTAGGTTAAAGCTTATCGCCCCAGTGTAATTTGGCGCGAAGTAACTCAAAGTGATCGTGCCCTTTAGGGTGTAACATTTTAATGAAATTTTTATGACGAGTCACGCAGGTTCGAAAGCCAGCGGAAATGGTGCAGGAGACTTGACCATCGCAGATGATATTGGCCGTTCCATGACAGTGATCGGCATGAGGGCGCAGCTCAATCATGCTACGGCCCGATACCACATAAGGTCGTGTGCTCATGGTATGTGGGTTAATTGAGACTAGGCTTAACACATCCAAAGAGGGGTCTAAAATGGGGCCGCCAGCGGAGAGTGCGTAAGCGGTTGAGCCAGTGGGAGTGGATATAATTAGACCATCCGATCGTTGACTGTTTAAAAAGCGGTTGTCAACAAAGGTTTCAAATTCAATCATACGAGGCGATTCGGTTTTGTGAATGACGACATCATTAAAGGCAAGTTGATCAAACAGTTTTTCATCGTCTTTGTAGATGGTCACTCGAATTAAATTGCGCTCTTCAGATTCGTAAGAGCCTTGCATCATCTCATCAAGGGTATTAAGCATGTCTTTTGGGGAGATGTCGGTTAAAAACCCTAAGCGACCAAGGTTGATGCCTAGTATAGGTATTTTTTGATCAACGATTGAGCGTGCAACGTCTAAAAAGGTTCCGTCTCCACCAACAACGATTGCGACATCGATCTGTTTTGCCATGTGGTCTCGATCAATGATCTCAACGTCATAGCGTGTTTGAGGAAAGTCATGGCAAGAAGCAGAATCAAGATAAACGGTTTTTTCTAGTGCTTGCAGGTGCTGCACCAGTTTATCAATGGTCTCCCAGCATTGAATGCCGTTGTATTTCCCAAAAATTCCAAATGTTTCAAACATACGATTAAGACTCGTTAAATAAAATTATTAAAAACCCTTGAATAAACAGGGGGTCGCCTTATAATTTAGCAGTCATATTAATAGACTGCTAAGTGCGGTTAATACTTTTTGAACCCTAATCCGCAGATAGAAATATGAATTAGAGTGTAAGTAATTGATGTGCATAGTGAACGCAAAAAAGACAACTTCACCGTGTATTGGTGATACGTCATTTTTTGCGTTTGCTAGGCGCGTCAAGGACTTGCGCTATAAACAGATTTTCTATCTGCGGATTAGGGTTGAACCTAGGCTACCAGATGTTAAACGACCGTTCACAACTTTTGTTTAAAAACTTAATGGGATTATACCTCAATGAGGGAAAGCCGATCGGCTCAACCACATTGGCAAAATGCCCAGAGGTTGGATTAAGTTCTGCCACCGTTCGTAATGTGATGGCGGATTTAGAACAGATGGGGTTAATTCATGCGCTTCATACTTCGGCAGGGCGAGTCCCGACCGATAAAGGGTATCGTTTTTTTGTGGACTCAATATTAACGTATCAACCATTATCACAGCAGGGTGAAGCGCGTATTCGTGAAGAGCTTTCGTTAACATTTAGTCAAGATGCACTGATGTCCAGTGCCTCTCAAATGTTATCGGGTATTACGGGGATGGCAAGTTTGGTATTAATGCCAAATAGAGAGCAAGGCATTTTAAGGCACATTGATTTTGTGGCATTAGGTGATACGCGAGTATTGGTGGTGCTGGTGTTTAATGAGCAGGATGTTCAAAATCGAATTATTGAGCTGGATGCCGCAGTGACAGCGGATGAGTTAATTAAAGTGGCTAACTTCTTAAACGAACAATGTGTGGGGATGAGTTTAGCAAATGCCAAGTGGTCATTGATTGAGCGTATGAATCAAATTCGAAGCACTACCAATGAATTTATGCTATCCGTCATTGAGGCAACGGATACGGTTTTGACTGAACAGATTGAACAACAAAATCCTTTTTTAGTCTCAGGGCAGAGTAACCTATTAAATTATCAAGAGTTGGCCGAAACAGATAAACTGAAATCGTTATTTCATGCGTTCGAACAACACTCCGATATACTTGGAATTTTGGATAAAAGTATGAACGCTCAAGGGGTGCAAATTTTTATTGGCCATGAATGTGGTAATAACGTGTATCAAGATTGCAGTATCGTGAGCACGCCTTATGAAGTAGAGGGTGAAGTGTTGGGGGTATTAGGCGTGGTGGGACCCAGCCGAATGAATTATGAAAAAGTGGTGCCAAATGTGGATGTGATGGCAAAAATTTTAGGTTCACTCTTGAAAAAGTAGTGCAGAGCCCCAATTTAAAAAACAGTGTAAATATTAAATAGGAAAAGAATCGTGTCAGAAGATAAAACAAAAAAGCAAAATACTGAACAAGTTAACGAAGAAGGTATTCCAACGATAGATGAAGCGTTAGAAAACTCAGAAGAGGCGCTTGAGCAAGCGCAAGATGCGGTTTCTGAAGATATTGAAGCGTTATTGGCTGAATCACGAACGGAAGCGGAAAAGCATAAGGACATGGCGTTACGCATTCAAGCAGACATGGAAAATTTACGCCGTCGTACTCGTTTGGATGTTGAAAATGCACATAAATATGCATTAAATAAATTTGTTGATGCATTGGTTCCCGCTATGGATTCGATGGAAATGGGGATGGATGCGGCCTCTAAAGAGGATGCCTCGGTTGAAAGTATTCGTGAAGGCATTGATATGACCTTTAAGCAATTGCTTGATGTGTTGGCTGAGTTTAATGTTGAGCGTATTGATCCTAAAGGAGAAAAGTTTGACCCTCAGTTTCATGAAGCGATGACAATGATTCCATCGCCAGAGCATGAAAGTAATACCGTAGTGGATGTGATTCAGAAAGGGTACAGCCTAAACGAAAGGCTTATTAGGCCAGCACGCGTGATTGTGGCGCAATAAATTTTTAAGACGCTCTTGAAAAATTAACTTACAGTCTTATATAAACAGCAAGATTAAGAAAAAGAACTTTGGAGAAAAATAAACATGGCTAAAATTATTGGTATTGATTTAGGAACAACCAACTCGTGTGTTGCGGTAATGGAAGGCAAAGAAGTTAAAGTCATTCCAAATGCAGAAGGCGCACGTACTACTCCTTCTATTGTGGCTTATACACAAGACGGTGAAGTATTAGTCGGTGATTCAGCAAAACGCCAAGCAGTAACGAATCCAGAAAATACGTTATTTGCAATTAAGCGTTTGATTGGTCGTCGTGCAGATGATGAAGTGGTTAAAAAAGATAAGGATATGGTTCCTTACTCGATTGTTGCGGCAGATAACGGCGATGCATGGGTCGAAGTAAATGGTGAAAAACTATCGCCACAAGAAGTGTCTGCTAAGACATTGATTAAAATGAAAAAAACAGCAGAAGACTATTTAGGTCACGAAGTCACCGAAGCGGTGGTAACGGTTCCTGCTTACTTTAACGATGCACAACGTCAAGCCACTAAAGATGCAGGTAAAATTGCAGGGTTAGAAGTGAAGCGCATTATTAACGAGCCAACGGCTGCGGCATTGGCTTATGGTATGGATAAAGTCACCAAAGACAGCACCATTGCCGTTTATGATTTAGGGGGGGGGACATTTGATGTATCCATCATTGAAGTCGCAAACCTTGATGGCGAAAAACAAGTTGAAGTGTTGTCTACCAATGGAGATACCTTTTTAGGGGGGGAAGATTTTGATAATGCAATCGTTGAATACATTGCAGAAGAGTTTAAAAAAGATCAAAATGTTGACCTTAAGCTCGATAAGTTGGCGTTACAGCGTGTTCGTGAGGCGGCAGAGAAAGCAAAAGTTGAACTGTCATCTCGTGAGCAAACCGACATTAACTTACCCTACGTGACGGCGGATGCGACAGGTCCTAAACATTTAAATATGAAAATTACCCGTGCTAAGTTTGAGTCTTTGATTGAAGACTTGGTTAAACGTACCATTGAACCTTGTAAGATGGCATTAAAAGATGCGGGTTTGTCTACCTCTGATATTGACGATGTTATTTTGGTGGGTGGTTCAACGCGAGTACCGATGGTTCAAGCGGCAGTTAAAGAGTTCTTTGGTAAAGAGCCTCGTAAAGATGTAAACCCTGATGAAGCGGTTGCCATGGGTGCAGCGATTCAAGGTGGTGTACTTTCGGGTGATGTAAACGACGTACTTCTTTTGGATGTAACACCATTATCTCTAGGGATTGAGACAATGGGTGGCGTGATGACGAAGTTGATTGAGAAAAACACCACGATTCCAACACGTAAATCGCAAGTGTTCTCAACAGCGGAAGACAATCAAGCGGCCGTAACGATCCATGTAGTACAAGGGGAGCGTGAAATTGCATCGGGTAACAAGTCATTAGGACAGTTTAACCTTGATGAAATTCCACCCGCACCTCGTGGAACGCCACAAATTGAAGTAACGTTTGATATTGATGCGAACGGTATTTTAAATGTATCAGCTAAAGATAAAGCGAGCGGTAAAGAGCAACACATTACTATTCAAGCCTCTTCAGGTTTATCGGACGATGAAGTGGAAGCGATGGTAAAAGATGCTGAAGCGCATGCGGAAGAAGATGCTAAGTTAAAAGAGTTGGTTGAAGTTCGTAACCAAGCGGATGCGATGATTCACGGCACACAAAAAATGCTAAAAGATGCCGGTGATTCTGTCTCGGACGCTGAAAAATCAACCGTTGAAGAAGCCATTAAAGCGGTTGAAGAAGCCATTAAAGGGGGAGATAAGGCAGCGATTGAAACCAGTGTTGAAAAATTAGCGGAAGCCAGTAAATCGATTGCTGAAAAAGCGCAAGCGAAACAAGCCGAAAGCGGTGATGAAAAACCTCAAGGTGATTCAAATAAAGCCGATGATGATATTGTCGATGCCGAGTTTGAAGAAGTAAATGATCCTAAAAAATAAGCAGGTACGTTTGATTTAAAACGTTATAATTCGGGCGATTCAATAGTGAATCGTCCGTTTTTATTTTAAATAAATTTTTAGATTTTAAGATTTATTTAAAATACCCCCCCCCCTCTTAACCTAGTTAACAGTATGAGAATTTGATGAGTAAGATTTGTTATTACGAAATTTTAGCGGTTTCTAAAACGGCTTCTGACGGTGAAATTAAAAAAGCCTATCGAAAAATGGCGATGAAATTTCATCCTGACCGCAACCCAGACAATAAAGAATCCGAAAATAAGTTTAAAGAAGCTTCGGAAGCATATGAAGTGTTATCTGACTCACAAAAGCGTGCTACGTATGACCAATTTGGTCATGCAGGGTTAGAAGGGCAAGCAGGGGGTGGTTTTGAAGGTGGATTTGGTGACATTTTCAGCGAGATGTTTGGCGGTGGTTTTGGCGGACAGCGTGGGCCACAAGCGGGTGCAGACTTACAGTATGAGTTAAAAATTTCGTTAGAAGAAGCGGTTGCGGGTACCTCGGTAGACATTCGTATTCCAACCAAAGATTCGTGCGATGCTTGTGATGGATCGGGGGCTGAACCTGGCAGTGCCGTAGAAACCTGTCCAACGTGTCATGGTGCTGGTCAGGTACGAATGCAACAAGGTTTTTTTGCGGTTAACCGCGCTTGCCCGAGTTGTCATGGTTCTGGAAAACGCATTAAAACACCGTGTAAAAAATGTCGTGGTGAAGGCTTTACGCATGGTCATAAAACCTTATCGGTTAAAATTCCAGCAGGGGTTGATAATGGCGATCGTATTCGTTTACAAGGTGAAGGCGAAGCGGGTGAGTCTGGTGCACCGCGAGGTGATTTGTATGTTCGCATGAATATTAAAAAACACGCTATTTTTGAGCGTGATGGTGATACATTATATTGTGAATTGCCCATGAGTTTTTCAACGACGGCACTGGGTGGAACGGTGGATGTACCGACATTAGGTGGGTCAGCTAGTTTAAAAATTCCAGCAGGCACACAATCAGGGCAACGTTTTAAACTTGCGGGTAAAGGGGTTAAATCGGTTCGTTCTTCTCGTGTGGGCGATATGATTGTGGAAGTACACATTGAAACGCCAGTGAAATTAACAGCGCGTCAAAAAGAGTTGTTACAGGAGTTTGATGAAAGCCTGAAAGGAAAACATCATAAGCAACACAGCCCTAAAGAACATGGTTTTTTTGATTCTGTAAAGTCATTCTTTACGGGAGATGACGCAAAAAAAGATAAAGATGACGGCCCTTGGAAGTAATGGTCAAAAAGGATTGAAGATGATGAGAGTTGCAATCACAGGAGCTTCTGGCCGAATGGGTCGAAACTTAATTGATGCCGTCAATCAAACCGAGGGCTTAACTGTCACGGCGGCGATTGAACGCCCTGAAAGCAGTTTAATTGGTGCTGATGCAGGTGAGTTAGCGGGTATTGGGCGTTTGGGTGTTGTGGTAGTGGATTCGCTTGAATCGGTAGTAAATAATTTTGATGTGTTGATTGATTTTACCGTTCCAGAGGCAACCGTTCACAATTTGGATGTTTGTGTGGCACAACAAAAGAAAATTGTCATTGGTACCACAGGATTTGAGCAATCGGGCTTAGATGCTATTGATCGAGCAGCCGAATCCATTGCGATTTTGTTTGCCGCCAATTACAGTGTTGGGGTCAATTTATGCCTTAAATTGCTTAAACAAGCAGCCGAAGTGTTAAATGATGATTACGATATTGAAGTGATTGAGGGACACCATCGCCATAAAATTGATGCCCCTTCGGGCACCGCACTGCGAATGGGTGAAGTGGTTGCCGAAGCACTTGGTCGAGATTTAAAAACCTGTGCCGTGTATGGTCGTGAAGGCATTACTGGCGCTCGCGATCCAAATACCATTGGGTTTGCCACGATTCGTGCGGGTGATATTGTCGGAGACCACACGGTATTATTTGCTACTGAAGGGGAGCGTGTGGAGATTACACATAAAGCCTCAAGCCGTATGACCTTTGCGAAAGGTGCGGCACGTGCTTGTAATTGGTTGATGAATAAAGAGAAGGGTTTATTTGATATGCAGGATGTATTGAATTTACGATAATAGAATTTGGTTTTTATAACGTTTCAGTAATAAAAAAAAGGCTCTTTTAGAGCTTTTTTTATCGCTGAAATTTGAGCGTGTTTTTTAAAGCGCTTCGACCCCAGTTTCTTCCGTACGAATTCGAATGGTTTGTTCGATGTTGGTGATGAAGATTTTTCCATCACCAATTTTTCCCGTTTGTGCGGCATTAATGATGGCCTCAGAAGCGGCGTCAATAATCTCGGATGCAACGGCAATTTCAATTTTTAGTTTGGGCAAAAAATCCACCACGTACTCGGCACCACGGTACATCTCGGTATGGCCTTTTTGACGACCGTAGCCTTTTACTTCGGTCACGGTCATGCCATGGATATTAATCTCGTGCAGTGCGTCACGCACATCGTCTAATTTAAACGGTTTTATGATTGCGGTAATTAGCTTCATGTTAACTCCTTAACTAATGGTTTTAAGTTTGTCATCTTCCATGATCTCATGTGCGATATCGTCAGAAGTGTCTTGTTTAATACTTGGATAACTTACTAAATGCTCGCCCATTTTGATTGGGGTGCCAGCAATGATATGCCCTAATTCTGGCAGTTGATTTTCTGGGGTTAAGAGTACCACAGTTGAGCCCATATTAAAGCGACCAACTTCATCGCCCTTGTTAAAGGTCAAGTTTGCGTCTGAATAATCCCAATGCTGAATGGTGGGTTGATACTCTGGTGTGATTTTTCCCTCCCAAACCGTTTGCATACTGCCGACAAAAATGGCTCCCACCATAATAAGACAAAATGGGCCGCGTTCATTTTTAAAACGAATGACGAGTCGTTCATTGCGAGCAAATAGGCCATCAACATTACGAACCGTAGCAGGGTTTACGGCAAATAGATCTCCAGGTACGTAAGTCATCGAGAGCAGCTTTCCTGCGTCTGGAATGTGAATACGGTGGTAATCTTTTGGTGAGAGGTAAATCACAGCAACTTCACCATTTTCAAAGGTGTTGGCATAGCTTATATCACCGCCTACAAGAGCTTCTATGGTGTATGGGTGGCATTTAGCTTGAATGATTTGATTGCCTGTAATATGTGAGGATTGGCTGATTACGCCATCAACGGGGCTAACCCACGCATTTTCGGTAGGGTCAATTGGGCGTGCTTCGGGCTTTAATGCACGGGTAAAAAAATCATTAAAGTGGCGGTAGCTGGTCAAATCTTCATTAGCAGCTTCGCTTACATTGATGCCGTAAATTTTAGTGAGCAGTTTAATGGTATTGCTTTTAATCCATGGGGTTTCCACTTGCATAAACCAGTGCATTCCAGATGACAAAAGGTGTTTGGGAATAAAGTATTGTGGGGTGACTTTAATAAAATCTGAAAAACTGATCATTTTTGAAGGCTTCCGAAGCGTTTAAGACGCTATTTATTGATTATAATCGAGTGATTTTAATGTATAATTCGCGCAATTAATAGAAGAATTCGATAGGAAAAAAATAATGTCCGAGATTAAAAAGGTTGTTTTAGCCTATTCTGGTGGTTTAGATACCTCCATTATTGCGAAGTGGTTGCAAGATGAATATCAGTGCGAAGTGGTTACGTTTACCGCCGATATTGGTCAAGGTGAAGAAGTTGAACCCGCGCGTAAAAAAGCCGAAGCGATGGGCATTAAAGAGATTTACATAGAAGACCTACGTGAAGAGTTCGCACGTGATTTTGTCTTCCCTATGATGCGTGCTAACGCCATTTATGAGGGCGAATATCTTTTGGGTACGTCAATTGCACGCCCATTGATTTCAAAGCGTTTGGTGGAAATTGCGCAAAAAGTCGGTGCCGATGCGATCTCTCATGGGGCAACCGGTAAAGGCAACGACCAAGTACGTTTTGAATTGAATGCCTATGCCTTAATGCCCAATGTGCATGTGATTGCCCCTTGGCGAGAGTGGGATCTGCTGTCTCGTGAAAAGCTGATGGCCTATGCTGAAAAACATGGCATTCAAGTAGAGAAGAAAAAAGGGCAGAAATCCCCTTACTCAATGGACGCGAATTTATTACACATCTCTTATGAAGGTGGCGTGATTGAAGACCCCGCCAATGAGCCAGAAGAAGATATGTGGTTATGGACCGTTTCACCCGAAAATGCACCAGATAAAGCCACCTATATTGATATTGTTTATAAAAAAGGTGATATTGTTGCCATTAATGGCGAAGAGATGTCGCCTGCGACCGTGATGGAGACCTTAAATAAAGTCGGTGGTGCCAACGGAATTGGTCGTGATGACATTGTTGAAAACCGTTTTGTAGGCATGAAGGCGCGTGGTTGTTATGAAACACCAGCGGGAACCATCATGTTAAAAGCGCATCGCGCAATGGAGTCGTTAACGTTAGACCGTAATGCAGCGCACCTTAAAGATGAGTTAATGCCTAAGTACGCTGAGATGATTTATAACGGATTTTGGTTTGCGCCAGAACGTGAAATGTTACAGGCGTTAATTGATCACTCTCAAACTTATGTAACGGGTAATGTGCGCCTTAAATTGTATAAAGGCAATGTGGTTGTTGTTTCTCGTACCTCAGAATACAGCTTGTTTGATGAGGATATTGCTACGTTTGAAGAAGACGGCGGCGCGTACGATCATAAGGATGCTGAAGGCTTTATTAAATTGAATGCGTTACGATTGAAGACGGCAGCTAAAAGACGTAAATAAAACAGCTATTTGTACCTGTTATTTAAAGTGAAAACAGCGTTGATTTCAACGCTGTTTTTGTTTGTCACCATTTTTTTATAATCAATAAATAGGGGGGGTAAATTTATGAAATCGCTTAAAGATCCAACGTTTTCAGAGCTGTTAAAAAGCCCTTTCTTAATGTTAGGCTTTGGGTTTGGTTCGGGTTTGGCCAAAAAAGCACCAGGAACCGTAGGCACCTTGTTGGGATTAGTACTGTTTATTCCCCTTCTTTTGTGGAGTGAACCCGTTGCTTGGTTGGTCTTATTGGCGGGTACGTTATTTGGCAGCCTTATTTGTGGCAGGGCGTCCGAGCAACTTGGAGTACACGACCATGGCGGGATTGTCTGGGATGAATTTGTCGGTATCTGGATGGTGTTATTGTTGCTCCCTGAACAGAATGTTCTTTTTTGGGTGTTTGCATTTATTACCTTTCGCCTATTCGATATTTGGAAACCTTGGCCGATTCGTTGGATTGACCAAAAAGTACACGGTGGGTTTGGCATTATGCTGGACGACGTGTTGGCGGCCGTATACGCCATAGGAGTGATTTGGTTGTATCATTTTTGGATGGTATAAAATTTTCTCCCCCCCCCCCCTTTAATTTAAAGCAGGAGCTATTAGTCGTATGGGTCGTATTGTTAAATTTATTGTCGTTACTTTATTAGCCTTATTGGTCTTGATTTTTGGTGTCTTTAAACTGGCGTTTAAACTGATTAGAAGTCTGATCGATTTAGGGCGAAATGCCTATGGATCGGTTAAAAACAGCGATGGTTTTGCGGATGCTTATAAAAACTTTTCCAGTAATGAATATTCTAAAAGTCGGCTATCAATTCCAGAAGAGGTCATTGCCTTAATGGCCAAAGTCGCCAAAAGTGATGGGCAGGTCAGTAAGATTGAAGTGGAGTTTATGAGTGACACCATTAAATCCATGCTGGCAGGAATGAAGCAAGCACGTGTACCAGCTATCTTAATTGAAAGCACCAAGAAAAAACTGTTTTCGTTGGCCAATAAAGCCAAAGACGACCAACAATCGATTCAGTACTACAGTCAGTCTTTGAGTAAAGCCAATGAGCAAGTGCGAGCGGGGGTCTTTTTTCAATTGATTACCTTTGCTTCGTTAGATGGCCTATCGGATAATACACGCACCGTGGTGATTGAAATTGGCGAGACCTTTAAGTTCAGTGAAGAACAGATTAAGAACATGATTTCTCAAGTGATGGGTGGGGGACAAACGGGTGCGTATCCTTTTGATAAAGACCCCTATAAAGAGCTGGGTTGTTCCGAAAATGACGAGTTTATTGTGATCAAAAAAGCCTATCGAAAATTAGTTAAACTACACCACCCAGACTACATGCAAGGTCAAGGGATGGACGATGAAGGCATTCAAAAAGGCACCGAAAAAATGCAAGATATTAATGCCGCATTTGAAGAGATAAAACGAAGAAAAGATGTTTAATATGAAGGCAGTACATTGAAAAAGAAAAGTGGTTTATTATTGATTTTGGCATGGGTCATGGGTGCGATTGGATTGATTCTAGGTCTTTGGTTAGAGCCACTGTGGTTTGCTCGTTTTGGAAGTTTGGTGGTACTATTTGCCGCGATGAGTGAGTATCGTTTGCTGCACGGTGAATTGAATCGTCTATATGATCGTTTGGAAAAAGTTGATGCGGACATGGACATGCCCGACTTAACCCCTTCTAAATGGCACATGAAAAAAGTATGGATTTCACATATTACCTTGGTATTAGGAACTTTAATTTGGGGCTTTGGGGATTTGTTGCTTTAATTTTTCCCTCCCCTTCACTCGTGCAAAGGCCTCAATATGTTAGAATATTGCCAAATTAAATTCTTATTAGGAGAAAACTCACCATGTTAGATGCTTACCGTAGTCATGTTGCCGAACGTTTAGAAGAAGGCTTGCCACCGTTGCCTTTAAATGCTGAACAGACGGGGCAGTTGGTTGAGTTAATGAAAAATCCACCTGCGGGTGAAGAGACGTTCTTGCTTGACTTATTAACCCATAGAGTTCCGCCAGGGGTCGATGAAGCCTCTTATGTTAAAGCTGCCTTTTTAGCAGATATTGCGAAAGAAACGGCCTCAACACCACTTATTTCAACGGTTGAAGCCGTGATCTTATTGGGCACAATGTTGGGTGGTTATAACGTACAGCCGTTAATTGAGTTATTAGATAGCCCCGATTCGAAGGTAGCTGAAGTAGCTGTTGCTGCATTATCTAAAACATTATTGGTTTATGATGCGTATCATGATGTGGTTGAAAAATCGAAAACCAATGATTATGCGATGCAAGTAATGAAATCATGGGCAGAAGCCGAATGGTTTACGGCTAAGCCTAAAATGCCTGAAGAGATTACGGTCACCGTCTTTA
>Ga0256834_1001359_pt1 | contig 16770 bp, 17 predicted proteins | sample 4281140metaG_FD_190536 | JGI IMG/M metagenome (GOLD analysis project Ga0256834, IMG submission 190536) | Hydrothermal vent microbial communities from East Pacific Rise, Pacific Ocean - 4281-140 | ecosystem: Environmental > Aquatic > Marine > Hydrothermal vents | place: Pacific Ocean: East...
GTTATTTTCGTCATTGCTTTATATGTAAGTATTGCAGTCGTGACAATTTTAAACGTTGATTTCGAAACGGCAAAAAAAGCTCAAGATTATGTTTTGGCAATTGCAGCGGAACCTCTTCTTGGAAAATTGGGATTCGTTATTATTGCCGTAGCCGCCATGCTCTCAACCGCAAGCGCAATAAACGCAACGATTTACGGAGCCGGTAGAGCCGGATATTTGATTGCAAAGCTCGGAGAAATCCCAAAAGATTTCGCAAAAAAAATAAAAAACGGATATGAGGGAATGATAATTTTAGGTCTTTTGGGAGTTATTTTCGCTACGAGTTTTAATATAGAAAATATCTCGGTAGCGGGAAGTTTCGGATTTTTAGTAATTTTCGGACTTGTAAACTATGCAAACTTCAAACTTAGAAAAATAACGAACTCTAATCCTTTTATTTCTCTTTTAGGAGCTTTTTTATGTCTTGTTTCTGCCGCTATTTTAATAGGATACAATCTATTTCATAACCCAAGCGCCCTTGAAAGCAGCGCTTGGGTCGTAGTGATAGTGGTGGCTATAACTATAATCTACCATAAACTCGGCGGAAAAATGAAAAAAGTTCTTGATGAGGATTTAAGAGAAAAAATTTAATGTTTTAAAACCATATAACCTATGTCTAAAACCGTATATACTTTCGTATCATTACTAACATACATGTTTATATTATTCTTTAAATTAACAATTACATCAGGTTCTTCTATTTTTAATAAAATTAAATAATATTTATTAGGATTTTTATTGCTTTTTACAAAATATATTCTTTTATTTCCGGGTAAAGGAATAAATAAATTTGAAGAGTCTATATATTGAATATCACATCCGTTATATCCCTGCCAATAACTCGGTAATACTATTGCATTAGGTATTAGTGTGGTGTTCATAAAAAGTCCGTTTAAAAGAAGATTATATGTCAAGTTATTTTTTCCAACATTATAGTTGAAATAATTTCCATACATAAAAAATCCATTTAAAAAAACAAAAAACAATAAACTAAAACGTAATAAATTTATTTTTTTATCCGTTTTTCTTTTTAAAGAATCAAATGTTATACTAATTAAAAAAATATAAGTAGTTATAAAAATAATATAAATAATAAGGTATATATATGTAAATAATATTAAATTTCTTTGATTTTTTATTATTGAAACTATAAATAACAATCCTAACAAACCTAATATAATTAAATTATAATACCTAAAAAAATCATTAATTTTCTTAAATTCCCAGATTAATATACTAATATAAATACTTAAAAACATTACTATAATAAAATATAAATTATTAATCTTATTTAAATAAATTCGATAGAATATAAATAATACTAAAGCAAAAGATAAAATACTTATTAAAAATAAAATTATAAACAAATATTTTTTATTTAATTTTTTATATATATAAAACTTTATTTTTCTATTAAATATTTTCATCAAAACAAAAAACATCAAAAAAATAAATACAAAAAGGACTAACATTAAATATATTGCTATAAAACCAAATAAAAATTGCTCGTTAAAACTATAAACAATATTATCTACAAAACTATTAAAACTAAAATGAAACAAAAATTTCCAAACAAATACATCCTGAATGAACAAAGAAATTATTATGAATGTTCCGAATAAAAAAACAAATTCTTTAATTTCAGAAATTTTTTCCATTTTTATTTCACTTATTATTTATTCACAATCTCCAAATCAAAAAAGAGCTCTCTTGTTTTTGAGCGCTCTTTTGCAAGATAAAGGTTTTCACCTTTAATAATAATTTTTTTATCTTTTTTAGAAAATGTTATCTCGACTTGAGGCATCGAAAGATTGATATTTATGAGCTTTGCAACCCAAAAGATATTACAAAGTTTTTCTACTATATCCTTTTTAGGAAGAAGACATTTGAATTTTTCTATCTCTTTTTTCTTGATTTTTTTTCTTTTATGAAAACGGATAATTTTAGAAATCAACAACCTATCGCAATGTCTGAATCCGTAATGTAGAGAGTTTAACAAAATATAATCGGTATGTTTGTGTGCTTCGTAAAAATCTACAAGCTCACCCGCACGAGATAGTTTTATAGCGTAAGTTAAGTGCATTTTATATTTATCGTCAAGTTTAAATTCATCTTTTAATAAATCGAAAACTTCAAGAGCTATTTTCGTCTCATACGACGCTATTTTTCTATCGATTTGATATACGTCTATTATCGTTCTGACCGACGGGTTAAAATTATCGGGAAATCGATAGTTGTCGTTTCTTAAAAGGTCCGTTAAAAATACACCTTCCCTAACCCCCACACCGCTGGTAATCACTTCTTTTGCACCTAAATATTTTAACGCTTCAAGAAAAATTAAAGTCCCGGGTCTTATAACGTCAAGTCTTTCGGGTTTAATACCGGCTTTTAGAAGCTCTTCATCACTCATTTTTATGATTTTTTCAAGAAAATCTTTGTGCTCTTTTATTTCATACGTAAAGCCGTGAAGAATATCAAGAGGATATTCGATTTTTTTCATAATAGCTTGAGAAAGCGCCCTAATAGTTCCTCCGATACCGAAGACTTTTTTTGAATTGAATACTTTTCCTAATTTTTCAAGTTCGTTTTTAATATATTTTTTAGCCCCTTCGATATCGCCTTTATCAAAAAAAAGCTCTTTTAATCTTACGGTACCGAGTTTCAAAGATATCGTAGCTTCGATTCTTTTATCCACAATCAACGCAAACTCAGTCGAACCTCCACCGATATCGATAGTAACGCCGTTTTTTTCATATAAAAGATTTGCCGCGGCTACACCGCCGTAAAAAGCTTCTTTATCTCCGTCTATTACTTTGATTTTCAGTCCCAATTCATCTTTTACACGCTTTAGAAATTCGGCTTTATTAGGAGCGTCTCTAACCGCACTTGTAGCGACACAGAGTATTTTTCGAGTTTTTAAAGATTTTGCTATTAAAAGAAACTCGCTCAACGCTTTAATAGCTCTTTCAATAGCAAAATCTTGCAAATTTCCGCCGTTTTCATAAGCACCTTCACTGATTCTTACTTTGCTTTTCTCTTCTCTTAAAAGATAAAAGCCAAAACGGCTGGTTTTTTTGAACACAGCCATTCTGGCTGAGTTCGAACCAATATCAATAACGGCCGTTACTTTTGCCATTACTCTTCGTCTTTATGAATAAGTTCCGCTTTTAGTTTTAATTCTTTTGCCGTTTCTACGTTATCCGGGTCCGGAACAATCGCGTCAACAGGACATGCCGGTACGCATTGAGGCTCTCCTCCGTATTCGATACACTCTGTACACAAATCAGGATCAATTTCATAAATAGGATCACCCGGTTCGATTGCTCCGTTTGGGCATTCGTCAACACAAGCATCACATGCAATGCATTCTTCAGTAATCTTTAATGACATGCTACTCCTTTGGATAACAAAATTTATAGCCTCTTCGGCGAATGGTCTTAATTGTATCAATTTTAAAAACTTTGTCAACCTTTTGACGTATTTGATTTATTGCAACTTCTATAACGTTAGGAGTTACGAGTTCCGGTTCTTCCCAAATAGCATCCAAAAGCTGTTCTTTTGAGATAACTTGATTAGGATATCTCGCAAGATGCATAAAAACTTCAAACGCTTTACCTTTTAAATATGTCTCTTTTCCTTGATAAATAATCTTCTCTTCGTCTTTTACGATAATCAAATCTTTAATTTTTATCTGAGACTCTTTTCCGCTTCTTAAAGCCACGTTGATTCTCGTAATTAACAAATCGAAATTAAGAGGTTTTTTTATATAATCGTCCGCTCCCATTCTAAGCGTTTTAATCTCGCTCTCAACCGAAACGTCATCGGAGATTACTATGATTTTTATTAAAGGATATATATCTTTTGCATAGTCTATAAATTTAAAAAGCTCGCTCATTCCGAAATTAGCATCCACCACTACCAAATTGTAATGTCTGATGTCCAAAAAATATTTGGCATCTTTTATGGTATAGGCTTCGTCAGTTTTGTACCCCGCTTCGTGTAACGATTTTTTTATAAGTTCATTTAAAGTTTCATCCCTCTCGACAATTAAAAGACGCACATATACTCCTTTTTCAAACTGACAAAATTATAACAAAAAATTAAAATTTTCTTAAAGTTTCCACTCCTACTAAAGCATTCTTTAAAATTTCGGGTTTTCTTATTTTTAAATGTATGGATTTCATTTGAGGGAATTCGTTTTTGAGTTTTTCAATTAATACGTCGATTGCGTCTTCTATTAAAGTGAATTTTTCCTCGATAATGGTATTTTGAATAATATCGCAAACTTTTGCATAATCGATAAAGTTTTTTTTGTCTTCGTATTCGATTTGAGCGCATACGACTACGAGTTGTTCTTCGTTTCTCTCTTTTTCCAAAAGTCCCAAAATCGCTTTAAAACTCAAATCCTCGATTACTATTTTATACATCACTCCTCCTAAACTACACGTTTTTCTTGACCGGTTATAAGTCTATAGATATTTTCTTTGTGTTTATAAATAACTATAAAAGCAATAATCCAAAGCGGCGCGTGAGATTGGATAGATAGATTCGGATATAAAATATAAGTACTCGCAATACCTACGATTATGGCGGTAAGTGAGCTTAATGAAGAAATTCTGACATATTTAGCCATCAAATACCAAACCACAAGTGCCACAAGTACGGCTTTTGGTACGAGTACGAGTAAAACTCCTGCCGTCGTAGCCACACCTTTTCCGCCTTCGAATTTCAAAAACGGAGAAAAACAGTGTCCTATTACGGCAAGTACCGCTAAAGTCCAAAGAGTAGCGTCACATACTCCGGCAAACTTTGCGGCCAAAACCACAGCAGCACCTTTAAAAGCATCCAAAAACAGCGTTAATGCTGCAAGTTTTTTCGCTTTTTTAGGGTCTTTTTGTTTCAAAACTCTAAGTACGTTCGTAGCACCGATATTACCGCTCCCGTGCTCTTTGATATTAATTCCGGCCGCGTATTTAGCTATCAGATATCCAAAAGGAATACCGCCTACGAGATAAGCGATTATATACCAGATTATGTTACTCATTAAATCCCTTTTTTATGAAATTATACTTTAAATTTGGTAAAATACTACAAAAAGGCTTTGAATGGTAAATAAAGTCAAAGAATTACTAAAAAAGCATAACATCACCTTAGCGGCGCACTATTACCAAAAAGACGAGATATTCGACCTTGCCGACTTAACGGGCGATAGTTTGGAACTTGCAAAAAAAACGAAAGCTCTTAAAAACCCTCTTATTTTCTGCGGTGTAAGCTTTATGGGAGAGAGCGCTAAAATCCTAAATCCCGACATTGACGTATATATGCCTAAACTTGCGAGCTGTTCTATGGCAAGAATGGCCGAAGAAGGAAAAGTGGAAGAAAATATCAAACTTCTAAAAGAAAAAAATATCGATTTTATTCCTATTACATATATCAACTCAAGTGCTAAAGTTAAAGCTATCGTCGGAGAAAACGGAGGTCTTACTTGTACAAGCTCAAATGCTAAAAAAATCGTATCTTGGGCTCTTAATCAAGGGAAAAAAGTCTTTTTCCTGCCGGATAAAAACTTAGGACGAAACGTAGCGAGTATGATGGGAGTGAGCTCGTCTATCATCGGAGAAAAAGATTGGGAAAAAGCCGATATTATCTGCTATGACGGACACTGCTCGGTTCATCAGCTTTTTATGCCCGAACACGTAGAATTTTTCAAAAACAGATACCCTGATATCAAAATCGTAGTTCATCCGGAATGTTCTCCCGAAGTAGTTAAATTAGCCGATTTCGTAGGAAGCACAAGCCAGATTTTAAAATATGTAAAAGAACATCCAAACGAGCCTATGGCTATAGGGACCGAATTTAATTTCGTAAATAGAATGAAAAAAGAAATAAACCCGAATATTTTCATCCTAAGTTCGACAAAACCGGAGTGTCCTTCTATGAACGAAACCACTCTAAAAGAGCTTTACGAATTGCTTGTGGCAATTGATGAAGGCAGAGCCTATAACGTCGTAAACGTAAATGAAAACGTAAAAGAAAACGCGCTAAAAGCGCTAAATCGTATGATGGAGTTATCATGAATCTAATGAAACATCAAATAGTCGATTTTCTAAAACAAGTCCTAAACGAGGATATAGGCAGAGGTGATTTGGCAAGAGAACTTATCAAAGGTAACACAAAAGCCAAAGTAGTTGCAAAAAGCGAAGGGATTATCGCCGGAATAGAATATATTAAATATTTTAGCGAACTTGCAGATGTCAAATTTGATTTTAATTTCGAAGACGGAAGCGAATATAAAAAAGGCGACATTATTTTTGAAGTGTACGGAAGCGCAAAAGATATATTATCAATAGAAAGAAGTATGCTAAATATTCTCCAACACGCAAGCGGTATAGCCAGCAACGCTTTTGAATTCATAAAAAAAATAGACGGACATTTAAAAATTTTGGATACGAGAAAAACAAGACCTCTTTTAAGGACATTCGAAAAATACGCCGTAAAATGCGGTGGAGTTACAAACCACAGACTCGGACTTGACGATTGTCTGATGCTCAAAGACACTCACTTAGCAACTTTTAAATCAATCGCCGATGCGGTTGCAACTGCAAGAGAACATATTCCGTTTACTACGAAAATAGAAGTGGAATGCGAAACCGAACGCCAAGCAAGAGAAGCTATGGCAGCCGGTGCCGATATCGTGATGTGCGATAATATGGATTTCGAAACGATAAGAAGAGTCGTAGAATTCAGAGACCAAACATACCCTTACGTACTACTTGAAGCCAGCGGAAACGTAACACTTGATAATATAGACGAATTCATCAAAACGGGAGTTGATGCAATAAGCAGCGGCGCTATTATTCACCAAGCGACATTCAAAGATTTTTCAATGAAAATCATATAAAGGAGCAAAAATTTTAATAGAAGATAAAAATTTCGAACTTCCCCATTTTATGGGCATAGGACCCGTTAAAGAATTCAAAGAGTATGTAAAAAATAAATTTGACAAAGACTTACAACCTTGGGATTTCCTAATCACAAACGACGGAATGAGAGACCTTGCATACTGCTATAACCCAAACAAAGGTATCGAAAGAATTGACAATATCCCCGAAACCAGCAAACTCAGAATCAAAAACGCCAAAATTTTCGAACCGCTTGATATTTATCAAAAATGCGCTATTTACGCAATGGTAGAAGCTCCAGCTTCATTAATTACGGGGAGATTCGGAAGCGGAAAAACACTTCTTGCAACAGCCACAGCTTTAGCGTTGACTAAAAAAAAGATATTCATAACAAGACCGCCTATCGGTATCAGCAGTGATTACGACATCGGATTTTTACCGGGAAGCAAAGATGAAAAAATGCTCGAATGGGCCGGAGGATTTTTGAGTGCGTTAAACTACCTATTTAGAGATATAAAAGGCTACAACTACGACAATATCAAATCCCAACTATTCTTTGAAAAATTCGAAATAATCCCTTTAAATATGATTCAAGGGGTATCGATTTTAGAAGGTGAAATTTTAATAGTTGACGAAGTTCAGCTCGTTACACGCGAATATATGAGTATGATTTTGTCGCGTATGAGTGAGGGAAGCAAACTCTTTTTACTTGGAGACTTACACCAAACCTACTCCACTATAGACAAACAAGACAGTGGTCTGTTTAGACTCCAACAAGTACTCCCTCACGAAGCTCTTGCGTGGGTTGATTTGCAAAAAATATACAGAAACAAACTAACCGAAATAGCAATAAAACTCTTAGAGTAATTTCTCTTTCATTATTTTTACGATTTCTTCATCGACTCCGCTCATCTTTTCTTTTATACCTTTTAAGGCTTTTATTGTTTTCGTAACATCCTCAAACATTATACCGTCTTCATATACCTCCATTGCGTTTAAGGCGAATTTGGCGCTATCATATCCTACCGACGCACCTTGCAATACTTTTAGCGAACAAGCCATTTTTCCGCCGTCACACAAAAGGGTACCGATGTTTTGAATCACGTGTTTTATCGCTTTTTTTGAAGTTTCTCTATCACCCTCAAGATAAGCGATAGCTCCGGCCACTCCGCATCCGCTCGCAACCGCCGCTCCGCATATTACCGAGAGTCTTCCGATAAAAAGCTTAATGTAAATAGTTATAAGCATACTTAAAGCCACCGATTTTAACGCCTCTTCTTCGCTAAAACCTTTTTCTTTCGCATACACCCACACCGGAAGCGTCGCACTTATCCCGTGATTGCCACTTCCTGTCAGACTCATAGCGGGCATATTCACACCATCCATTCTCGAATCGCTCGCACTCGTAGTTATTTTGCATATTTTATCTTTTAAAGAATCGCCTGAAAATTGTTTTGAGACGTTTATACCCACATCATGATTCATCCCATATTCGGCCAACGCCATATTCAGCTCGACGGCCTCTTTTACAAACTCGAAACTTTTCTCTTGCTCTATCAAATCATAAACGATATCAAAAGGTTTATCTTCAAGTACATAACTTTTAACTTCAACCTCTTCTTGATGATTATCAAACTCTTTTAATTCGCCTTTTGAAATTACATATTCGATATTGTCGTGAAATTTAATCGTTACTGCCTCGGCATAGCTATTTTCGCTTTTTATAAAAAGCTCGCTTCCTTCAATCAATTCAACTTTTACTTTTTCACTAAATTCTAAAGCCTTTTTTACTTTTTCTTCGTTTAAATTTTTAAATATATTAAGTCCGTCATTTACATCTCCGAAAAGATACCCCAAAGCAAAGGCAAGTTTCACACCGAATCTTTTAGAGGTATTGGGAATAGGTACGTACATTGCGTTTTTTAAAAGGTTGGTATTAACGGTTAGCTTTAAATTTTTTTCATCAAAAACCCCATACTCTCTTAGATAAGCGGCATTTAAAGCAACAGCGGCAGGTTCGGTACAACCAAGAGCCGGTTTGATTTCGCTTAGGATTATCTCTTTTGCGCCATACATCAAAAATCCTTTTTTTAAAAGTATAAAACAAAAGATTTTTTAAGGATAGAAAAAAATTGCTTATATTTTATTTAGAAGTGTGATTAGATAAGAAGGATTGACTATCACGCCGTCAAGCCACATGGAAAAATGCAAATGAGGCCCCGTAACTCTGCCGGTCTGCCCGCTTAAGCCGACAATCTCGCCTTTTTTTACTTTTTGACCTTTTTTTACGACAATCTTGCTTAGATGATAATAACAGCTATACACTCCTCTTCCGTGAGAAACCACAACCGAATTACCGGCGAAATACCTCTTTTTTGCAAGCACTACTACTCCGTCATTCACCGCTTTTATAGGTGTACCTTTTTTAGCTTTGTAATCTATTCCGGTATGATAACTTCTCAACACTCCGTTAAACATCCTTGCATTTCCAAACGATGAAGTTACGGAAGATTTAATCGGCAAAACGAACTTATCGTGCCAATATATATGTTTATCGAAAGTATTGTAGATTTTCATCGCTTCTTTGTATTCGGATTTTATTCTTTTGATTAAGCTTTTAGGGGGAGAGACGTGTTTTTTTGCAACTTTTAAAAACTCTTTTTTGTAATTTCCTTTTTTAACAACTAACTTTTTCGTATCAATTTCATTTTTAAAAACGGCTTTTATTTCATAAACACCGCTTTTTTTATAGTAACTGACGGGAATTAAAGTATAAAATTTATATTTTTTATTCGTAATTGTAGGGAAAGACTGATATTTTTTATTAAAAACTTTTATAAATTCTGGCTTTTGATTACTAAAAACCAAAACCGCTTCACCGTTTTTAACAACTGGATTGTAAATGAAAATTTCGGCAAATAAGAAAACTGGAATAAATAGAAGAAAAAGAAGGATTTTATAATCCTTTTTGTTTTTTGTATTCAAGCACCGCTTGATATACTTCGTCTTTTATATGAAGTTTTTCTTTTTTTAGTTTTTCAAGTTCAAGCTCTTCCATATGTTCTCTACCGGCTTCAACTTCGTCGATGATTTTATTAAGTTCCGCGTGTCTTTGGATTAGTTTATCGATATGAGGATTTTCTTTTGCAAGTTCTTCCATTACGGGGATTAATTCAGGGCAACATTCTTTAAACATTTCTTCTCCTTTTTTTCTTATTATATCAAAATATATCACACCTGGTAGAGTCTATGTCTTCATCTTCGTCGAATTCTTCGTAAAAATCGTCATATTCTTCATCTAAAACGTCTCTGTTTTCTTTAGGTTTGCACTCTTCGCACTCGATTACTTCATAATCTTCGTGATTTTTCAAAAACTCTTCAATCTCTTCAAAAAGATTAAAAGTAATATACAAAACGTTATTATTAAATTCCACGTCCTCTTTTTTTCCTATTAACACATCGCATTCATCACTGTGAAGCTCGATAGTTTTTTCGTTATCGTTGACAATAATTTCATACGCCATCTTTATCCTTTATACTCTTTTTATGTCGATATGATACAATGTTTTATAGTCGTTTTTGATATGAAATCTCAAATTATTAAAATGAAAACTTCTCCAATTCAAATTAACTCCGTGAGGTACTACAAAATCCCCTCTTTGACCTTCGATACTAACTACTTTTATCGCGCTTTTAGAAGGAACTTTTAGTAATTTCGAATATGTTAAAATCTCTTTTTTTCCGTTTATCTCAAGAGTGATTTTTGGTTTTTTGAGTATGTTTAATTTATCGATATTATCAATTAAATAATCGATTCCTCCCTCAAGCTCGATATCATACATCTTAAAAAACTCTCTTAACATTACAAGATGAGTATGGATTTTATCGTGAATGGACGGCAATTGTTTTGAAGCTTCGATACAAAACGCTTTTACGTCGTGTTTTAAGCACCATCCGGTTAACGCTTTTTTTTGTTCTTTATGAATAGTGCCGGTGAATGTTTTGGTATTGATAATCGCAAGTTTTCGTTTTAAATATTTATTTGCATTTTCTTGAACGAATTTAGCTTCTTTATATAACTCGAAATTTTTATACTTAAGCTCGTCAATCACTACGCTTTGTCCCCAAGCTCTTTTGTTTTCTATAGCAAATCCGAATCCGTCATGCATAGAGATCACTACATCGGGTTTATAGCTTAAAATCGCCTCTTTTAAAAGCTCTACATAATGATAATCGGGATCGTTTTTTGAAATTGACTCGAATTTTCGGTTCATATCTCCGTTATAACCTCTGACATCGGCTAAAATTGAAGTGAAATTACTTCTTGGGATTATTAACATCTCACCTTTTTTCAAATCGGTATCCACAAGCATATTGGCAGCTTTATATGCACCTATTTCGTTTCCGTGAATACCACCTATAATCAATACTCTGCCGCCTTTTTGTTTGCCTTTTTTTTCGTAGTATTCAAAAGGCTTCTTAGGCAGCTCGATATACAATCTACTGTCGTTTTTAGCAAACAACGGCGTACCGACACTTAAAAGTGTCGCAGTCTTTAAAAAATTTCTCCTATTCAAAAAAACCCTTTTTTCTATAATTATACACCATTTTTCGATAAAATTTTCTTATATTAAGCATAATTTAAACTTATTAATGTAAACTTCGGCTCAAAAAAAAGGAGCCCAAATGAAACAAATGGTACTTCAAGAAAAATACCCTGTATTCGTACTTGATATCGATAAAAACGAAACTCACTACAAAAGCGCACAAGAAATTATCGAATATTTCAAAGAAAAAATCAACGCTCATCCGGTAGCTACTTATATCGGAGAATTCGACCACTTCGCTCACACTAAAAACTTACCTGAAGGCGAAATAGCACCTGAAATCAAAGATTGTAAAATAGTAATGTTTTGTTTCGGAAACAAACTTCCAAACGGAAAAATCTCAGCTGTCAGACCAAGAAGCATCGGTGTTACGGAATTCGAAGACAAATTCGAAATAGCATTTTTAGAAGCTCCGGCTTTAATCGCAAACGAAGTAATGGAAAGCTGGGTAAAAGAGCTAAAAAACAACCTTTAAAAAATTATGACCGCGGGTTTTTCCGCTTTTTTCGCTTCAATCACTAAATTTTTAAGCATTGTTTTGATAACTTTTGTATTTTTAGTAGCATTCGAAACTATATAAACTTCTTTTTTTTCATCAACTCCTATATCAAAAGCTTTTTTTTGAATATCTTTTACCCTACTAAGCCCCATAAGAACAACAACCCTTATATTTTCTCTAAGCAACAAATCCACCCAATTCAAATTAACCCTTGCCCCTTTTAAATGAGCAGATACTACAATAAAGCTGTCTTTTTTGCCTCGTTGAGTTACGGGTATCATTGCTTCAGTCGGAGCTGAAATTGCACTTGTTAGTCCCTCAACCACCTCAACTTCAAATCCTTCACTCGCAATAGCCTCAAACTCTTCATATCCTCTGCCAAACACAAAAGGATGTCCGCCTTTTAGCCTCCCTACAATTTTGCCATCTTTTGCATATTTTAAAATAAGTTCATTTATCTCATCTTGGCTTTTAGAGTGTTTTCCTTTCTCTTTACCCACATACACCCTCTCACAATGAATAGGCAAAAGCTCTAAAATTTCAGGATTTATGAGATGGTCATAAAGTGCCACATCAAGCGTTTTCAAAGTATTGTAAGCTCTGATTGTCAATAAATCTACAGCCCCGGGACCACAGCCGATTAGAAAAACTTTAGCCGTTTTTTTCTTCATCTCTTCATAACTCTCTTTCCTATCCACATCAGCTTTTGGCAAAATCCTCTCAATCCTATCCCTAACAACTTGCGTAAGTCTTGGCTTTTTTCCTTTGCTACTTACCATTACAAGCAAATTTTCATTTTTTGCAATACTTCCAAAATAAAAATCACACACTTCAGGCTTATCAACAACATTTAGTAAAAAGTTTTTGTTTTTTAGTAACTTCTTTGTTACTTCATCATTTCCAGTAGCGTCAATTACTACATCAAACCCTTTAGTATCACCTATTTCAAACTCTTTTACTCTCACAGGATAATGAAAATCTTCACTAACCTCCTTTGCAACCACCTCAAACTCAACTCCAAGTCTATTTAATACATCAGCTTTCCACTTAGCAACCTTCCCGGCACCTATGATAAGCACCTTTTTTGGTTTTAGTAAAATCGGTAGCATTTAAATCCTTTCAACCCTAACTCGTGTAGTATTGTAGTCCGGCTCCTTGCTCAGAGGGTCTAAAACATTATGCACTAAATAGTTAATTTTCCTAAAATGCATAGGAATTGCAACAACTTTTCTTTTAATTTTTGCTTTTTTTACTCTAACTTCCACACTTCCATATTCACTCTCAACCCTTACAATCTCACCGCTACTAACTCCAAGTTCTCTCATATCCTCTTCATTCATCTCCACAAAATCAACTTCATCTTTGATAACCTGAGAGGTTTTGCTCATACTATGCCAATGATTTGCAACTCTCATAGTTACAAGGATAAATGGATAAGTTTCATTTGGCATGGGAGTCCTATTTTTCGGCTCTACCCATAAAAGATTAATTCTTTTTAAATCACTCAAATTCTCTCCCCATCTAAACGGAAACTCTTTTGCCTCATAAATATTCATATCACTAAGCCTTGTCATCTCCTGATACTCTTTAAATACTTCATCACCACTACTAAAATCAAATCCACTAAATCCAAGCTCCTTTGCTATATCGCAAAGTATTTCATAATCCTGCTTTGCTTTTTTTTCTCTAAAAGGGATTATTTTGCTAATTAACCTATCAAGATTTGTCTGAGTTCCTCTCTTTTCTCCAAAAGGAGCGGCAGGAATTATTAAATTTGCAAATTTTGAAGTTTCTGAATTTTTATAAGCATTTACTTCAACCACAAAATCAATTTCACTAATTTTTTTCTCCGTTAAATGCCTATTGGGAAGATGATACACAGGGTCTGTGTGCATTACAAGTAAAACCTCTAAATTCCCCTTTTTTATCATCTCATCTGCCGTTAGCCCAGGAGCTGTTGGCATACCACTTACTCCCCAAAACTCTTCTACTTTTTTAACATTTTCAGGCGAATAGTCAAGATGAACCGCAAGAGTAGTTGCAAGCCCCCCAACTTCCCTACCTCCCATTGCATTTGGCTGACCGGTAAGGGATAAAGGACCATTTTTTGGCTTAAAAATTTTTCCTCTTAAAATAAAAAGATTTATAAAAGCGATATTCTTCTCAACCCCTTCACTACTCTGATTTAGCCCCATAGTCCAGCAACCTACCACATTTTTATTTTCAATAAACTCTTTTACAAACTCTTCAAAAACACTTCTCTTAACCCCGGCTTTTTTTAAATTCTCATCAATATTTACTTCTTTTAACCTCTCAAAATATCCATCATCTACATTCACCTCTCTAACTACACTCTCATCCACCGCGCCTAATTCCAAAAACCTCTTAGCAACTGCTAAGAAAAAGTATGTATCACCTCCTGGGCTTATTGGTACATATAAATCAGCCTCTTTTGCCGTTTTGGTAAAACGTGGGTCAATTACTATTATCTTTAAGCCTTTTCTTTTTATCTGATTAAAAAACACAATATGACTCTCAGCCGCATTACTACCTGCAAAAATTACTAAATCCGAATCAATTGCATCTTGCATAGTAAGAGGTACATAATCACTACCCCAAACTCTCTTCATCGCAACAACCGCACTTGCCATACAAGTGCGAGAATTCGTATCAACATTTGAAGTTTTCAAATACCCTTTTGCAAGTTTGTTTGCAAGATAATAGTCTTCATTTAGCATTTGTCCTGATAGATAAAATCCGATTTTCTCAGGCTTAGTTGCTTTTAATTTACTTGCAACTATTTTAATAGCCTCTTGATAGCTAATTTCTCTAAATTCTTCATTTTTATTTTTTCTAAAAAGTGGCTTAAGTAAACGATTGTTATTAACTCTATCGCTTAAGCTTCCTTTTTTGCACAAAAGCCCCTTGTTGTTTGGGTGTGTCTTATCCCCTCTTATCTTTTCATCCACAACAAACCCACACCCAACACCGCAGTAACTACAAGCTGTTTTTATCAATTTTAGCCTTTTCTCATTTTCCATTTTCCATCCTCAATTGGTCTAAAACTTCACTCCAAACCTCATACTTCCCGCTAACCATTCCATCCACCACATTATAAATCCCACCTTTAAACCCAAACTCTTTCAAACTCTTAACTTTTAAGGGTCTAAACAAATCATCAAAAGCATGAACTCCAGCAATTTGGTAAAAAAGTTTATTACCAAGTTCTTTTATTTCAAAATACTCTATTTTTTTAGATTTTAGAGGCAGACTCGGCAAAAACTCAAAATATTTCGCATTAAATTTCATAATAAAAGCAGCCGCCCATTCACTCATTTCAGTTTCTCTAAACCATTCTTCATAAGTTTTATTGCTTCCTTGATAGAGTTTCATCATTGGCAAAATATATTTTTCTACTTCATCTAAAGGTACACTCAAAACCTTTTTGCCTTCTTTCATCGAATTTCCACCGATATAAATATTAACCCCCTCTTTCACGACTCCATCAACTTTAACCTTAGAACCCTCAAATCCGAAATCTCCAACTCCGTGAATCCCGCATCCCTTAACGCAAGCCGACCAATGAAACTTAACAATACCATTAATTGGCACAAATTCACTTAATTTTTTTGCAAGATTTATTGCATCGCTTTTATTTTCAATCACCGCAAAACTACATGTCTTAGTCCCGGCACACGCAACTAAATGGTTAAAATATGGATTTGGGCTATACTTTTTGTAAAGCTTTGTCTCTTTTATAGACTCTTTGGCATTTGTAATATAAAAATTTTGGTCATAACTTAGCCTAATTTCACCACCAAATTTTTCAGCCAATCTTCCAGCTTCAATCAAATCGCTCCCGCTAAAAATTCCACTTGGGACTATAAACTTATACGCCTTTTTGCCGTTAAGTAGCTCTTCTTCAAGATGAATGTTGATTTTAGTAGAGGTTAAAAGCTCACCACCTCTTTTAAATTCTCTGCTAAGATACTCTTCAAGTGCCTTTATAAAATTTTCTATTCCAACTTCTTTAATTAAAAATGCAAAACGATTTTTATTTCTGTTATCCCTAAATCCATACTTCTTAAATAGCTCTTTTACTCCTCTAAACAACTCAACCGCTTCATCCACATCTACAAACACTCCACTATCTCTTCCTATCATCCCAACTCTTCCTCCCATAAACACCCTAAATCCATACTCACCATCTCTTTTTGCAAGAGCAAATCCCAAATCCTGTGTAAAAACATTTGATGTGTTTTTGATATTTCCGCAAATTCCTATATTAAATTTTCTTGGCAAAACGCACAAATCTTTTCCTAAAAACTCATTTTCAAGTTTTGCTTTTAACAAATTATCATCAATTATACTACTTACGCTAATCCCTGCCATCGGGTCTGTTAAAATGCCTCTAAAGTTATCAACTCCAGTTTGATACGTGCTAATCCCATTTTCCCAAAGAGTCTCTATAACTTTTAAAAGATTTTTTTCTTCAATAAACCTTAGCTCAACTTGCGCCCTTGTAGTTAAATCTATATAATCTTTTCCAAATTTTTTGGCAACTTCACCTAAAACAAAAGCTTTTTTTGGAGTTAATGTTGAAATTCTAACTCTTATCATATAATCACTTCCCTTAAAAAAACACCCAAAACATTTCAAAAAATAGTCCCTATCCTCTTTTGTAAGATTGCCGCTTTTTAAAGCTTCAAGGGCATCTTGAGGT